>JACCDZ010227597.1_pt1 | contig 20553 bp, 20 predicted proteins | sample 7449551 | NCBI WGS metagenome assembly JACCDZ01 (sample SAMN15323452, study PRJNA562643) | freshwater metagenome | isolation source: river surface water | place: USA:Blue River Watershed | collected 2017-08-18
GAACCTTGATAGCATTCGTGGTTTTTTCTGCTTCTGCTTGCTGAACCTCGAATAATCTTGCTTGCGCGGATTCGTAACTGAAGTTGGTGGCGCGCCGAGGACTTTTCTTCTGTAACCGTGAAATCATAGTACCTCCTATATTTAGGTGAACGTTCAGGTTGGAGGGTAACACCATGCGAAAATTCTTGCTATCCGGCGACCCTGGAGTAGCCAACTTTGGTTTAGTTCTTTGGGATTTGGAGTCAGGGAAGTGTCTGCTTGCTACGAAATTGCAGCACGCTATTTCGGACTTGACTGCGGAGTTTCAACCGCAACTAGACAGCTTTCTTGCCGAAGTGCAAAAGCACTTGGATTCGGTAGGGTATAATTCGGAAGACGATTACTTAGTCGTTGCACTTGAGCGGTTTATCGCTCGCGGTATGCGAACATCCTCAACGCCAGAACTTATTCCGCTTATGATGGGTGTGCTAGTAACACTAGCTGATGAATCTCACCTATACATCGCGGCAACCTGGAAGGGGTATGTGAACCGCGCCTTGAAACCGCTCAAGGCTACTTTGCAGATCAACGCGAAGAACAAAGACGCTATGTTGAAGCACGACATTCGTCTGAGCATCTACAAGAAGTACGGAAGACGACTTGGAACCGGCGGACACATCATTGACGCCGCGTTGATCGGTAAGCATTACATGTCGTTGAACGGATTCAACCGTTTGACAACCATAGCCGATTTTAAAAATCTTTTTAAGGAGGTGCAAGGTGCTTTGTGTCTGCCCGCTAAAAAAAGATAGCAACTATATTTACGAGGGAAAATGTGCAGTTAAGTCTTGCATGTACTTCGCTGAACGTGCCGAGGGTGGCTGTATTGCACGGCACACCTCGCAGCCAACATTGGAGGAACTAGCGTATTACAAGAACTTAACTCTGAAAGAAGCGAATGCGCTGCGAACTACCGGCAGAGCAAGCATTGTTCGTATTCTGACTTTATACCGCTACAGTTTATTTTGTTCGACCGAAGATGTACCCGAGCAAGATGGTAGCGTTGAGCGCAGCGCTGCAATAGCTATGCTCGAAGATGTGCGCAAGAGAAAACCGTATTCTGTGCGTTCAACAATGATCGCTCCGAACCTAGGTACTCTGGCGGCAATGTTCCAAGAGGAACACCTGAATGCGTTTATTCAGGTTATTAGCGTGAAAAAGAAACTCACGCTGAAGGGTCTTCTTGGTTGCAGTAACGCGGAAGTAGAAGTGATTCAAGCTGGACTACTAAATTTCAAACCAAACATCAAAGGACGCATTCATGAACATCCGAACCATTCGACTCGAAGAAGCTGACGCAGATACTACCAGCCGTTCGCTGTACGTTATCAACTCGGCGTCGCTTGACGGCAGCCTCAAGAAGCAGATCATTAGCATCGACAAATCCACGACCATTCAGGTTATGGACACGCCGTTTCCGCAAGACATCTCTTCCGACGCCACCCGCGACGCAATCCTGCGTAGCGCAACGTTCCGCCGTCTGGTTCAAGGCGGCTTCATTCGGATTGCTAATCCGGAAGACGTTGCGAAACTGCAAAACGATCCGGAATGGCAAGACGAAATGATGGCTATCAACCGCCGTCGCCTCTCCGCACCGGCTCACGTTCACACTGTGACTGACAGCACAAACCTGACGTTAGGTAACAACGTTGCTGAGAAGAAAAAGCCTGTGGAGCAGCAGCCGGCTGTAAGCCCGAAGGTTGCAAACTTTGTGCGCAACTGGAACCTCGCAGCAAGCAACGGAGACGCCTCCCCTACGTTTGAAGACGATCAGGTTAGTCTGATGCGTAACATGCGACTTCCGTTGGACGAGGTTCGCTACATGTTGGAAAACTGCCCGCCAGCATTCACGAAGATTCGTGCAGTCCTGGCGAAGTGCCTCAGCCAATGACGAAAACCCCGGAAGGCTTCAAAGCCTTCCGGGGTTTTTTATTTGCGTGAATTACTCGACGCCACTGCTGACAAGCCAGCGTCTCCAGATATTCGTACCACAAGGTTCGCCACGTAATTGAGGTACGCAGTTTTCGTGTCTGTGAGTTCAAAGAACTCAGCCAAGTATTCCGCGTAAGCCAAAGCAAAGGCTTTCTCAAGTAACGCGGTCTTGATAACTGGATTAGTGCGCACCAATTGCGAATTACGTGTGTCCGCTTCAACCCTGTCCGCAGCGTGCGCCACTACTTCCAGCTTCTGCATAAGAGCATGTAACTCATCGTAGACTGGCCGTGAGTCATCCAGCACTTCAGTAATAAAACCTACTCTTGCTCCGTGTGAATCGGCAGCGGTTTCTGAACCGTGCTCCATGATGTAAACACCACGGATGAACGCACTAACAACTTCGTGCTTATCCTCACGCTCAGTACACTTTAAAGCGTACCACAAAAACTTGGCGGCATCCGTACCGTCTTTGGACACCAGGCATAATTGCTCAAGATCAAAAGTCTTCCAGCGGTCTTGAGCGTAACTACCATATTCAAGCAGCAAGTATAACGCGCACAGTAAGCTGTGGTCAGTCGGGGTATCGTTCAAACTGAAGTTCACGTTGAACAAGCACTGCAAGGCATCAGTAACTTTGTCGTCTGCGTCTCGTAAAACGTCAGCTACGTACAAGGGACTCTTCGCCAACTGCAACTCCAAGAAAGAGCTTACGGTTTCCGTGTCACGCTTGAAACGTTCTTCCAACTCCTGCACACAGTTTCTAGCCCGTGCCAGAGTTTTTGGAACGTTCGTCTCTGCAACAGTACCTTCAAGAAGTTTTAATAGCTCTTGAATACGCCGCAGTTGATCGTAGCTCACGGTGTACTTAAGAATCTCTTTTAGCTCTGCAACATGTGCTTTCAATTCGTCTTCCGGCATAACTCAGTCGTCCATTTCAGATTTAGTCAACAGTTGATTGCCTTCTTCGTCCTCAACATCTTCCAGCTCAGAGACTTCTCCCATGTCAGTGAAAATCATATGCTCCCAATCAGCTTGTACTTCAAACGAACACAAACCGCTGTCACGGCCTTTAATCTGATTGATAGGAAACTGACCAGTACGTTTCTGATCTTCGGTAGGTGTCCAAACCCAGACGTTATCGGCGTGCTCTTTCATAGCGCGAGCGTATCGGATAACACCTGTTTTCTCGTCGATTTGCACTAAAGCGATAACCAGCAGCTTCTTTCCTTGCTCTTCTGCTTTTTGCGTCTCTACTTTCATCGCACGAGTTATCTGGCTCAAACGCAGTGCCTGCTGATCGTCATCCGCACCCTCTAACAAACCAACGTAGTCGATGATTACGAAATCATAACAATAGGGACGCGCCCGCATGAAAAGTTTCTCAATAGACAGACTGGATGCACTTTGAAAGTCAAGACGCGCACCAGTTTCGTTTTGAAAAACTTCCCAATCTTTTCGGGTCTGTTTGATACGTTGAATGTCCGCGCTGGTCAGCAACTTACCAAAGCGCATAGAGCGCAAACTTACTTTCGCAAGCTGCGCAACATAGCGGAAATATTCCTGGCGAGCAGGAAGTTCCAAAGAATATTTCCGCCCCCTTAGACAGTGTTCGCGGACAAGATGCGCGGATAGCTGGTTAGCCATCGCGGACTTACCGCCTGATGTAACTGCTCCTAGAAGAACGAGTCCTGACTTTGGCAACCCACCACAAGCATCGTTATAGCTTTCAAACGGAGTTGAGTAGAACTCAGGCTCACGTTCTGAATCTACCAAGTATTCGTACAGATCATCATCGTTCACACCAAACGTATAAACGCTATCCTCTTCGTCACTCTCTCGAACGATGTCCTCGGACAGTGCGAAGTAACGTGACTGGATTTCATCTTTCGTAACACCTGGAGTTTGAAGCAGCTCCTGTACATCATTCAAACCACGCTGCACTCTACGTGCGTAAGCGAGTCTATTCAACTCTTCTACGTACTCACTGGCTTGTTTCTCAGTCGAGATGAACAGAGTGTCCCTGTCACGCAGCATGTAATTCCGAAGAGCGTCAAAACTCGCCAGCGCCAATCGACTATCCGAAACCAAAGTCCCGTAATCTGGAATATCTCCGGTCTTTTTCGTAAAGGTCTGATACAACGAAAACGCCACTTGGGTCGGCTCAAAATAAAAAGCATCTTCGGAAAGATGGGATAGAATGTATTCCCGGAACTTACCGTACTTGTCCGGAAAAATCTGACGAAACACTGCACGTTCAAGCGCAATGTTATACAGCTTAATCTCCGCCATACGCGCTCCGATAGGCTTCTCGTTTGTCCTCACAACCCTTTGAAAAGAAAACAATAACTTTCTGTTTGTTACCGCGCGGCTTTGACTGACACAGACCTGCGGCCTTCATCAACACCTGTAGGCATTTCCGAGTGTCATCTTCGGTGGCGTTACAAAACTTCGCGGTATGCTTGTATAACGACGAGAGCAGCATCTGACCGCGCTTGTCTATCAGACGGAATATCTCACGTTCAAGTTCTAGCATTGTACAATCTCCGCGTAACCGCGCAAACTTGCCAAGAATTCGCGGACTTTCTTGAGGGGTACTTCAATGAATTGCGCACAGGCACTGATGTACGCGCGAAACTTTCCGTTGCGCAGGGCACGGTCAAACACATCCGAATTGTCTACTTCGCGCTGCGTCTTAGCGCAAAGGAATGCAGAGAACTGAGGGTCGTGTTCTCCAGTCAGTAACTGCAACAACCGCAGCTTTTTTCGGTTAGTCACACGAGCTGCAATCTGTCGAATCGCAATACGAGCAAACGTGCGGCTTTCTTCCGAAGCGAAATCACCAGCAATTCTTTCAAGGGCTAACGACTCATCTTCATCGCTTTTGAAGTGGTCAGAGAACCGAACCTCAACCATTACAGCCTGAGTTTTTGTGCTCTTGGCTAGATCATTCTCCGTGAAGCCTGGTAAGTAGCGCGCTTCTTCCCGTGCGATTTGCGAACGCCCCTTAAACCGAGCCGCCTTGTCGCTAGTGTGCTTTGCGATCATGTTCTTCACACCGGAATGTAAAGCCGAGTACACCATGCTGCGAATGTGGTCGTAGTCTTCTCCGACCACACACATCCGAAAAAACGTGTGCGTAGTTTTACTCCACACGTTATCCATTAGGTCAGCAGGCTCGTACATGAAGGACGTCAGAATGAAACGAGCTTGCCTGGCAATAAGTTTTTCCCCATGCTTTCGGATATACAGCATAATGTCGCTGTACTCGAATTCCACCTTCTCACGGAAGAAAAGGCGGCGCAGTCTCCCGGTAGTCAGCTTCGGCTTAAACCCGCTGAGGAACTTTCGCAGTAAGCGCAACTCAGGTTCTACTTCGGGGAATACACCCAAAATGTCATCATCGTCATAGCCGAGTAGAATACCGGCAGCAGCGCCACGGTAGATTACGTTTAGATCGTAATGCCTGCCGATAACAGCCAGGATTTCTTTGGCGCGATGAGCGTCTGTCTCACCGGCTTCGCAGTAGTCGTTTGCGGCTACCCAGTCACGCACCTTTCCAACAAAGTGGCGGTGTGTGTTGCAATGGAACAAGTATGAAGTACATAGGCGAAAAAGAGCTTTTTTCTGATCGACTGGAATCTTGACGCCACCGCTGCGAAACAATTCTGTCAGATACGAAATCAGCATGACTCAACCCCGGAACAGATCAGTAAGTTGTTTCAAATCATCGGCTTCACTGTCCTCTTCGTCCTCTTCGTCAGAATCAGACTCGGCACGATCACCAGCAGCAAGAATATCATCGGCTTGCCGTTCGAGTTCTTCCGGTGTAAGTGCGTCAGATTGACCGACATAATCATCGCCGCTTTTACGCTCGGCAACCAATGCAGTAAGCAAATCTTCGTCAACGTTACCAGCAACGCGCTCAAGTTCCAGATCACGATCAGCACCTTTCTTGTTGCTGACGTTACCCAACAGTGCTTGCAGGCGATCACTTTCTCGGCGAACAATAGCGCGCTTTGCGTTTTCAATAAGCCCAGGGTCAACAAGTTGTTCGGCTTCGATCATGAAAGCCTTAGCTTCCTCCCATTCGTCCAGCGAATAAATCGCCTGACCTACGTCAGATTCTACAGTACGCTTGAACTTCATCTTTCGCGGGGCTGGAACCGTAAAAGCACGGGACAACTTGTAGTCAACGAAGACCAAGAATAGTTCGCCATCACGGGGGAAAGCATCTACGAGAACCACACGTCGGTAGTTGCTTAGATACGCACCTACGCCGGTGATCCGTAAGTAATACGGAGTGAATACCGCAAGAGGATAGTCCATGTTTTCGAGCTTGCGCTGGATAATAGCCGCACGATGAAACATGTTACCCAAAGCCGTCAAGGTGTCTGTAGGGTACGCAGCACCGGCTTTCATGCGGGAATTGATTAGCGTCAGGTACACAGCTTCAGGTAGCTTGGAGTACGACGACGCTAAGGGACGGTAACGGTTACACCCAACATCAGCATCTGAATCAGCGCACTTTGCAATACGCACGCATCCAGCGCAGGTTGCAGTAAGCGGCTGTTTTTCCTTGTTGGTAACTTCTGGAAGAGAGATTACTTGAATATGGCTGCTTTGCATAATCGTATCCTCAATCGCCACGCAGTCTTTTTGAAACTTCCCGGACTGCGTACAGAATGGTGTTTTTATCGCTCAAACTGAGCAGAGTTTTTACAACCAGAAAGTCGTCAAGGTCGGTGTCCTCGAACGACACTTGCAGAGTTTTACGGCGAACGGTAGGGTTGCACCACGCCGTAATTATGATGCGCACAAGGTGTGACACATTCTTCACACTACCTGCGGTAGAGATGTTCAAAACAGGGGGAGGTTTACTTCTAGAAATCTTTGCAATTACTTTCACAGCTAAAGAATGAACATAAGCATGATGCTCCGGACACAGCATGACTGTAGGATACGACGTTCCTCCGTACTCTCTAGGCCATACATGGTGTTCCTCTAGCTTCGCGTGTTCCGCATTTTCCTTGCCGCATACGAAACAGTGCGCTCGGCTAGTTCCCCTAAGCGGTTCTAGCGCATTCAGAAATTCAATTAGCTCGTCTTCGCTTAACGATTCAATCAAAGACATCTAAAACAAGCCCCAGAAGGATACGCCGAACCCGGCTACAAACTCCGTGTATTCTTTAGATGGCATATACCAAACTACAGTTTTGTCTCCCTTAATTACTGGCTTACCTACGCTGCAAAGTTGAGCTTTGCTCAACGTAGCCATAACATCTTGTTTAGACTTGCTCCAGTAATCCTTGCGCAAAACTAGCAACGACTGATTCGGAGCACAAACATACTGCGCAAAATCATAATTCCAAAACCGCTGGAACTTCAAACCCTCGTAAGCAGTGTTTGTGATGTTTGCTTTCGTTGGAGCGAAATAAAGCGCAGAATGAACGCTAACGTAAGGTTCCTTAGACGTCAAGGCATCCGTGAAATCTTTGCCAGAGTCAAAGAACTCCTGCCAAGAAATGTTAAGTTCCGCAAAGGTATCGAACAGACTCATCAGGATGGCGCGCTTTTCGTCATCCACGCCAAAGCGCATGTACTTCTTCCAGGCTTTGTCCAAAGCCGCTACTTCAATACCTTCTGACGCCAGCTCACGACTCACAAATTCAAAATCAGAAACCGCAACGTCAGAAGCGTTCAAGTTCAACAAGTCGATTAGCTGTTCAAGCAGCAGAAACTTCCTGTCCCGTGTTTCGGAGTGTAATAGAATTCTACGCATTGAACTCTCCTCGCGCACGTTAATAAAAACCCCACGTACCGTTAGGTACGTGGGGTGTCTTCAGCTAAACTTCAGCGATATTACTCGTCATCGCCCCAGTCGTCAGCGTCGTCAGCGATTTCAGGCTTCGCCTTGGTGGTTTTCGCCTTGGCAGCGGTGGTCTTGGCAGCCGGCTTGGCGGTGGTTTTTGCCTTGGTGGTTTTTGCCGGCTTCTCTTCGACTTCGACGTCATCTTCGCCGTCTTCGTCGTCGTCGATCAGACTGTCAGCCTTCTTCTTGGCAGCGGTGGTTTTGGCTGCGGTTTTCGCGGTGGTCTTGGCGGCGGTTTTTGCCTTGGTGGTTTTTGCCGGCTTCTCTTCTTCGGCTTCGACGTCGTCTTCTACGTCACCTTCATCTTCGACATCAACCTTCTTTTTGGTTGCGGTCTTTGCTGCGGTTTTCGCAGCCGGCTTGGCAGTAGTTTTGGCCTTGGTGGTTTTTGCAACCGGCTTCTCTTCTTCGTCATCTTCAGAAACAGACGGCTTACCTTCAGCCACGTAGGAAGAGAAAGCGCTGTTGAAGAACACCGACTTGTCATCGTCAGCGTGGACGATGAAACCGTTGTCAACATGCTGGACGGTAGCAGCCTTGAACTCAACCGAGGTTGCAAAATCGCGCAGCAGAACCGAACCCTTGTTGTCTCCGGTGGACACATGACGCAGGATAGCATCGTCATTAACTTGCAGAGAGCGCTGCACAGTCTTGGTTACTTGGATCACGATGCGGGAAGTGCCTTCGCGGTCGCCAGTCGAAACGCTCACAACGTTGGTCAGAATGTCAGCCGGGTTGCGGGTGGAGACGATGATTTTGGTGGTCATACAACTTTCCTTGTGTGGATGGAATAACAATCAAAAAGTCAAAACAACAAAAAACAAAGTTTACTCGACAGGATCGTAGGTGACAGAAACCACGCTACCATCAGTCGAACTGCCGTTCTCGGCAAGGTGTTGCAGCAGTGCCAGCATCGCAGCGTCTTTGGTCATTACGCCATTAACCAAATCAACTGCATTGTATTGCACCACGGTTTTTGCGCGGCGGTTGCAGAGTGCAATTGCTCTCTGAATCCGTTGCAGCTTCACGATAAGACTGTTCGCTGCCTCGTTGTCCTCTGGGACAGAAAGAATATCGTGAAGAACATTCACCCTCACGACGATCTTCTTACGAGTAAGAATTACCGCGTCTCCGCCGACAATCAATTCAACGGCTTCGTTGGTATCTTCCGTAAAGACCGAAACATTGAACGCAGCGTTAAGCCACGCACGTGCTTCGTCCAGAGAAATATACTTTTTCAGTGCGCCGGCGATCTGAACAAAAGCCTGCCGCGCCGCCTGCTGAACCGTAGCTGTTGACAGCTCGACCACTTTACCGACAGACGACTTCGGAATAAGCAGCCTGCGATCGTCTTCAAAATACGGTTCCAGATTTTTTTCCAACTGGGTCAGGAAAACCAACGCAATACCGCGCCGCTGACCCTTGCTCATGGAAAGCGGATACTTCCCGACAAAGCAATCTTCAGTTACAGCTCGCGGACGCTCTACCGGAGTACCGTTAGCGACGTTTACCAAGACACTAACTTCTGGTCGAATGTGCTCAACCAAATAGTCTCCGGTAGCAACGTCTTCTTCGGCTACCAGTTCAGTCACGGCTTGCGACTCAAAATCAAAGTCATCACCGCGCTCATCTCCGGTATCATCGCCGGTATCAAGTTCACCTTCCGGCAAAACTGTCAACCCTTGTTCAACCTGAATACTTTCTTCTTGTTGCGTGGATAGCACAACTGAGTCATTGGCTACTTCTCCCCCGCCCAACAAGAAGCTCATGTCATCTGTGTCTGTTGCCATAGCAGCTCCTCTGAAAAATGCCAAACCAGTTTACCACAGAAGTTTCCATCTGTCAACCCCCTGGACAAACTAACTGGTCAAGACGCAACTACACCTTTTTACAGCGAATACACCAACCAACGATACAGCACAGCGTGTGCTGAAATGAAACTGATCTTCGACTGCGAACTGCAAAAGAACAAGTCACCTGGAGCAAGCGATTGGTGCGAGCGGTCATCAAACCGAACGATAGCTTTTCTTGACTCCGGGTGCAGCAAGAACATATCTACCTGTACTCCAGACGTCCAAAACTTTTTCGTGTGCGCAAAAGATAAATCTTCGCGCAGATAGCCTGGAATCTTGTCGTAAGACGACAGCCGGCGGTCAATGTCGTAAACATTGCTCATGGCGATTTGCTCTACTGGATTCCATGTAAGAAAATCGGCGTACTCAACAAGTTCCGCGTCCAGCACCTCATGCAACATTGAACATACCGACTTGGAGCAAGTCATCTTCGACACCTCGGCAGGTTCCTCTCCTAGTGCGGAGTGCATACCGAAGTAAAACGGTGCGGTAAGTTCCGCAACGCTACAGTGCTTTTGCCACTGCTGTTGCGGGATTACGCAGCAAGCGTTCATTTGCGGCGATTTGCTTTCTAAAATTTTCGACGGCACTGCGTCCCCCTGTTTGATCTGATTTCGTCAACTGAGAAAAGCTCAGTGACAGAATATACTTCGCATCGTCGTCTGAGATTCCACACAACGATTTCAAATAGTCAACTTGACCATCTTTGCCCAGCTCGAAAAGTTTCGGCAGCTTTTTCAAAACTTCTGGCGTAGTCACCAATAGCTTAAGCTCTTCTCGTGCCAGAGATTTACGGTAGTCAGCAATTCGCGCCGACAAAACTTTTGTTTCGAGCGCCAAGCGAAAACCAAGCCACTCACGCAACAGCGATACCAGACTGAACTTACGCACCGCAGACTTACGACAGAGCCTAGGGGTGACTCTGGCAGTCTCTGAGAAAGCCGCTACTACGGCAGCCTCCCAATGTTCAGGGTGTGCGCAGTCGTCGTGCATCAAAACATCGACTAACATCGGCACTGGAACTTTCGCGTGAGGATCGCTGTTGTCAGTAACTGCTTTTGTCCCGTCCAGTGCGTAGACCTTCTTTAGAATCTTGTCCAGAGTAGACGTGATTCCAGGTAGGCCGTAAAAAGACAGAACTTTCTTTTTTCCCGACCGCTCAACCCAGTGTGGCGTCAGGTTGACTGAGAAGCTATCAGCGAGCGCTTGCTCTGCGCTGATGTTACCAACACCACCGTAGCGGTATCGGTACGGCATCTTGCTGAACTGCTCGGCAATGTCTTCATCTGTTGCGTCAGGATTTGTCAGCAGCCACCGCAATAAAGCCACCACAGAGTCCTTACCAAAAGACGGCACCAGACTTCGGTTGATGCCACCAATTCCAAAGCTACCGTTAATCAAGATATTCGGCAGCTTCGCCGGAAGAAACTTTGGCTCGGTAGTCGTTCCATCAAAGTTCGGAACCATTGGCACTTGCGCCATGTATTCCTTATCCAACAGCATTTCGGTGGCGTACCTGGTGAGCTTCACTTCAACGTACCGCATAGCAGCAGCATTTCTACAGCTTGCATCAAAACTGTACGGATTGCCGATGTTGCCTTGCGCCTCGAACATTGGTTCCAAGCAGTGACTGATGGCTTCGTTGCAAGTCAACTGAATCAGCCCTGCGTAAACCGCGCCGTCACCGTGCGGGTGGTAGTTACCAAGAACATCACCAACAACTTTGGCAGCTTTGACGTACCTGCTACCAAGATTCAAGTTATACGAAGTGTACAGCAGACGGCGGTACAGCGGGAGCAAACCATCATTGTACGCAGCAAAAGCTCTCCGATCAAAATGCGAAGTGTACTGCAAAAAGTTGCGCTGAACTTCTTCGTTGAGGCGCATCTGCTTACTCCTTAAAAACACAAAAGGTGGCTAGGCCACCTTCTGTTTCTACACTTGTGCCTGGGTAAGAGCATCAAGCCCTTCATCGTCAATGAAAACCGATGACATGGCGTATTCGTTGTCAGCTTCGTGCAACATGTCAACGACTTCTCGCGTCTCACCCTTGCCGTTCATGGCAATGAGATTACCTTCTTCATCATGGGTGATGAAGAAGACTCCCGAACGATCAGCAATAGCGCGCTCGGCTTCATCATGGATGGTGCCACTGAAGTTCATGTCGTCGTACATTTGCGCAAAAGTTTCCTCGCTGTACGTAGCCGGAGAGAATACTTCCACGTTGAAACTGATGCCATAAAAGTGCTCTTGAGATGCGGCGTCCAGCTCAGAAAAGACAAAGCCAAATGCTTCGACTTCATCATTCAGGTAACTGGCTACTGCGTTCAAACGCTGTTGTCCGTCCAACAACATGTTACTGAACGGATGGCATTGCTTCGTCTTTTTGGAACGACTAACCCCGGTTGCGATCAGCGCACCGGCAGTGCGACCCAGCCACAGGTTTTCGATAAAGCGAGATTTCTGCTCGTCGCTCCATTTCAGTCCACGCTGGAAATGAGGGATGTAAAAGCAAAGCTGCGTACCTTTGCACAGCTCAGAAACTTCCTTGGACTCAAGCTCGGCGGCGCGGGACAGCATTTCAGCAATTGTCACTCGCGTCATGCGGCCAGCCATACGGTACTCAGCAATCTGGCTAACCAAATCGTAACCAGTGCTTTCTTCGTGTTCGTTAATCATTTCTGTCATCTTGCGGCTCCTTATAAAACAACAACAGAAAAAACACGGCGGACATTCTGCAACTTGTCCACGGCGTTCTCTGCTAGAATTGACTCATACTCTCGGCAATATTCTGCCGCGTCAGCTACTGCTGACACCCAATCTTGCGGATCAGTGCTTTGTACCGAAATGTAACTGTCCAAAGAATCTGCCGGCAAAAATCCACACAGCGAAACCAACTCAAACGCTGCGAGGCTCTTCTCAGGCTCTTCAGTAGCTCCGAGCACTACACGATCAGCTTTCATAAGAATTGATCGGTAGGCTCGCGCCTCGTCTTTGTTAAGCGAAAAGTAATTGATCGACGCTCCAAAAATCACAGCAACGCCAATATTGTTAAAGTCAGACATTGGTTTAAAGCTCCCAGTGACGACCGAGGCAACCATTCTAGCACAGCCAGCTTCGGCTGTCAAGCCCCCTTTTTAGTCCCTTTAGGGACTAGAGATGGCTGCTCTTCCCGGTCTTATTCAGCTACGACGGTTTTACGATACTCACCGTCTTTACCTAGCAGCAAACGAATATGTTGCTCGGCGTTTGAATCTACGGGAGGCTGAATTACACGCAACTGCCGCGTCTCTGTATTCAAGATGAAACGGTGCAGCTCTTTGGGGTTCATCTCCCCCAAACCCTTGAAGCGCGATACTGTAGTTGGCGGCAGTCTCTTATGCTGTTTGCGCAATAAAGCCTCAGCCTCTTGCAGACTCTGTGCGTAAACAACTGAACCTTTCGCAGCCACCTTGAACAGCGGAACATCGGCAACGTAAACACGACCTTGTTCGTAGGCTTGCGGGATCACTGTCCACAAAAAAGCATGAAACAGGTTGTTGATGTGCAAACCATCAGTGTCCGGATCAGCGGCAAGAATTATCTTGCCTACGCGAAGTTTTCCGTTTTCGTAGTCAGCAAGATTGTTGAACAGCCGCGATATTAGCTCAGAAGTCGCAGCGCTTTTCAGCAACGCTGCGTTTCCTGCGCGAAAGGCGTTCAAGAACTTGCCTCGCATTGGATGCACTTCCTGATACTTTCTGTCCCGCATCATGTCGGCAGACCCGCCGGCTGAATCACCTTCGACAAGAAAGACTTCAATCTTTTCCGCAGGAACTCTACAACGTGTAAACGAAGCCAGCGGGTTCTTGGTTTTCGCCTTGTAGTCTTTCTTGGCTTTCGCAACTTCAGCAGCACTCTCCTGGGCTTTTGAAAAGCGCTGCGCTGCTGCGATTAGGCTCTTGGCGAAAGATTTGTTTTCATTCAAGAAGTCAAGAATTACGGGGTACAGCTCCGCAGCCAACAACTTGTCTACATTCTTGGATACAAGTTTCTCCTTAGCGTTTCCCTGAAACACCGGGAACTGCACTTTGGCGTTCACGAAACCCAGCATAGAGAACGTTGCTGAATTAACGTGCAGCTCTTTTCCGCTGAACTCCTGAAGAGCCTTCCACCAGGCTTGCTTGAAACCAACGACGTTCAAAGACGTGGCGTGCTTCGTTACCGAAGAGTTCACGTAATAGTCAACAAAGCTGTCTGCCTGCTCTGTCAACATGACACACACCGCACATGTTTCAGACTCGTACTCGAATACTACGCCTGGCGTATCCGTCAACCCCAGTTCAGAAATCTTGTTCTCCAAGAACTCAACGTAGTTATCCGAACAAAAATCAAAACGTGAATAACCACCGTCTACCGGAAGTCGTGCAGTAACTCGCAATCCTGGGTTCAGGAACGCGAGTGCTTTCAAGTGCGAAACCAATTGCTCAATGTCCGGGAGAATTGTCTCACCTTCACAAAGCAGGTCGTAATCCGGAATATACGCAATGCACGATCCCCACAGCCCCTGCATATCACTTGGAACTGCGTTGAGCACGGGGTGATCTTCGTGCTCAGTGACGAACTTACCAAAAGCGTACTCCCGGATGTAAGCCTCACTGTCAACTCGCGTTGCCACTAAAAACTTGCGCGACAAGGCGTTGACAGTTTTCAAGCCAACACCGTGTGTGCCGGACGTAGAACGATCTTGGTAGCCTCCCGAGTCCTTGAACTTTCCCGAAGTGTGTAACTTCGAGACTACAGCGTGCATTTTTGCTACCGGAATTCCAATACCAGCATCAATAACGATCACTGTGCCGTTGTTGCGGACTTCCAAATGCAACCTGTCGTTTCGGTCTGCAACGTATTCATCCACAACGTTATCAACAGGTTCCTTAAGCAAGTGCCAAATCGCGTGCGCTCCGGCTTCGCCGACGTACATTCCATACGCAGCACGAACACCTGCCAGTCCGTTCTTTTCCAAAATCGAATCTTCGTAACTCATGATGCCACCGTTTGTTTGCGTTTAGCGCTTTTCGCTCTAAGCGAATCTCCCTTACGAAAAAACCGCTCTTCCATCGCCACCGTGTTAGTGCGCCTGACCTTCTTGTATGTCTGCAAGAAGTAGTTCAATTCGTAACTGTCAACTTCATACCGCGCTGCGATTTCAGCAGCCGGGTATTCTCGTGGGTCTGCACCAGCAAGCGCGTAGGGTCGAAGCTCGACAAGCGGCGCAAGATAACGTTGCTCCACAAACAGCAACTTCATGAACACCTTCTTTTGTTCCGGCGAAAGCGTCTTGTCGAAAAACTCCGAGAGAATCTCTTCAGCTTGCGCGGCGTCCTTTTCAACTAGCGTCAGGACAACCATGTCTTTGATAACCGACTGTTGCTCTTTCGGCAGTTTGTAGACATTCGTGAAGAACGGTTTCAAGATTGAGCCTTGTGAACAATCCGAAACCAACGCTCTGGTGTGATCGTAAATGCACGGCACGCAAGAAAATGTGGTGTTGTCTTTCAGCCGGTGCCAGTTATCCGCTGGAGAGAAGTTCCACGCCAGCTTGCCGTCTTGAACTGTCGCGTCAGCATCCAAAAACTGCGTAGTGACGCTAATGCAATTCAACGCTGAATCACAGACCAAGATTGCGGCAGAGAAGCCAGATTGACACCGAAAGAACAATTGCTTGGCTTGCCGGTAACTGACACAGACGTAAGTAAGTTCGCTGTCTAGTTCAACTGATTTTGCGTGCTCCACAGATTCAAGAAAAACGACGTTGTGCATTGACACGCCGTGTACTCGAAACTTTTGAACAAGTTGCTCAGGATTGGTGTTGCAAACTCCAAAAAGACGGAGGTCTTTAGCCTCTGCTAAGACCTCCATTACAGGTTTGACTTTTTTTCGCATTTAGTCTCCAATCGGGTATTCCACGTCTTCCAAGGTAATGAGTTCCGGGTGTTCAGTTTCAACATGACTGCTATCACCGTCTTTGACCACAAATAGCGTTCTGGTTCCAGGAACATCTTGCATCTCTTTCAACGGAGACACCACGAAAACATTCGGGACAATGGAGTTCAAGTGTGGAAGAAAGACTTCTCGGTACAGTTTGCGGTTTACGTCAGAACTACCGTCTTCCATTTCGTCCAACACAATCAAGTTCGAGCGACTGGATGGCGGGATCAACTCGTTCAAGCAATAAGCGTAAAGCATCGAGAAACGCCGCTGCTCACTCTTCGACAGTTTACGGATGTCGCTGGACTCAGGACTTCGATCAACCATGATGTCAAATCTGGTGTCCGTGATATTCACGTCAAAACTAAAAGGTTCTGAGAAGAGCATGTGCGCGTTTTCGTTCAGCGAAGAACTTAACGTCTGCGCAATGGAACTGATAGCCGAGAGACGCAAGCCTTTCGTGGAATACGCACGAACCAAAACTTCCAGCGCCGGAATATCTTCAAGCACTTTCGCTTCCTTGGCGGAGTCCTTCTTGATCTGAGCAATCATGCTAAGGAAACTCTCACGCTTCTCCTGGTGCTTTTGACGCTCTTCTACAGAGCGCTTAAGAGCTACCAGCTCCTCCAAGTCTTGCTGCATTTCATCTTCATCCAAACCAGCGACCTTCTTCTTCAGCTTTCGGTACTCGGCAGCCCGCGAGCCTAAGTTGTTTGCAAAGTCGATATACTCCTGCGCTTTTTCACGCTTAAGTTTTACATTGTTCAAGCGAGCTTTTAGTTCTGCAACATCCTGCGTTCCCTCGGGAGGCACACGATCCTGTAACCGTTTCGCTTGACGCAGAACCAACTTCAACACAGAACGTGAATCTTCGATCTTCTTTAGCTTACACCAGTCAACACCGCTTGTCAAGCTCTTGCAAAACGAGTTGTTGCTTAAGTTATTCGCGTACCGCACCATCACGCGGAAATCTTTAGTAGCAATAGCATCCAACTTCTCGTCTACAACATCCAGCTCGTCACTAAGCCGCTTCAATTCGGCTCTGAAATGATCTTCGTCAACGTCAGACGCACAAAAGGGGCACTTCGCGTGTCCCTTGATGTTTTTTAGCACCTTGCGGATTCCGGCAAGGCTATGTTCGATAGATGTTTTCTCAGCTTCCAGAACTTGCTGTTCAGCGTAGGTTTCCCGAAACGCCAAGATGTCTCGTTTTGTCAGATTCAAGACTTGAACTGCGGCAAGCGTATGGATGTCCTCATCACCAACCAATTCCAGCAAAGCTAATAAAGCGTTGATGTCAGACACGGCCTGCTTGGGGTCTTCCGATATGTTGAAGTCTGCCAGCGACTCAAGGCTTTCGCTGAATTCACGACTGTCTTCTTTGTAGGCTAAAAGCTCCTTCTTCTTTGACTCGGAGAAAGCGATCTTTACGCTTAACTTCGATACGTGATCCTGAGTTTTTTCCAGGTAAGCCTTGGCAGCTTCCAGATGTTTCTCGTCAACCTCGTCATCCAGTTCAGTTTCCAATTCGACAAGACGTTTTTTGATCTTCGTAAACTCAACCAAAGAAAGCCTTCCGTTGATCTTGTCTTGAAGTTCCAGCAGTGTGTTCAAATCAGACTCAAGCTCAGATTCATCAACTTCCGGGATTTGCGACAAAGACGCCCGCAACGTCTCGATGCTCGATGCAAAACCTTCCAGCTTGGAAGCTGTCTTACTTTTCTCTGCGATCTGGCGTTTAGCCATAGAAGCAAGTTCATCGAAGTAAGCGTAGTTGAACAACTCCGAGAAAAAGTTACGTCGAGCTTCTGGTTTCGCCATCATGAACGGGGCTGGGTGCGCCGAGGACAAAACCACCAAGTGGTGCCAGGCGTCTTCACATACCGGAAACAAGGTCTGCATTGTTGATACGGAGTTTGCAACTTTGTCGTGTTTCAGGGGTTCCCCGTTTTCGTAAACCACGTACTTGCCGGACTTCGCTTGTTCGTAGCAATACTCCACACCGTCTTCCGTGCGGTGGTAGATTCTGCTACAACCTAGGGCATCTCCGTAAAGCTCTTTTTTGCTTTTTGCGCTTTCATGCAGCGCACCACGTTCGTACAACACATTTGCCAAACTTGAGAACAACACGCTTTTGCCTACGGCGTTGGTGTCGTACTCAACCCCGGTGCGGCGCACGTTCAAGTTCTTTCCGCTAACGGTTACGATGCCGCCGGGATTCAAGTTCAGGTTTACGTCTCCAAACAGCAAAGTTTGGCGATATTGCGCTCCAAGCAGTGTTTGCATGGTTTTCTTCTTCCGATGTTCGTTGTTCAAGTGTTTTACCCGAAACATAAAAAGCTCGCGCGCCTGCATGTCCGCGCCTGAAAGTTTATAATTGTTACTCGTTAAAAGTTTTTGTTCACTTGTTCACTCAGTTTTAAACTTCGTTTTTCTAATCTCACTATCGTTCGATTGAAAAACTCGTTAAAACTTTCGTTCACTTCGTTCACTAAACTTTTAACTTCAGAAAAATATTGTTCACTTGTTCACTCGTTTAAAAACTTCGTTTTATTCACTTCGTTCATAAAACTTGTTTTGTAAACTTCGTTCACTTCGTTCACTAATATTTTTCTTCGTAAAATTTATGTTCTCTCGTTCACTTCATTTCATTCACTTCGTTCATTCCATTCGTTCACTTCGTTCACTATAAATTTTACTTCGTAAAATTATTTTTGTTTAAAGGAAGAAAGAAAGAAAAACAAAAAAGAAGAAAAAACAAAAAAGAAAAGACTACTACGTAGTCCAAAAGAAAAAATAAAAAAGAAGAAAAAATAAAAAGAAAGAAAAATCAGGATTTTTTATTGAAAAACACGGTTTTCTGCTGTTTTTGTCTTAAAAACTAGGTTTTATGACTCGAATCCCAAATTGCATATTTATGCAAAATGAGTTATAAGCACTTTGTCATAAAGTTGAAACTGCCTATTTTTTAAGCAGTTTATTTAATTGTCATAGAAGAATTCAAACAGGTGTTTGAAATATTTTTCAACTATTATGGTTAAAAGTATATTATTTGTTTTCTTAGTCAATGTCATTGTCATATTAAAAAATGAGACTAGGTGATTCTGGGGTTTTTGGGAAGATGTCAAAACTGGCTCGAAGAGCCAACCATTGACTATACTACTTGTGGCAATGCCAAACTCCAATATCCCACTTATAGACACAGGTATGTGCCTAGCTTAAAGCTACAGGCTCGAAGAGCCAGCTCACCAATGGGATACCGAAAAGGCGCAAAGCGCCAGGACACGTCAGTGTCCCTTTATAGGAAAGTGCTACGCCGCAAGATGTCGTTACTATCGGCTCGAAGAGCCAACTGTAACAACCTTACATAGCCCAACCACGTCAGCGTCTCTTTTTAGTTCTGGAGTGTTACCCTTAAGCTAGAGAGGTAAACCGTATTGCAATTAGGCTCGCAGAGCCAACCGCATAAACCACAAACTCTACTCGGATACCAACTTGCGCTATAGTATAACTACTTGCTACTTATTGGCTCATAGAGCCGGCTTGTAGCGAAGGTTATTCTTTAGCACAATGTACGTTAGTTTTAGAACAACTTTGTTGACCTTGTAAAGGTACGCGCGGTTCCGCTCGCAGAGCGCTTTGCGCGCAGAATAGACCTTGTAAAGGTCACGCGGTTTCGACCTTGTAAAGGTACGCGGCCCCTTGGTAAAGGTACGCGCTGACGACCTTGTAAAGGTCACGCGATTTTTAAAGAAAAAAGGCTAAAAATGCTAGGAAAACACTTAAGATTTTTGAAACCTGAAGAATCAAAGCTCACGCAGCATTATGATGCTATTCAGTTTTTTGAAGGAAAACAGGAGAAGAAAAAAGAACTGCGCGCATCCGCGTTTCCGACGTGTCCGTTAATCTGGCTAGACAACTTGCTGTTCCCGCAAAAAGACTATCAGAATGCGTACCACAGTACGTACCACACTCAGGTTGGTAACTTTGTGCATGAGTATGTGCAAAACGGATTACTGAAGGTTTCTCAAGGTTCTGTGTTAGGTGACGCGAAGTGTCCGTCTTGCGGACACGTTGAAAAAGTGACTACCGATTTTGTCTGTCCTGAGTGTTCTGCTGACATGGAGTACGAGGAACTTGCAGTTCGGTACAAGACCCTTACTGGTCATATTGATTGTGTTCTGATTGATTTGATTCGCAACAATAAAGGTGTCGTAACTCGCGTAAACCTTCAAGTCTCGGATTATAAGACTTGCAGTTTGGAGGACAAGCGCTACCTGCCAAACAAAAAACACCTTTTGCAGGCTGCGATCTACGGCGCTTTGATCGAACGTAAGCTGCGTAAGCATTTTGCAACCTTGTACGCTGATGCTGCCGTAAACGTGATAACGCTTACGATCTTTTATATCCCGAAGGATAAGCCATCTAAGCGTATGGAGTACGCAATTCCGTTTTCAAAAGAATTGCGTAGCGACGCGATTTTCATGATTAAGTTCGCGGTAGAAGGCCGTGCCATCTTTGATGAACTGGCGGAGTTGTACGCCCTCCCTGCTGAACAGAAAGAGGCTCGCAGTAAAGAGATTCGGTCGAAGCTGAAGGAGCTATACGCGCTGAGAACGTGTAACGCTTGTACTAGACTGGAAACCGGCGAGACGCCCGAGGAATACTACGAAAGCAGCGTAAAACCGTTCTTCTTTGAGAAGGTAACTGGAGTGAATGACAAGACGTACTTCAGAAACGAATGTCTGCTGTCGAAGTTTTGTGTCACCGAAAAATCCTGGTTAGACACTGTGTTTGAGAGCTTCGTCTACCCGACGAACCTTGACGATGATGAAAACGTTGATTCTCCTTTTCTGTAAACAAAAAAGAAGCGGGGGTGCCTTTCGGCAC
>JACCDZ010006478.1_pt1 | contig 20547 bp, 6 predicted proteins | sample 7449551 | NCBI WGS metagenome assembly JACCDZ01 (sample SAMN15323452, study PRJNA562643) | freshwater metagenome | isolation source: river surface water | place: USA:Blue River Watershed | collected 2017-08-18
ATTAAAAACTCTTTGCCTTAAATCCAAAGAATAAGCCTTCGCCATAAATCCACAAATTTAGTTGATATTGTGGGAAAGTTTAGTTGGAATTAATTAAGAGTATAGATTTATGTTTTGGTATATTGATCTTTACGATATTTTCTGTGCGGCATTGTATGTTCTGAGGTCTGGTTGTCAGTGGCGGATGTTGCCAAGCGATTTTCCGAATTGGAAGAATGTCCACAAACATTTTTCAATCTGGAATGAGACCGAAGTTTTGAACAAAGTTTTAAAAAAAATTAGTTGGAGAGGTCCGACAAAACAATGGTCGGAGCGCCAAAACTAGTTTCATCATAATTGATGCTCAGTCTGTGAAAAACACTGACACGGCGGAAGAAAAAGGTTACGATGCGGGCAAGAAAGTTTGTGGTATCAAGCGTCACATTGCCGTTGATACTAATGGACTACCACATGCCATTGCGGTCACAACAGCTAACGTCACTGACCGAGATGGAGCAATTGAAATGGTAAAGAAAAATAAACAAAATCTCTCGAAAGTAAAAAACTCTCTCCTCGATGGCGGTTACAGTGGTGAAAAATTCGCTGCTGCAATTAAAGAAATACTCGGAGCAACTGTTGAGGTTGTTAAGCGCAGTGAGCTTCACAAGTTTGCGGTAATTCCAAAGCGTTGGGTCGTAGAAAGATCTTTTGCTTGGTTAGAGAAATGCAGAAGGCTTTGGAAAAATTGCGAGAGGAAGCTCTCTACTTCCCTTGCAATGGTTGAATTGGCATTTGTGAGGTTGCTTGTTAAAAGATGGTAGACAGGTTCTCAGTAAAAACACAAATTTTTCAGCAATAAAAAAATCTCCGAGAAGTTTGCAAAAGGGATCACTTGCTATGCAGATAAGTTTTCGAACTTTTTTTGATGAAAATGCCCTGAAGCCAGTATTTATCGATGCGTACCTTTTTTTAAAAAGGTTTATGTGAAATGAAAAAACGGGGCAAAAAGTAGTAAAATTGTGATATTTTTAGCGAAAAATTAAATTTTTTCTAACTCGCGGTGAACATCGATGAAACCTTGCTTGGCAAGGGTTTTTTGAGGGAAAGAAGATGAAAAAAGGTGATGGCGGTGGATACGAGATTCGAACCGAACCTGTCTCCATTTTTCCCATTCAGCATTCACAAGGTTTCAAGATACCTCAAGCTTAACCGAAAATTTAGAGAAATTTTTACCGGCATACATGCGGTATATTGAGCAAAATGATAAAGTTTTCTATAAAAATTGAGAAAAATTAAAGATTTACTTGACTGAACTTCAATTTTTGCGTAAAAAATACCGTTTACCTCTTATGCAGAGGTTTTTTGCTCTTTTCGAATTGATAACAAAGAGAGTTTTTCTTATTTTAAGAATGATCTTAATAAATTTTTAACGGAAGTTTAGATAAAGTGTCAATAATTTTAGAGCTACATGTAATAAAAACTGAGTAAAATGAATCGTTTTAAACTAATCATCCACTTAGTTATCGTTTTGCTGTTTACTTTTTCTTGTAAAACCCCGCAAGAGGGAATCAAAAAAGATATAGCTGGCAAGGAAGATTCAAATGTGATCTTCGAAACAGGTAACAAAAGATTGGATCATGAATATATTAAATCTGGATGTGCTGTTACTGATTCTGTTAAAAATCAGATAGCTGATATTTTTTCCTACACAGATTTCTTTCATCTCTACCTTCAGGTTAAAAGCTATTATCCCAAATATTTGGATCACTTCCCTTGCGCTGAAAAATTAGATAAATACACAACCCCTTTATTTGCACTTGATCGAGAGCCTCTAGAAAAAATAGATTACCGCAGCAATATTGAAAGTTTTACCCTGCATCGCGAAATTGTTAGGAATTTACACAAGATTGTTGACGTTACTAAAAGTGTCGATGGCAAATATTTGAATGTAAGTGGCATTAAAGATACAAAACTTTTTGATAATAGTGATGACGAGCTGATAAAACAACTAACTGATCCAAAAACCAATCTCAAATTTTACTCTTACTTTGATGAAAGAAGTGGCAACTATCATGAATTTTTCATCCCACTCAAAAACTACAATCTGATTAAAAGCTATCTTGTAGTGCTGGATAAAGACAGCAAAAAAATAAATAAAGCAAAAGTCAGCAATTTTGCAATTGCCTATTCTGCAATGCTTCATCTTACCTCGCCAGAGGTGATTGGAAAATCAAAAGTGATTGAAAGCAGACAATTTTCTTGGATTGATGAGATAAGCTCAACTCCTTACTACTCCGCAATTCATCCATTAAACCGCTTTGTTGCTAAAGATTATGTTATAAATGATCCGCTCTTAGCAATTGGCTACGGTTATCCTTCTCGATTATTTAAAAGTCATATTCTTCTAGCCAGAGCTTTGACCGAGACAAATATTCTACCCAAAAATTTCTCAATCATTCCTGCAATTGAAAAAAGCCTAAAATCAGGAAATCGTGAATATTGCGGAACTATTGCTTCATCAAATCCCGAAGGTTTGTTAATAGTTGAAAAGTTGCAAGATGGTAAGCTTAAGGTTTCAAAGACCTATATGAAACACTGTTTTTCTAAAAAAGGATTGGGAATAAGAAGCGGCAGTATGCAGGCGGTTAATAATAAAAGATTTGTTAATCTATGAGAAAAAAAATAGCAATATTGTTTACCTTATTAATTTTTTTCTGGCATAGTTCTTATGCCGCCTGTAAAGCCAGCATTAGTTTAGGCTCAGAATGCAAAGATGAAGAAGGCTATATTCATGTACCAAAAAATTATAAACACAAATCTGATAATTCTTTATGCAGTAAAAAATACCAGATTTTTAAGGGAAATGAGTTGCCTAAAGTTGGATCTGTAGCTCACCCAATTATAGTGTTAATGTTTTATCAGAATTTAGATGAGATAAATGAAAGATATAAAAAATGCGAGCTGGAGGCTAAAGATTTCAATCGAAAAGATCTTTTTGGTAGAAACGATCAAGAAGCACGAGAATGTTTAATTGATATATGCATGACTGCTTTCGACAAACATAGCGACTTTGCATCAGGAGATGATGATATTCTTGGCTGGAATAATGAACTTAAAATTATCTCTTACAAATACATAAATAACGATCTTTTTGCTTTAATAAAAGTAACAAAATGAATTTTAAATATTGACAAACCTTAACCAATTTTAATGACCACAAACTTATATAAATAATATGCCAAACTACACAGAATTTGAAGGTGTTAACCTCATTACCGATCCAACTCAAAAAACTATAGCTCAAGTTTTGATAAAGAATGAACTGGGTGGAGTATCAAATGGTTATCAACTTGATCATGCTGGGACATCAAATAGTGGATATTCATTCGGTGGAAATCAGATGGACTTATCAAAAAATGCAAATGGTCGTGAAATATTTTCCACAATTATTAAGGCTGAATTGGGAGATAATTTTTATAACTCTATAAAAGATAGAGTTGTTCAAACTGGCAATCAAAATATTCTAACGCAACAAGAGCAAAATCAAATAAACTCAGCTCTCTCTAGTAACTATGGAAAGCAGCTGATTAATCAAGCTTTTGTTGATGAAGTTAATGTCAGATCAAGTCATGTAGACGATTTTGCAAAGCTTTTAAATACAACTTTTACAAATGATGTTAAGATAGCTTTAGTGGATTACGATAATCAATTTTATATTGATTTTACTAATACTGGCTCATCCAGCATGAGAACCAAGCTTCAAAATATTCTAAATAAAAATGGAGAAATAACGCTAGAAGATGTAGAAAATTCAGTAAGATCAACAGGATATTATAACTCTAGTCCCTCAGCAACAAAATCCCAAGAAAAAAGAATTCAAGATACTAGAAAAATGATTGAAGACGCTGGCTTAGTCAGCGATGGAAGCGATTCTACTGCTTCATTAAAAAATTCATTAGTTACCACTCTTGCTACAATCACAGTAACTGCTCAAAAAGAAGCTGCCGCTAAATCTTGGTTTGAAACTTTTTCTGACTCCTTAGGTTCTTGGACGGGCTCTGTAACAAACTTCATGAAAGAAGCTGCTAGTGATGTGGTTAACTTTTTTTCAAGTCCTGGCGAATCTTTGAGTAAAATAGGAAGCTGGATATCTTCGGCGTTTACCTTTGGAGAAAGTGATAAAGTTCCAGATTCATCAACAATCAACAACTCCCTACTCAACCTCGAAATCAACACCAACCTAACTTCAGGTTTTGCTGGAAGTAACGATCTGGGACAAACCGGAAATGTAATTGGTGATGCTGATTGGCGAGCTACGATGCCAATTAATGTAATTAATGGTGATGGTTATAAGAACGTTGCATCTGCTGGAATTGTGAGTGATGGATTTAGACCTGGAAATATGGAGTTATCACAATATGCAAACTTCAATACTCAGTTAAATGTCGATTATGATAAACTTAATTCCTTTATAGTTTCTTCGACCTCCAATAATAATTCATATTTACAATCGAGTTTATTTAATAGCAGTTTTGCGGATATTGCCAATCAAGCAATCAATGCCAGAAATTTTCTTAACATTGATCCGGTAGTTTTAGATTTAAACGGAGATGGAGTAAAACTAACGAGTTACAATGATTCTGAAGTAACCTTCGATGTTGATAATGATGGTAAGCAGGAAAGAACTGGCTGGGTAACGAAGCAGGACGGAATTCTTGTCGATGATAAAAACCACAATGGCAAGATCGACAATATCACTGAAACAATTTCGGAATATTATAACCCAAATGATGGAAGTGTTGCCGATGTTGATGGCAAATATTCAACTGATGGTTTGGCTGCGTTAAAAAAACTTGATTCCAACCATGATGGTAAATTCAACAACCAAGATGCTAAATGGAATGATTTAAGAATTTGGCAAGATGCTAATGGCAATGGCGTGACTGATTTGGGAGAGCTTAAAACTCTAAACGAAGCTGGAATTAAAGAGTTCGATTTAAGTGGTATTACTCAGGCAAATAAAGAGAGAAATGCAGGTAATATTATTTTCTCGAAAACCACTTACACAACAACCGATAATCAAACCAAACAAGTTGCAGCGGTTGATTTTACAACCAATCCGATTGGATATGAATTTAACGATGTAAACCTTGGAAAGTTAGCAACTGCTGAGGATGGAACTAAGTCTTTGGTGATTAGTGATACAAATGGCGCAACGATTACAGCTTCGAATGATACTGCGCAAAACATTTTTGGCAATGTTGGCAATGATACAATCATTGGAGATTCAAGAGATAACTGGATAAGCGGTGGTGCTGGAAGTGATACTTTGAAAGGTGGTGCTGGTGATGATATTTTGATTATTGATTCCGAGGACAAACAAGAAAATATCGATGGCGGCGATGGTCGTGATGTGGTTATAATAAATTCTGATCAAGGGGTAACTTTTAATCTTGCGGAGTCACATGTTGAAACTGTGGTTGGTGGAAATGGTGATGATGTTTTGATTGGTGGCGGAACAAGTAACGTGTTTATTGATGGTGGATCGGGTGACGATATTATAATCGGTGGTGCTGCAGACGATGCTTTGGCTGGAAGTGATGGAAATGATTATGTTGATGGTGGTTATGGTGACGATATTGTTCGTGGGCATCGTGGTAATGATGTCTTGATTGGTGGTGAAGGAAATGATTATTTGGAAGGTGGACTTGATGATGACAAAGTTTTTGCTGGCGCTGGAAATGATGTGATTATGGAAGGAGATGGTAATGATGAAATTGACGGTGGTGAAGGTTACGATCTGGTTAAATATAGTGGTAGTTATAAAGATTATAAAATCAGTCGTGATGGCATTGGTTATAAAATTAAAGATTTGACGACTGGAAATATTGACTCAATCAAAAATATTGAAGGTGTTCGTTTCAATGATGCAACGCTTAAGTTAATTGATGGTAATATTTCCCCGCTTCCGGTTGCTGATATTATTCAGGTTCAAAATAAAACTGATACCGTGTTTATTTCAGTGAATGATTTACTGAAAAACGATCTTGATGTTGAAGGTGACACACTAACCTTAATTTCAGTTACTAATTCAGTTGGCGGATTTGCCGAGCTTGTAAAAGATGGAAGTGGTAATGTGACTGGTGTTAGATGGACTCCTGACAAAAGCTTCATTGGCAATATGTCTTTCGATTATGATATCAAAGACAGCAAAGGTGCTTATACGATAATTGAGCAAAGAAATAATGATGGAACTTCAGTAACCGCCGCAATGAAAGCACGCGTTACCTTCAAACTTGCGTCTGATCCAACGGATGATCTCTATACAAAGCAATGGTATTTATCCGAAGTTAATATACAGAAAGCTTGGCAAGATTATACTGGTAAGGGAATTAAAATCGGCGTATTTGAAAAAGGTGATTTTAATATCAATCATGCCGAACTTGATGGCAATACTACACAGTCTTATAAAGATGATGTTGCCTTCAGACAAGTTGATCAATTTTCGCAACATGCAACAACTGTGGCTGGGGTTATCGCTGCTGAAAAAAATGGAACTGGTATCGTTGGTGCTGCTTACGATGCAAAGTTGGAAGGATATAGCTGGAATGCTGATGCAACTGGTCTTGCTAATCTCAAGAATGTTGACATTGCCAATAATAGTTGGGGCGCAGTTGGTGAGTTTATCGATAATTTTTCTGATCCTAATAATGCTAACAGTGCTTATGCAAAATTACTTGAAGATTCAGTTGAGCAAGGTCGAAACGGACTTGGAACAATTAACGTTTTTGCTGGCGGAAATTCACGTGCTGACGGTGACAATGTAAACTATCATAATTTACAAAATTCGCGTTTTGTAATTTCAACTGGTTCAATTAATCAGCCCGGAGATTTAGCGACTTTAACAGAAGCTTCAACGCCATTTTCAACTCCAGGTGATGCTATTTTAGTTTCCGCTCCTGGTTCTAACATTAACTCAACAGGTAATCTTCTAACGAATGCTAATGGCTCAACTTTTTTAGGTGAATTTGCATCATCTCAGGGAACTTCTTTCTCTGCCCCTATTATTTCTGGTGTTGTTGCTCTAATGCTACAAGCAAATCCAAATTTGGGTTATCGTGATGTGCAGAAAATTTTAGCGCTTTCAGCAAGACAATTCAATGATCCGAATACAACATGGCAGGAAAACGGCGCAACCAATTGGAATGGTGGTGCTATGCACTTTTCGCATGATTATGGATTTGGTGAAGTCGATGCTGCAGCAGCCGTGAGATTGGCAGAAACTTGGAATGAAGTCAGCGATGCTTATAATGAAAATTCTCTAATTACCTCTGATAATTCAAGAACTCAGATAGTTGATAATGGCGTAACTACAAAACAGTTCACTATTTCTAACTCCAATATGCACAATATTGAAACTGTTGAGGTACAAGTAAACCTGACAGATTTTAATATTTCTGATTTAACCATAAAACTTATTTCACCAAGCGGCACAGAAAGTATCTTAATGGATAAACCTGGAAGTTCTGTTTATCAAGGTGGTCTTAATTTTAATTTCTCATCACGAGCATTTTTAGGCGAAGATGTTGATGGTAATTGGCAGCTTCAAATTACCGATTCTAAAACTGGTGATATTAGTTACCTTAATAGCTGGCAGTTGAAGTTTTATGGTGAGCTTAATGATGGCAAGAGCGATACTTATATTTACACTGATGAATTTGCCAAAATGACCGATGGCATGAGAAGTATTATAATTGATAGTGATGGTGGTAATGATACAATCAACGCTGCAGCGGTTTCTACTGACTCGATAATCAATTTAAATGCTGGTCAAATTAGCCATATTGCTGGTAAAGATGTTTTGATAACTGGCGGAACTAAAGGTGCGCAATATTATCAACAACAAGCATTGTTACCAACAAAACAATCACAGCTTGCATCAGTTAATTCACAAATTTCTGCAAAAAATCAGGCTTTGACAGCTGATAATACTGAGTTTGCTGGAATTGATACGGCAATAAGCGCTAAATACAGTGAGGCTATGAGCAAACAGTCTGCAATGCAGACGGCTTACAATAATGTTGTGAGTAATGAGTTGTATGGATATAGCCCTGTAATGATTTTTGATGGTGCATATATTTTCCAAAACCAAAGTGGTCATATAAAAGACTATCCTGTGGATCAAGGCAGGCAGAAATTGGATCAATATAATAATCTGATATCGGTCTATAATCAAAAACAATCAGATTTTAATGCTTCAGTTGGGCAATATAATTCACTCCTAACAAGACGAGATGCTTTGCCAAGTGAGATTTCCAGTTTGCAGAATGATATTGCAACCCTGACAAAGCAAGTAACAGGGTTACAATCAGATATTAATTTTATTAATGCCTATCTCAATGCTTTTGAAGATGGGAAAGCATCAATTATTGAAAACGCTTATGCTGGTGATGGTAATGATACTATAATTGGTAATGATCAAGATAATAAAATCTGGGGCGGAAGAGGATTAAATACGGAAACTGGCGGAGCTGGTAAAGATACGTTTATTATTAAACAAAATAGCTCAACGCAAGATACAATCACCGATTTCAAAATTGGTGAAGATAAAATTGACCTTTCTGATTTTGGCAGCTTCGATTTTTCTAAATTAAAAATTTTACAAAATGGTTCTAATGTTGAAATCACTTTAATTTCAGGTCAAAAAATTATTCTGCAAAATCTACAGTCCAATCAAATTTCTGCATCTGATTTTATTATTGTTGATAAATCCCAAAACATCATCAATGGCACCGATGCTAACGATGTAATAAATGGCTCAGCTCTTTCTGATGTAATCAGTGGTGGAAATGGTGATGATCAAATTAACGGAAATCTTGGTAACGATATTCTGGTCGGAAACAGTGGAAATGATATACTGGCTGGTGGTGATGGCAATGATGTTTATGTGTTTAATACAGGCGATGGAAAAGATGTTATTAAAGAATATCTGAGCGCATCAAATTCTTCTAACGATAGAATATTTTTTGGATCTGGAATCACAAAGGATATGGTTTATTTCACCAAGTCAGGTAACGATTTGGTAGTCAAATTCACAAATAGTCCAAACGATCAGCTCACAATCAGTGATTATTTTAACAAATCTGTTGGTGGTAATGGTTTAGAAAAATTAGAATTTGTAAATGGTGATTCGATTAATATTTCTGATCCGACTTCTGTAGTTATTACCTACACTGGTACTAGCGGCAATGATACTATAACTGTAGATAGTGGAAATAGTATCATCAATTCAGGTAACGGAGATGATTTAATTTACTCAGGCACAGGAAATGATATAATTAATGGTGGCTCTGGTAACGATGAAGTTCATGCTGGTTCAGGAAATGATACGATAAATGGTGGCGATGGCAATGATCAGATTCACGATGGCGCAGGTAATGATATTATCAATGGTGGCAAAGGTGATGATTCTCTAGCTTTGAATGCTGGTGATGATACCTATGTTTATAATCTTGGTGATGGTAAAGACATTATCGAGAACTATCTTTATTTAGGAGGTTCCACTCAAGAAAATTATGATAATTATGGCAGCGATACTATTTCATTCGGGCAATCAATTTCAAAAGATGATATTTATTTTACCAAATCTGGTAATGATTTAATCGTTAAATTTGTTGGTAACGAACAAGACCAAATTACATTAAAAAATCATTGGTCCCTAAAAACTGGAGTTACCAATCTTAAATTCCAAGATGGATCTATTATTGATGTGAGTGATGTAACTCAGTTGCAGTTTTTTGACTATGTTGGAGATAAGAACGATAATATCATCAATGGCACTGCACATAACGATGCGTTTAATGGAGCGGATGGAAATGATACCATAAGTGGTGGAGATGGTGATGATATTATTTTTGGTGGTCTTGGTGATGATATATTAAGGGGTGATAATGGTAATGATATAATTAATGGTGGCGATGGTAATGATGTTATTTTTGGTGGTGCTGGCAACAATCAAATTCAAGGCGGAGAAGGAAATGATATCATAAGTTTAGGAGGCAGTGATAATACATTCTCTGATGTAATAAATCTTGCTTCTGGTGGTGCAGGAAGTGATACCTTTATAATTTCTGATAAAAAAATTAGTTTTGATAACAGGATTGATGTTATTTCTGACTTTGACATTAATGATGCCAACGAAAAAATTAACCTAAGCGCAGTAAGAGGAATTAACAAATATTCTGATCTCAAGATTTCACAACAAGGTGCTGATTCTCAGATAATTTTAAGCACTAACTATTTTGGATATTCTCAAATTCTGAAATTAAAAAATGTTGATTCTACAAAACTTTCAGCTGCGAATTTTGTCATCACTAACGAGGCTCCAAAAGTAGTAGATGATAGTGTCTCTACCGAGGAAGATAAATCGATAATAATCAATATCTTAGCTAATGATTATGATGATAAAACTGATCTTACCAAAACAAAAATAACTCTGACTCAACCGGTAAATGGTACAGTTACCATTAACTCTGATGGCACAGTTACTTATAAACCAAATGCTAATTTTAATGGCGTTGATCAGTTTGAGTATCAAATAACTGATGCGGGTGGATTAAGTTCTGATAAAGCGAAGGTATCTATAAATATTGATCCAGTAAATGATGCACCAGTGGTGACGAAAATTGTTGGTGATCAGAATTTTTATTCAACTCGAGGAATTAACTTCAAGGTAAATAATGTATTTACAGAGGTTGATGGAGAAGGTTTAAGTTATAGTGCTGCACTTTCTGATGGATCATCTCTGCCTTCTTGGGTTAATTTTGATTCTTCCACATTAACTTTTTCTGGTATTGCTCCAAATCAGAGCGAGAACATAACAATTAAGCTTACAGCTACCGATGATACTGGTAATTCTACCTCTACAGATATCAAGCTGAAGATAGATAACAATATTGCGCTTGGAACCAGTGGTAATGATGTAATTTATGGAACTAATGGTAATGATGTAATAGATGGTGGCGCTGGTGATGATATTATTAATGCTGGAAATGGTAACGATATTATTTTTGGTGGAGCCGGCAATGACAGAATCTACAGTTCTGGAAGTGGCAGCAATGATATTTTAACCGGTGATTCTGGCTCTGATATTTTTGTGATTGGTAATGATATTATTTCAGATGATGTGATTACTGACTTTGATATTAGCGATCCAAATGAAAAGATTGATCTGAGTAACTTTGCTGTTTCAAAACACGGATATTCAACAGTTAGTAAATTTTCTGACTTAAAAATTACTCAAGTTGGGAATGATGCTAAAATAACATTTAGCAATTCTTCTAAATCAGTTACTGTAAAAAATGTTAAAGCTTCTGACCTAACTGCAGATAAGTTTAACAACGCACCTAGTATTGCTTCACAGATTCTTGATCAAAAAGTTTATATCACGAAAGATTTTAGTTTAGATTTTACAAATAGTTTTGCTGATACCGATGGAGATAATCTTGTTTATTCTGCAACTCTTCAAGATGGTTCCGCTCTTCCATCTTGGTTAACATTTGATGCTATAAATCACAAAATAACAGGAACAGCTCCAGATAGTTCATCAACTCTTAATGTAAGAATTACTGCTACCGATAAATATGGAGACAGTATTTCTGATGATTTTAAAATTTTTGTTACTGGTTTCGTTGGAGATAGTGGTGGTAATACGATAACAGGTACTGATAAGGATGATGTCATTACTGGTTTAAGAGGCGATGATATTTTAAATGGTGGAAGTGGCAACGATACTTTAATTGGCGGTAGTGTAAGTGCTTTATTTGCTTTTGGTAATTTAACAGATGGAAGTGGTTCTTACAAAGAAGTTTATGTTGGATATGATTATTCAGCAGATGGAAATGACACTTTAAATGGTGGTGATGGAGATGATATTTTAATAGGTGGTAGTGTTGATTCTAAATATGTTGGATCATTTCCTTATGGTGATGGAAATGATATTTTAAATGGTGGTGCTGGCAATGATATTTTGAAAGGAGGTTCTGGCTATAATAGCTTAACTGGCGGAACTGGTTCTGATATTTTCGTAATAGAAAATAATGTAAACACCGGTGACACGATAACTGATTTTGATGTTAACGATCCAAAAGAAAAAATAGACCTCTCTTCCTTTGGTGACCAAGTGAGTGATTTTGCAAAACTAAAAATGACTCAAGTTGGTAGTGATGTTAGAATTGATATTGCAGCCTCATCAGTTCTTGATAATGGCCAGAATTATACTCATAGTCAGTCAGTAACAATAAAGAATGTCAGTGTAGACCAATTAACAATTGATAAATTTATTGGTGTTACAACTGATAGCCGTACCAGTACGGATAATATGACAGTTATTGGAACTAATGGTAATGATATTTTGAGAAGTGGTTTTGGTGATGATATTTTAAATGGTTTATCTGGTGATGATGATATTGCAGCTGGTGCTGGTAATGACACTTTAAGCGGTGGCGATGGTAATGATATTTTGTCTGGAGGATCTGGATCAGATAAGTTTGTAATTCAAACGAAGAGCTATTCTTGGGAATCTGATATAATACTAGATTTCGATGTTAACGATCAAAATGAACAAATTGATCTAACGAAAATCACAAATGTTGGATTCGCTGATTTAGTGATCACCCAACAAGGCCCAGATTCAACAATACAACTTCCGTCTCAACAAAAAATTCTTTTAAAGAATGTTGATAAATCATCTTTAACTGCAGACAAATTTTTGTTTTATAGCAATCCAGTTAACGGATCATCAATCAATGATAATTTATCTGATTCTGATGGAAATGATTTGATTAATGCATTTGGTGGGAATGATGTAGTATCTCTTGGTAACAAAGGTTCTGATACTGTTAATCTTGGTGATGGAAATGATAGTTTCTCAGTTAGTGGAAATAGTTATTATGGCAGCGACAACGTAACTGGTGGAGCTGGTAATGATACTTTCTCAGTAGATCTAGGATATTCTTATGGTGATTCAAATTATTCTCTTACCATCAAAGATTTTGAAGCAAAAAATCCAAATGAAAAAATTTATATTTCAAACGGGTCTTGGCCGATTGTTGATTTTAACAAAGATCTAAAAATTGATCAGATCGGAAATGATGTGCAGATAAGTTTGAATGGATTTGGTAGCAGCAAGAAATTGATTTTAAAAAATGTCAATAAAGCAGATTTGAGTGAGAGTAATATCATTTTGCCGAAAGTTGGTAGCTCATATTCTGTAATCACAAGCAATCACGATGATGTAATTACTTTTGATCAAACTGCAGTTCTTGAAAATGTAATCGGAAAAGATTTCAAAATTCCTGCCAGTGGTAGTGTTAATGCTATTTCATCTTTCTCAAAAGATGGCCAAACAATAATCAGTTTCTATGTCACTACTGATAATGGTTGGGTAAAAGAAACATTGGTTAACGCTTCAGTTTTTGTAGGACAAAATTTAACCACTTACACATTTAATTCTTTTGACGCTGCAAAAGACAGACTTGGAATTGATCCTTCCTATAAAATAACAAGATATTCTGATCTTCCTTTAAGTCAGGTTGGAAGTGATGTTGTAATGAATTTTACTGATCAAAAAATCAAAGTTGTTTTGAAAAATACCAATATTTCAGATCTGAAAGAAGATGATTTCGTTTTCTATAACCATAGTACAGCTCAAGACGATATCATTAATGGTGGTAATGGAAACGATTACATAGAAGGTGGCGATGGCAACGATACTATCTCAGGTGATGGTGGTGATGATTTGATTTTTGGTGGCAATGGAAACGACAATCTTTCTGATTATAGTGGAAACAATAAACTTTATGGTGGGGCCGGAAATGACAATTTCTCTGACGGCTACTCTTACTACGGTAATCAAGTAGCAAATAATGAGTTCTATGGCGAGGAAGGAAGAGATGAGTTCGATCTAAGTTCTGGAATTAATCTGGCAAAAGGTGGAATCGGTAATGACAGCTTTTATGTTTCGGGTGGTGAAAACCAGATTTATGGCGAGGATGGAATCGATGATTTTACAATTGCTAGATCATATACAACAACCTTTGACGGAAACGGTATCGTTACTCAGGATACAGAATCAAAAACTACAATTTACGATTTTGATCCACTCTCAGAAAAAATAACTTTAGAAGGTTTTGATCAGGATGGTTTTAATCAAATTAATATAATTCAAGACGGTAACGATGTAGTATTGAATCTGACCGACCTACAAACAGTGCGTTTAAGCAATGTTTCAAAAGCTTCGCTAAATCAGGATAATATTATTATTCCAGATAAACACATTCAGGATAACTACTATTACACTTTTGATGACAGGACTAATGAGTATGCAATTAACGACCTAAATAAATTAATAACAGAAAATCCTTCTGCTTTTTATCAAGGACCAGTAGCTGAAATTGCCTCTTCTTTTGATCCAATCTCTATGAAGATGGTTTCAGATTTTGATGTTTCTCAAGACAAAATTTATTTGGGAAAAATCAAAACATTAGAAAAATTTGAGGATCTAAAAATTACTCAAAATACAGTTAATCAATCCTACGGATCCCCTCTTGAATTTACTTTGATTGATCTTGGCAATGGCTCATTTGTTAAGCTGAATGGATTTTACAATTTAACAGCAGATAATTTTGTTTTTGATAAAGCACCAGTTGCAAATTTAACTTCTGTTTCAGTTGATAAAGGGGAAAATCAGAAATTTGATGTTTTAGCGAAAGCCACAGATGCGGATGATGATTTTCTTTCGATTGCAAAAATTACAGACCCATCTCATGGAACTGCTTTAATAGTAACTGATGAGCAAGGTAAACAAAAAATATCTTATACACCAAATCCTAACTTTAGTGGTTTTGATCAAATTGATTATACTATTTCTGATGGTAGAGGCGGAGTCGTTACCAAAACTCTAAATATTACGATTAATAATTCGGTTAATATTGATCCTATTGCAACTATCGACTCTGCTTTAGTAAATGAGGATAATTCTTTGATTATAGATGTATTATCAGGTGCATCAGATACTAATGGAGATACTTTGTCACTTGTTGCGACTTATGACGCACAAAATGGAATCGCCAATATTGTTGATGGAAAAATTGTTTATACTCCTAATACAAATTATAATGGTATCGATAGTTTTGAGTATCTGATTTCAGATGGTAATGGCGGCTTTGTTCTGAAAAAATTGAATGTAACTGTTAATTCAGTTAATGACGCCCCAGTTGTTGAAAATCAATTATCAGCTGTTTCAACAGATGAAGACTCAAGCAAAGAAATCATTTCTGCTGCGACAATAGCTTCAGCTTTCAGTGATCCTGATTCTGATGTGCTAACTTTTAAAGCAACTTTAGTTGATGGAAAACCCCTGCCATCTTGGTTGGTGTTCGACGGTGTTAGTGGAGCTTTGCGTTCAGTTAATCCAACTAACGGTGACGTTGGAAGTTATTCGGTGGTTATTACAGCAACCGATCCTTCAAATGCTTCGGTATCGCAAAACTTTTTGGTGACTGTAAATAATGTTAATGATGCTCCAACTGCTCAAGCAGTTTTAAGTTCAACTAATGAAGATACTCAAAAACTAACTTTAGCTTTCAACGCCAGCGATGTTGATGTTGGCGATGTGCTGACTTACAGCATTTTATCAAATCCAGCTCTTGGTTCTGTTGTTAACAATAATGATGGCACTTTTACCTTTAACTTGGGCAACGATTTCCAAAATCTAGCTTTAGGTCACACCAAAGATGTTAGCTTTACTTATGTTGCAACCGATAAAGCTGGAGCACAAAGTAACGTTTCTACAGCAACGATCACGGTGACTGGAACTAACGATTTACCAACTGCGTCAGTTACTTCGATTGCAACTAATGAAGATAATTCAGTAAAAATTGATGTGCTTGCTGGTGCTTCTGATATTTTATCTCTGACTTCTGTAGCTAACGGTTCGCACGGAACTGCTTCGATTGTGACTGATGCTAGTGGAACCAAGGTTATATCTTATGTTCCGAATGCCAATTACAATGGAAACGATGTTATCACTTACACAATTTCGGATAATAATGGTGGATCGGTAACTAAAGAGTTAACAGTAACAGTTAATGCAGTTAACGATGCACCGATTGTTGCTTCTGCTGCGCAAAACCAATCAACTCAATCTGGCAAAGCCTTTACTTATCAATTACCAAACAATTTATTTTCTGATGTTGATGGTGATACTCTAACCATTAAAGCAACCCTTGCTGATGGTTCACCGCTTCCTTCATGGTTAAGTTTTGATGGAAGTAAGTTTAGCGGAACACCGAATGTTTCTGTTACGACTAATTTTGGCATTAAGTTGACAGCGACTGATCCAAGTGGTGCTTCTGTGTCTTCGAATTTTGGTATTAATGTAACCAATCCAAATAATGCACCAGTTGCTAAAGACGATGCATTTGCAACAAATGAAGATACTTCTTTGACTATCAGCTTCGCTTCAATTCTTAAAAACGATTCTGATGTTGAAGACAAAACTGATATTCAAAAACTGACTAAAGATAACATCATCTTTAATAATCCTAGCAACGGCACGATTACGGTTACTGATACTGGAATAATTTATAAGCCGAACAAAGATTATAATGGTTCTGATGTTATCACTTACCAAATCAAAGACAGTGGTGGAGCTTTATCGAATGTGGCATCAATCAAATTAACTGTGAATTCGGTTAACGATATTGCGGTTGCTGGTAATGATTCATTTGTAACTGATGAAGATAAGCCAATTACTATTAAACTTTCTGATCTTTTAGCTAATGATTCTGATGTTGAGGACGGTGCTGCAATTCAGAGTTTAACGATGGATAAGTTTGTCTTTAGCAATCCAAGCAAAGGTACAATTGTTAAAGATGCTGCAAATGGCACAATTACTTACACTCCAACTAAAGACTTTAACGGAGCTGATTCTCTGACTTACCAAATCAAAGATAGCTCAGGTGCGCTTTCAAATAAGGCGACAATTAGCTTAACAGTGAATGCAGTTAATGATGCTCCTGTTGCGGTTAATGATTCTTTCACATTAAACGAAGATACTCCTCTTACTATCAGCTTTGCTTCAATATTGAAGAATGACTCAGACGTTGAAGATGGTGTTAATATCCAAAAAATTACCAAGGATAATATTGTATTTAACAATCCTTTAAACGGCAAAATTACCATAACCGATACAGGAATTATTTACACGCCGAACAAAGATTTTAATGGCAGCGATTCTCTGACTTATCAAATTAAAGATAGCTCAGGTGCACTTTCAAACAGTGCTAATATCAATCTAACAATTAAATCAGTTAATGATGCACCAGTTGCAGCTTCTGATTCATTTGTAACTGATGAAGATACAGCAATTACAATTAAGATTTCTGATCTGCTGGCAAATGACTTTGATGTTGAGGATGGAGTAAATATTCAAAACACAACTTTTGATAAATTTGTGTTCACCAATCCAGGTAAAGGCGTGATAGTAAAAGATGCGGTTAACGGCACAATTACTTACACTCCAAACAAAAACTATAACGGAACTGATGTTATTTACTATCAAATCAAAGATAGTTCAGGCGCGCTTTCAAATAAAGCTGCGATTAATCTAGCTGTCAACTCAGTTAATGATGCTCCGGTTGCTGTAAATGATTCTTTCACAACTAACGAAGATACATCTTTAACCATCAGTTTTGCTTCAATTTTGGCTAATGATTCTGATGTTGAGGATGGCGCTAACATTAAGAATCTGACCAAAGATAACATCATTTTTAACAATCCAAGTAACGGCACGATTACCATAACTGATACTGGAATTGTGTATAAGCCGAACAAAGATTATAACGGTTCTGATGTTATAACTTACCAAATCAAAGATAGCGTTGGAGCTTTATCTAATGTGTCTTCAATAAATCTGACGATCAAAGCGGTTAATGATATTGCGGTTGCTGGAAATGATTCATTTGTAACTGATGAAGATAAGTCGATCACTATTAAACTGTCTGATCTTTTAGCTAATGATTCTGACGTTGAAGATGGTGCTGCGATTCAGAGTTTGACGATGGATAAGTTTGTCTTTAGCAATCCAAGCAAAGGTGCAATTGTTAAAGATGCTGCAAATGGCACAATTACTTACACTCCAACTAAAGACTTTAATGGAGCTGATTCTCTGACTTATCAGATTAAAGACAGTAATGGCGCTCTTTCTAATAAAGCTACTATCAGTTTGACTGTTAATGCAGTTAATGACGCTCCAATCGTTGCAACTAAATTGGCGAATCAAACCAACAAGGCAGGCAATTCCTTTAGCTACACTTTACCAACAAATGCCTTCAGTGATGTTGATAAAGATACTTTAACTTACAGTGCTAAATTGGCTAACGATTCAGATCTTCCTTCTTGGTTGAAATTTGATGCTACAACAAAAACATTTAGCGGTATTTCTCCATCTGGTGCTGCATCAACTTTAGCAATTAAGGTTATTGCAAGTGACGGATCTTTAAGTGCTTCGCAGAATTTTAATCTTGCGATCTCAAGCAATTTGATTAACGGAACTGCTAAGAATGACAGTTTGAATGGCACAACATTCAATGATGAAATCTACGGTAATGACGGAGTCGACACTATCAAAGGCAACGCAGGTAATGATTTAATAATTGGTGGAAAAGGTGCCGATGTTCTTTATGGTGGGATTGGAAATGATCAGTTTATCTTCAAGAACTTAAATGAATCGACTATCAATGAGAGTGATCTGATTATGGATTTCATTCGCGGTGAAGATAAAATTAATTTATCAGATCTTGGCTTCGACAGTATTTCAAACGGACTTGGAACAACAACTTCAAGTCACGGTTTGGAATATTACTTCGATGGTAAGAATACTGTCATTGATGATCCAAACTCAAACTTCGCAGTGAAGCTTGCTGGTGATATTAAACTAGATGCTGGTGATGTGATTTTTTAAAATAATTCATGACCAAATTCTCGAGATTTTTAATATTGTTAACGGTTTCTCTTCTATTGATACGGCAGAATGTTTATGCCGAAACTATGCAAGATGCACTTGATATTGCGAGATCTAACAATCGCAATATCAAGCTTGAACGCATTAGACTTGATTCTACTAAAACAGGTAAAACCCAAGCTTTGTCAGAATTTTTGCCAAGTGTGAAAGCCAGTTTCCAATATGGAAATAGAAACAGTTTTTATACAGGTCAAACTTATGACCGTTCTGGTAAGCAAAAAACTCAAGAATTATCCCTTGAACAACCAATATTTGACGGTCTGCACTCGGTTTCAAAATATCGTGAAGCTGATTTCAAAATAAAGTCAGGTTCTTCAAAAACCTCAGATAAAATTCAGGAAATTTCTTTTGCGGCGATACAGGCTTATTGCAATCTGTTTCGTTATCAGGAACTGGTAAAACTTCAGGAAGAAAATAAAAAACTTGGATCTAGGTTTTTTCAACTGGTTAATCGCAGAAAAGAAGCACGCATAATTGATAATGCTGATATTATAAAATTTACTTACGAAACTTCGGCAACTGAAGAAAAATACATCGATGCTTTGAACAAACTGAACAAAGCAAGATTTGATTATAAAAATGTTGTTGGTGAACTTCACGAAAGTTTGATAAATCCAACAATCACAGAAGAAAATTTTGAAGCCAATAAAGTTCTAGAAGCCGTTACTTCAAGCAATCACAATGTTAAATCATATCACTACAATTACTTAGCTTCTAAAGAAGCTTACAACGCTGAAAGATCAAATTTCTTGCCTAAAGTTTCTTTGACGGCTTCTACCAGTAAGCAAACCAATGTTCTTTACCTAAATGGCAAAGATCTGGATTCGCAGTCGGTATTTGTGAATGTTTCTGTGCCGATTTTTCAGAAAGGTGTTGAATATGCTAACGTAAGCAAAGCTGGATACGATCGCGATGCAGCAAGAGAAGAATACGAAATCACCAGAGATAATGTGATAAAAGAAGTAAATCAGGCATTGGAAGAATATCGCTTCTTTTCTGAAATGAATAAAACCAATAAAAAACTTTTTGAACTTGCTCAAAATCGCGCTCAGATTTTTAACAAAAGATCAGAGTCAAAAGTTGAAGATCCAATCGAAGTAATTAGAGCCAAGATTGAAGCCAATGATCGGAAAATAAATTACATCGATTCCCAAATGGATTTGGTGATCACTCACTACAAGATCAAATATTTTTTGGGAGAAATTTAGATGTTAAAAAATTTACAGATACAGCAACCGCAACAACAAATAATAAGATTGTCTCTGGAGTCTTGCAAAAAAGCCTTTTGGTTTTGCCTACTTTTTAGCTTTTTCATCAGCATTTTTACGCTCGCTTCGTCAATTTATTCGATGCAGGTTTTATACCAAAACATAAATCTATACTCTTAATTAATTCCAACTAAACTTTCCCACAATATCAACTAAATTTGTGGATTTATGGCGAAGGCTTATTCTTTGGATTTAAGGCAAAGAGTTTTTAATTTA
>JACCDZ012008266.1_pt1 | contig 20538 bp, 14 predicted proteins | sample 7449551 | NCBI WGS metagenome assembly JACCDZ01 (sample SAMN15323452, study PRJNA562643) | freshwater metagenome | isolation source: river surface water | place: USA:Blue River Watershed | collected 2017-08-18
AGCAATAGAAGAGGGTAAAAGAAATAAGGATAAGGTGGAAAAAATTGCTTACGATCTACCTTTACAAAGAATGATGAATATTAAAAATCGCGCGGGAGAAGATAAAGAGGGGCAGTATGATGCGCGTCCAGTGGTTGAGATGCCAATTTGTTTTGATGGCAAAATTTACAATATTGAAGTCAATCTGACCGATAGAATGGATTTTGAATATCCCGTTTTATTGGGACGAAAAACACTTATTCAGCTAGGTGCTGTGGTCGATCCAGGTCAGAAATTTACATTAGACGACAGTGCGTGTATACAACTTTTTGAGAAGATAGCAAATCAGTCACAAGCGCAAGATGAGAAGGGACAAGGATCTGAGGTAAAAGTGGAACCAGCTACTGCCGAAGATAAACCTAGCAAAAAGAGTGACAATAATCAGAAAACTGGAAAATCAGATCATGGCAAAGCAATTGTTGCAGGTAAATAAAGAATGGAAATGAATATAAAATGAGTAAAGTGAATAAGCAGTTTTTTACCCTGTTAGTAATTTTATTATTGGCAGGTGCTGGTTTTACCTTGTACCAACACTATAAGCTTGGGCTGTCCTGGTTGCCAAATGATGAGAATATGACCTGGAAGTTTAATGCTGAATTGCAGATATTACCCGATACGACAGACTCATCGCTAAAAGTAAACCTGCTCGTCCCGAATTTGCAGAAATCTGATGTGCTGGATGAAAGCATTAACGCCTCGGGCTTTGGTAAGATCGTTTTGCGTTCAGAGGATAAAAACAATCGTATGGCAGTATTATCTAAGAGTGACGTAAGCGCTAAACAAACGATTATTTACGATGTAACGGTTGCCAGTAATGCAGAGTCTATGGCACCAACAGTGCCAAACTTGGAAAAAGAAAAAAGAAAGATAAAAGAGCTTCTTGAGCCTAAGAAACTCCTGACTTTACTGACAACGGCGAAAGAGATTGCAGAAAAGTCAGCAGATTCAGGTACGCTGATTGCACAGGCGATCCACTTTATTAACGATGATAGTAATCTGTATTTTTGGCAGGAAATGGTGGCAGGCAACAAACCTACGACTAAAGAGCGTGCGAGGTTACTCAATTACTTATTAACAGAGTTGAACTTAGCTAATGTCGTTGCACATGTCGTGCCTTACCAATATCAAGGTAAACTTAACCTTAAGAACCTGCCTGCATGGATCAAGGTTTACTATGAAGGTGAGTGGTATACCTATGATATAAACTCTGGTGAATATATCAGTGACCCAGATGCGCAGGCGATGGTATGGTGGATGGGAAATGGCAATTTTGTGGATGTTAAGGGTGGAAAGGTTCACTTAGTTTCTTTTACCGCAGCAAAACAAAGTATTCCAATGGAGCGCTATATGGATTTAAAAAACAGTGCTCTTAAGCAAAATCTCTATGAGTTTTCGTTATTGAATCTGCCAGCACAAACACAGGAGGTTTATAAAATTATCCTGATGGTACCTATTGGAGTGCTCATTATTTTAATTTTGCGCATTATCATTGGCGTTCCAACCTTAGGAACATTTATGCCTGTGTTGATCGCCCTGGCATTTAAAGATACTTCCTTACTTTGGGGAATAGTCTTATTTTCGCTGGTTGTCATGATAGGCTTAAGTTTTCGAGCCTACTTTGAAAAGCTGCAATTACTGGTTGTCCCAAGGCTTGGCATGCTATTAACCGTTGTAGTACTCTTAATGGCGCTTATCAGTATTGCGATGCATAAAATGGAGCTCTCACAAGGATTGTCAATAACCTTATTCCCAATGGTGATTTTAACAATGTCTATTGAGCGTTTGTCAATCGTCTGGGAAGAACGCAGCGGAACTGAGGCAATTAAAATTGCCCTTGGTAGCTTGTTTGCGGCAACGATTTGTTATGTGTTTTTATATAATAGTTACCTTGAATATTGGTTTTTCACCTTTCCAGGATTATTGCTTTTTGTGATGGCTGCCATGTTACTCATCGGTCGTTATCGCGGTTATCGCCTCACTGAGCTTTATCGTTTTGAAGCACTGACCAAAAAAACAAACGATCAAGTAGGTAAGTCGGATAAAGGGGAGCAATAATGTGGTGGTTCAGTAAATGGCGTGCGTTAAGAAAGGCAGGTATTTTGGGGATTAATGAGCGTAATGTTGGCTATATTCAGGCACTTAATGATCGAAAATATTATCCCTTGGTTGATGATAAACTTAAGACTAAAGCGTTAGCACTAGAGCATGGGATTAATGTGCCTGAGCTTTACGGGGTAATTTCTTCTGAACATGACAACAAAAACTTAAAGGCTCTTCTGGGAAATCATCACCAGTTTGTGATTAAACCAGCACAAGGTGCGGGTGGGGAGGGCATTCTGGTGATTACACATTTTATTAATAATCGCTATCGCCTCACCAATGGTAAGATGATGACTTTGGATCAGCTGCGTTACCACACATCAACTACGCTAAGCGGTACTTATTCATTGGGCGGAAGACCTGATCAAGCCATGATTGAATATCTTATCCAATTTGACCCTACTTTTGCCAAAGTAGCCTATCAAGGGGTTCCCGATATTCGCATCATTTTGATCAAAGGTTTTCCTGTGATGGCCATGGTGCGCTTGCCAACTCAGCAATCTAATGGTAAGGCGAATCTGCACCAGGGTGCTATTGGCGCGGGTGTGGACTTGAAAACTGGTATAACACTTCACGGGGTTTGGCATAACGAAATTATTACGCATCACCCAGATACCTTGCACGAAGTAGAAGGGATTACCATTCCGCACTGGCAAAAGTGTCTGGAGATTGCCAGTGCCAGTTATGACATGACTCATTTGGGGTATATGGGTGTGGATTTGGTGCTTGATCAACACCATGGTCCTTTGATGCTGGAGTTAAACGCGCGTCCTGGTCTTAATATTCAAATAGCCAACCAGGTTGGTCTAGCTAGGCGTTATCAATTAGTAAAACCCGTTATAAATGAGCATATGAGTAAAGAAGCCCGAATTCAGTACGTATTGGATAGATTGTAATAAACTGGAACTACGCACTTTTTTCACGCTTTTTACCCCTTCACGAGTGGAGGGGTGCCTCGCAGGCCTGACCCCTCAAGAGGGTCAGACCTGCGAGGCGGGGTAGTGAGTGCTTAAGGTAGTGCCATTAGCTTTAGACTGACACAGACTACAATCAAACCAAGCCATGTTTCACATAGATAATGAGTAATAAGTTTATGAAAAAATCACACCTTCTGGAGACTAAGCCTTATAAAAAAATAGGCTTTATGGTTGCCTTGTTTATGATGCTGCTGATGTCTGGAAATTTTTCTTATGGGGCAAAGAAAGCAGAAACTGTAACACCTGTTGCCGTGAATATAGGGGAAGTTAAAAAAATCAATGTGCCTGAAACGATTACGGCAGTGGGGCATATCTTGGCACTCCAACAAGTAGACTTAAGCTTTGATAATAGCGGGAAGCTAAAAGAAAAATATTTCAAAAATGGAGATAGAGTGTTAAAAGGTGAAACGGTTGCAGCCTTAGATGATCAGCAGGATATGGCGACCTTAAGTTCGCTCCAGGCAAAACTTAATCTGGCTAAAGAAACTTATTCTCGAGTTAAACTACTGGAGCAATCAGGCGCTATTTCCAAGGAGGATATTGATCAAAAATATACAGATTTGCAGCAGGCTCAGGCAGAGGTTGAGCAACAGGAAAGTGTTGTTGAGCATGATAAATTGCAAGCACCCTTTACAGGGGTTTTAGGAACCTATCAGTTTGATATTGGTGCTTATATTGCTGCAGGAATTGCAGTGGTACAGCTAACCCAGGAAAACCCGTTAAAAATTCGTTTTACTATTCCCGCTGAAATAAAACCCAAAGTTGCCATTGGTAATGAGGTTGAGTTGACGACAGAAACCTATCCAGATAAAGCGTTTAAAGGGGTGGTGGATTATATATCACCAACGGTTGATAGCAAGAGTGGCACACTTGAGATAGAGGCGAAAATCGACAATGATGATTATCTATTATCTCCTGGGATGTTTATGTCGGTTTCGCAGATTTTAGAGGCTAAACAGTCAATTCTTGTATTACCTGACATGGCAGTTCAGATTAATCAACAAGGCAGTTTTGTTTATGTTGTCAATCCTGATAATACCGTTAAAGTTGTACAAGTAGAAACAGGTAAGATTCAAGGAGGATGGACGCAGATCGCCAAAGGCTTAACTGAGGGAGAGAAAGTGGTTACGATTGGGGGATTTAAATTGACAGATGGGGCAAAAATTACCATCTCAGATATTCCTGCACCTGACTTTGATAAGCTACAGAAAGAATTAAACATTAACGTAAACCCCAAAGAGGATTATGGGGTTTTAAATCAAAAAATCACCAAGGAAAAGAAGTAGCGCATGAAGCTATCTAAAATTTGTATCAAGCGACCTGTTTTTGCCGTTGTTTTAAGTTTGATGATTATCGTGCTTGGAATTGTTGGCTTTAGTTATTTAGAAATACGCTATTTTCCCAAGATTGAGCAAAAGGTTGCACAAGTGTCGATTTCATATTCAGGTGCTTCTCCAGCTTTGATGAAAAATGATGTTACCGTTCCCATTGAGGATGCACTCTATAACATTGATGGTTTAGTGAAAATGACCTCATCAAGTTCATATGGCAGTAGCAGCATTAATCTCACCTTTGCAGATGATGCGGATATGACCAATGTGATGGGGCAGGTGCGCGATAATATCTCAAGCATTATGTCACAAAAGCTCCCTGCTGATATTAATCCTCCTAGCGTCAGTCAGGGTGGAGTAGAGCGTCCCGTGATCAATTTAGGGGTGATAGATAAAAATTTGACTTCAGCACAAATCAGGGATTATGTGCAAACAAACATCGTTCCCATCTTTCAATCGCTTCCTGGTATGGGGGCGGTTTGGGTGTATGGTGCAAGCGATTATGCCATGAGGATTTGGCTAAACCCTCAAAAAATGGCAGCGCTTGGAATTACAGTAGCCAATGTTCAAGCTGCGCTAAGTAGTAATAATATTAGTTTTTCAGGGGGAAGCATTCGCGGTAAATATCGCAATTTTTCTATAAGCTCGGATACGGATTTAAAAACAGCGGAACAGTTTAGAAATTTAGTGGTGAGAGATAACAGAAATGCCCCTGTCTATCTAAAAGATATTGCCGAAGTGGATTTAGGAAACGCTAGTCTAAGCGATTCACCAATGCTTATCAATGGGCAAAATGCCATCAGTGTGCAGTTAAGACCGACGGATAATGCTAATCCAATTACCGTTGCAAGTTTGGCAAAAGAAGAATTAAAAAAAGTAGAGAAACAATTGCCGCAAGGCATGGAAATCAAAGTCGTTTATGATCAATCTACTTTCTTGCAAAAGTCCATTTCAGATGGTTATGACACGTTGATCGAGGCCATTATATTAGTGATGCTGGTTGTCTTTGTGTTTTTAGGCAGCGTTCGCGCGTCGCTTATTCCCATTCTTACTATTCCTGTATGTGTGATTGGCGCGTTTGGTGTGATGCTTTTGTGTGGCTTTAGTATTAATGTAGTAACACTCTTAGCCATTATTCTCGCGATCGGGCTTGTGGTTGATGATGCCATTGTTGTACTGGAAAATATTCATCGCCATATTGAGATCGGGAAAAAACCCTTTGATGCAGCGATACAAGGTTCTGCTGAAATTGGGTTTTCGGTGATTGCGATGACCCTAACGCTTGCTGCGGTATATGCACCAATTGGTTTTCTCTCAGGATTTAGTGCCACTATTTTTAGAGAGTTTGCCTTTACCTTAGCAGGTTCCGTGCTTATTTCAGGTTTTGTGGCATTAACCCTGTCACCAATGATGTGTGCGTATATTTTGCGCGCACGTGAGAAAGAAACCAGAATTGAATTGTGGTTGAATCATGCTTTCGATTGGTTAAATAGAGCGTATGAAAAACTGTTAAGTTTGGTGCTAAAAGCCAAATATTGGGTGGTTGCTTTACTCGTTATCTTGGGTGCTTTGTGTTTTTTACTTTTTAAAATTGTTCCCCAATCGTTTATTCCCAAAGAAGATATTGGTTATTTTGAGGCAAGCATTACCTCCCCGCCAAGTGCAGCCTTAGATTACACCAATTACTACATGGATGTATTGAGTAACCGTGTTTATGCTAAAACGCCTTATATCTTGAATAATGCCGAGTATATATTTTCTGGCGATGGTGATAATTTTGTCACCATGCAGCCATGGGGTGAGAAGCGCCAAGTATCTACACAGGAAATCATCACGCACCTGCTTAAAGAAGCGCAAAAAATTCCAGGCATTAAGGTCAGTATGAGTATTCCCGATCCTGTAAGCTTCGGAGCAGATGCTGATAGTTCCGATGTCATTATTTATTTGCACAACGTTGGACCCATTGAAAACCTGGTTAGGGCAGCTGACAACTTAACGAGAAAATTAATGCAATACCCAGGCTTAAACAATGTCAACAATGGTTTGAAGTTTGACAACGTCACGTACAATGTCACCTTTCAGCGCAACCTGGCGGCAAGCCTTGGTGTGGACTCGCAAAATATTGCAGATACGTTTAGCATTTTGATGAGTGGTCGGCATATTACCGATGTTAAAACCAATGAAAAAAGCTATCAGGTACTCGTGCAGATGAACCTGCAGGATCTATCAAGCTTTGGCAGTTTAAGTAAAATTTATGTACCCAGTGATTCTGGTTTAATGATTCCATTATCGAACTTGATTAAAGTCACACCTGATGTCAGGCAAAGCAGCTTATTCAGGTACAACCGCGTTAATACCGCGCAAATCAGTGCAAATATTAGTAGTGGCTATAGCATGAGTGAGGTGTATAAGGAAATGAACAGGCTTGCCAATCAAACACAGTTACAGGGTGCAGAAATTGATTTTGGTGGCAGAATGGCAGCCTTTTTATCCTCAAGTGGCACGATGTTTGGCTTATTTGCCTTGGCGCTGATTTTTATCTATCTGGTATTAGCAGCGCAATTTGAAAGCTTTGTTGATCCGTTTATCATTTTGCTAACCGTTCCCTTATCAACTGTTGGGGCTCTTATCACCATGCTCTTAACTGGTGGAGACTTAAATCTTTTTACCAATATTGGACTCATCACGCTGGTGGGTCTTATCAGTAAACACGGCATCTTGATCACCCAGTTTGCCAATGAAAACTTTAAGGAAGGCGTGAGTCTTGTGGAAGCGGTAAAGGCGGGTGCAATAACTCGTCTACGTCCGATTTTAATGACAACTTCAGCAATGGTGTTAGGATCTATTCCGCTAGCATTCGCCATGGGACCTGGCAATGTTTCTAATAATATGATTGGCTGGGTGATCGTAGGGGGCTTGGGCTTTGGTACGATTTTTTCTTTACTCATTGTTCCTGTTGCTTATGTTATCTTGTCACCGCTTGATCATAAAAAGAAAAAAATTCTACAAGCAAACAACCGTATTGTCTTGTAATACAGGAAATATGGCTTTGATAAGGTTACCATCCATTTTAAAAGGGGCGTATACAATAAGCCCCTACGAATACGTCATTATGGGCGAAGCTCACAGTGCTCAGTCAATATAGTCTTAGTCGTATGAAGCTGTTATACTCACATGATCTTAAATGGCTTGATCAAATCACATGAAAAAACTTCCCATTGGCATTTCTGGTTTGGCAGAAATAGTGACAAATGACTATATCTATATCGACAAAACACAGCATGTTTATAAGCTTGTTAATAATGGCAAATACTACTTTCTATCCCGCCCACGGCGCTTTGGTAAATCGTTGTTAATCGATACGATTAAACAGGCATTTTTAGGCAATAAAGCGTTGTTTAAGGGGTTATATTTAGAAAATAATTGGAATTGGGAAGTAAGTTATCCTGTACTTCATTTTACTTTTGGTGAGGGTAACGCCGCCTCAGCGGATGAGCTGGATGCTAAGATTGCAAAATTTCTGGATGAATATTATCAAGGCTACCAGGTTGATGACCCCTATGTGGAGATTAGCAGCCGCTTTGCTTATTTGATTGAGCAACTTGCCAGCACATACAACAAGGTTGTAATTTTAGTCGATGAATATGACAAACCTATTTTAGACAATATTGACAACCCCGAGATTGCTAAGACCATGCGTCAGCGTCTTCGAAATTTTTACAGTGTGATTAAATCTCAGGATGTGAATGTGAAATTTGCGATGCTCACAGGCGTTTCTCGCTTTAGTAAAATCAGTATTTTTAGTGAACTGAACAATCTAAAGGATATTACACTGGATAAGCGTTATGCCGATATTTGTGGTTATAACCAGAGTGAGTTAGAGCGATCATTTGGTACTTATTTAAGCGAAGAAGTGGATCTTAAGCAAGTTAAAAAGTGGTATAACGGCTACAATTTTGCGGGAAGTCAAGCGCAAAAAGTCTACAATCCCTTTGATATTTTGCTATTTATCGACGGGGATTATCAATATCAGAGTTATTGGTTTGAAACGGCAACACCGACTTTTTTGGTTAAGATGATTGAAAAACATCGTTATTTTATTCCAGATTTAGAGAATATTGTTGTTGGGGAGCTGATGTTATCTAAATTTGACATAGACAATATGCCTATCGTTACCTTGCTGTTTCAAACGGGTTATTTAACCATCAAAGAGGTGACTTCGCGTGGAAATAGAATGGCGTATCGCTTAGGTTATCCAAATTATGAAGTTAAATGCAGCCTCAATGAGAGTCTCGCGAATATTGGCACAAGCTCAGATAAAAAAGATTTTGTGATTGATGGTTTGGTCAATAGTTTTGAAGAAAACAATTTTGAGAATCTACGACGTATTCTAAGCAGTCACTTTGCTTCCATTCCCAATGACTGGTATCGCAATAATCACATTGAGAGTTATGAAGGGTTCTATGCGAGCATTGTTTATAGTTTTATCACGGCTTTAGGTTATGACACAATCCCAGAGGATGTGACAAATCACGGTAAGATTGATTTGACAGTAATCATGCAGGATAAGGTTGTGATTATTGAATTTAAACTGGCTAAATTAGGGGACGCCCAAAGTGCGATTAAGCAGATTAAAGATAAAAAGTATGCTGAGAAATATCTCAGTCAGGATAAGCCTATTTATTTGATTGGAATGAGCTTTGATTCGATTGATCGCAATGTAGTTGATCTGGTATCGGAGCGTTTTGGTGGATGATAAATATGAAATAAAGCAAAGCAAAGCTGGCTTGTCTGGCTTGTGAGTACCATGGAGGATATCAATGTGCTTTACCAAGAGGGTATCGAGGTTATCATCATTTCCTTTTTTGGGGAAAGAAAAAATCACTTAAAGCGAGTTCTCGTATTGTTTTCTGCTGTAAGGCTTAATAGAATGTGCGCATTTGTGAAATCTATCCTATTTTGAAGACTATTTGTAACTCGGGTTTGTCAGGTAATTTTTTAGTAACTTCTAAGAATTACTGCGTCAATATTTCATTTGTTGCAAAAGAGTGGTTTTGACTAGGTGATATTAGGTAGGACAAGCTTTTTAGAATGTTATTATGGTTGACTAACTGGTTATCACAGTATTTTACGTTTTTACATATATTGGATAATTACGTCAGTATGCGTGCACTAATGGGAGCACTCACCGCACTCTTGATCAGTCTATTTGTCGGTAAACCAATGATTCATTGGCTAAGCAGGATGCAAATTGGGCAAGTGGTGCGCGATGATGGTCCACAAACGCATTTAGTTAAGAAAAATACGCCAACGATGGGCGGCTGTTTGATTATTTTTGCCATTGTGATCTCCATACTTTTGTGGGCAAAACTTTCGAGTCCTTTTGTGTGGGTGCTGTTATTTGTGTTGGTAAGTTTTGGTGTGATTGGCTTTTTGGATGATTTTTTAAAACTGGTATTAAAACATCCTAAGGGCTTGCGTGCAAAATATAAATATCTGATGCAGTCGGTGTTCGCACTGGTTGCCATGCTTTGGATTTATTGGCTGTTAAATGATTATATGGAGTTTAACCTATCCATCCCATTTACGAAGAGTTGGATTATTCCTCTGGGTGGCTGGGTGATTTTGCTGGGCTATTTTGTCATCACAGGTAGTAGCAATGCCGTTAATCTTACCGATGGTTTAGATGGTCTGGCTATTTTACCCATTGTCCTTGTTGCTGCGGGTCTTGGTATTTATGCCTATGTGGCGACCAATAGTGCATTTGCGGAGCACCTGCTTTTTGAGTATATGGGAAAGGCTGGTATTGAGGAGCTTGTGGTTTTTTGTGCAGCTGTTGCAGGCGCTGGCTTCGGATTTTTATGGTTTAATGCTTATCCTGCCGAAGTTTTTATGGGGGATGTTGGCTCTTTGGCGTTGGGTGCAACCCTCGGTGCAATTGCAGTGATCATTCGTCAGGAACTGGTGTTTTTTATTATGGGCTTTTTATTTGTGATGGAAACTGTGTCCGTTATTTTACAGGTGGGCTCATATAAGCTTAGGAAAAAGCGTATTTTTAAAATGGCGCCACTGCATCACCATTTTGAACTTAAGGGCTGGCCTGAAACTAAAGTCGTGGTGCGCTTCTGGATTTTAACGGTTATTTTTGTATTAATTGGTCTTGTTGCACTTAAAGTGCGTTAATTTGGGAAACAAATGATAAAACCTGTTTTTTATTATCAGGGACATAAAATCAGGAAAGTATTGGTCGTTGGACTAGGCATTTCTGGTATCTCAGTAGTTCAGTATCTAAATACCTATGCGATAGATATTGATATTTTTGATCAAAATACCAGGAACGATCAGTATGTTATTGATTATGACGTTTTTGATGAAATTGACTTTGAAGCTTATGATTTAATCGTAGTAGCGCCTGGAATTCCTGTTAACAGATCTCCCTTTAATCGGCTTAAGTCTCACTGGTATAACGTAGTGGGGGATCTTGAGTTATTTTCAGCGCACGTAATGCAAAAGTTGCAAGAAAAGCAAGAAAAGCAAAAGGCACAAAAAATTATTGCTGTGACTGGTTCTAATGGCAAAAGCACAGTGGTTTCTCTTCTTTATCACGTGCTAAACAGCTTAGGCTTTTGTGCTGCTTTAGGCGGAAATATTGGTATTCCCGCTTTAAGTTTACTTGATGATAAAGTTGATGTTTATGTGCTTGAAATTTCAAGTTTTCAGATTGACTTACTCAAAAATGCGCGATTTGATGTGGTTGCTGTGCTTAATCTGTCGCCAGATCACTTGGATCGCTATGAAGATTACCAGGCATATTGTGATGCAAAGCTCGCTTTACTCACGCGAGGTGAGTATACGCTGATGAATGGCAAGCAAAGAGCCTTAATCAAAGATCGCATGTACAATAATCTTCATTATTTCAATGCGGATAATGCTTATGTTAATAGTGAAAAAGCAATGTTTGAAGATAAAATATTTTGTGAACAATCAGAAATTATTTTGCAAGGAAAACATAATTTAGAAAATATTTTGGCCGTGCTCATTATTTTACAAGGGCTTATCAGTTTTAACCATAGTCTGCTATCAAAGCTAAAAGGGGCAATTGCCAGGTTTGAACCGTTAGCACACCGCTGTAGACTAGTAAGCGTACGCTGCGGGGTGAGGTATATCAATGATTCCAAAGCAACCAATATCGCCTCAGCTGAAGCAGCCCTTGTTGGTTTGGGTTCAGACAGCAAAAATATTATAATTTTATTAGGAGGAATGGCAAAGGGTGCTGATTTTAGTGAGCTGACACCTGTGCTTGAACGCTATGTGAAAAAAGCGCTGATTTATGGTCAAGATCGCCTGCTGATTCACCAGGCGATTGCAGATAGGGTTAATTGTACTGTTTACGATAATCTGGATCAGGCATTTACTGCTGGGTGTTCGTTCGCTCAGGAAAATGATATTGTGTTATTATCGCCAGGGTGTGCAAGTTTCGATGGATTTTTGAATTATGTCCATCGCGGCGAACATTTTGAGAAATTAGTTAGTGAGTTAAGGTAAAGCGTGCTTTTTTTTGTTCGTAATTTATTCAGTCAGCGCAATAGCAAAAAAATTCGTGTCAGGGCCTCGATTGATTTGGATATGTCCTTTGTTTTCCTGGTGCTTGGGCTATTAGCTTTTGGCTGGGTGATGGTTACATCAGCCTCAATGGTGAATGCTAATTATGATTATGGCAACCCTTATTTTTATTCTGTAAGACAAGGTTTTTTTGCAATCCTAGGTGTCATTGCGATAAGTATGGCATTGTTGGTGCCAACGGATAATTATCAGAAAATATATAAACTATGGCTTGTTATTGCCTTTGTGTTATTAGTTGCAGTATTAATTCCTCATATCGGACGCGAGGTCAATGGCTCACGACGCTGGATTCCTTTAGTAGTGATTAATGTGCAGGTTTCGGAAGTCGTCAAACTTTGTGCCATTATGTATTTTTCATCTTATCTTGTGCGTTTTGGCGATGTCGCACGCGAAACCTTTAAAGGGGTGGCAAAACCATTGCTTATTCTTGCTGCCATGGCGGGTTTATTACTTAAAGAGCCTGATTTTGGTGCATCTGTCGTTATGTTTACCTGTGTGTTTGGTATTATGTTTATGGCGGGAGTTAAATTACGCTGGTTTATTATTTTGATTGTCCTAGGTGGAGTTGCAGCGGCATTTTTAGTGCTGTTTGAACCCTATCGTTTAGCGCGTTTAAATGGTTTTCTAAATCCTTGGGCGGATGCAAATAATACAGGCTATCAGCTCGTCCAGGCACTTATTTCTTATGGGCGAGGTGGCTGGTTTGGTGATGGCTTAGGCAGTGGTATTCAAAAACAGTTTTTTTTGCCAGAGGCGCATACGGATTTTATTGTGTCGGTTATCGCCGAAGAGCTTGGTGTTGTTGGGGTTATTGTGCTTTTAATGCTCTATGCTTACCTGATTTGGAAAGGCATGAGAATTGCCCGTTTTGCCTATATACTTAAGCGTCATTTTCAAAGCTATGTGGCATATGGCATAAGCTTTTGGGTAGCCTTTCAGGTCATTGTCAATATCGGTGTAAATATAGGCGTTCTGCCAACAAAAGGTTTAACCCTGCCATTGATTAGTTATGGAGGCAGTAGCTTACTCATTATGTGCTTTGCTTTAGGCATACTCTTACGCATTGATTTTGAAAATAAAGTCGTAGCAGATGAAATTATGCCGCGCTATACCTATGAGAAATTGGGCTAATTTAAATTTTGAAATATGATTTTGACAGAATTTTTTAGGCTTTGACAGAATTTCAGCCCATTTTTCATTTGAACAATCGTAGGGGCGTATTGAATACGCCCTTATGGGCAGAAAGATAGTCCAACCCATTTTTTATTTGCATAAACGATAGGGGCGTATTGAATATGCCCTTGCGGGTGGGAAGTTATTTCGTTCTGCCGTTTAAGCACTCAGCTTTTGATGAAGATAAGCAAGCACATGACTCATGACGAATCCAACAAGTCCTCCTAAAACAATGTCAAAAAATCGAATTTGCCCTATTACCAACCCTTGGTTTGCAGCAAATAAAACAATGCAGAAGCAACGTACGCCAAATCCGTGGGGATAGTGTTTAAATGATCTAAGACTTAACATAATACCGATAAAAGCAAGAGCGCTTGTGTAAAAATTGGCAGGCAGTAAATGTAAGGCAAGAAAGCCTAACAATAGACCCGTTGCTCCTCCAGATATTCGATGTTTAAGTTTGGTTGTTGCATCAGAAATATTTAAATTCAGGACAGATAAGCCAGACCAAAAGTACCATTGTGGTTCATGCAAATTGGTCCAATTAAAAATAATCAGTGCAATGATAAAGTATAAAAAATATTTGCAGTACTCAAAGCTGCCATGCCAATTAAAGATGAGGCTGGTTTTGATCACGGTTTTTTTTACCGTAGTTAAACACACAAAAATAAGCACCCCAGCAAAACCTAATAAAGACAGAGTAATGTAATTAATGAGGGTGAAATCAAGTGGATATTGCTGTAGTTCAAAGCTGCCATAAAGTACCCCAATAAATGCCCATGCACTTAAACTCTTTAGTGTTTTAAAGTTTGCCTCAAAGAACCCTAATAAAAGACTGACGACTAAAATACTGCCCCAAAAGTAATAGGGGTGGGTACTTAATAAGTAGCTACCAAGGATGCTTCCAGCGAAAAGACAGCTAAACATCAAGAATGCGCAGGCTTTACGAGAAAAGGTTACTCCATACGGGATAATGGCACTAACGGCAAAAAGGCTTGCTAAAAAATAGTAGCTATCCTGCGTCAAGATACCTGTTGTGATGCTGGGCGATATTGAAACAAAGCATATGAGTAGCCTTTTAATGTCCAGGATACTTTGTACGCTCATCCTCCATGAGTTAATCATCTCTATGATTTTGTCCACTCATCAACGGTTTTGATTTGCGCCACTCTTGATAGATTGTTAATAGATGCCTGATGTTTTTCTGCACTATGAGCGCCACAGGCATCTTTTAACACTGTGACGATATAATCGCGATCATGTGCTTCCCGTGTTGCAAGCTCTACTGCCATATCGGTTGAAACACCTGTGATGATAATTTCCTCAATTCGATGAGCACGTAATACACACTCCAGGTCTGTATTATAAAATGAGCTAACGCGATGCTTAACCACTATGTGATCCTGTGGCTGCACATCAATATCTGGATGAAATTCAGTTCCCCAGGTATTAAGGAGCAACGCGCCAAATTTTTTGGCAGAGCCAAATATAGGGGAGTGGAGAGGGCACTCAACGTAGTTATGACTAAAGCCTACCTTAACATGAGCGATTAAAATATCCTGTTTTCGTGCATGAGCGATGGCCTGGTTTGCATGCTGTAACACTGCATGTTTTTGTATAAATGGTGCGAAGTTTGCGCCTAATTTTCCATTGGCATCAACGATGTCATTGATAAAGTCGATGACTAATAATAATTTTTTCATTTTGTCTCCGTAAGTCAGTAAGTTTGATGGGCTGCCAGGCAGGCAAAGAATCCATCAATATGCCTGTCAGACTTGAGTTGCGATTAAAATTTAATACGGCTTGATATATAATTTTTTGGTCTTAGGGATCTCCAGCTTATCCACCCTACTACTACCATCAAATGGGTAGCTTATTAAACTTGATATCCCTTAGCCCTGCAATGCTTTTAAGTTAAACTGCCTCAGCGGTATCGGTTGAAATTTTAAACTCTACTCCTTCTAACTCATACGCAGCTTTAAATTCTGGTAATGCTGAAATTTCGTTAGCTAATCTCATTACATGTTCACCAAGGCGAATGTTGAGTTCTGGGAAAAACTTACCCCAGCTTGTGTAGATGGTAACCAGGTAGTCCACTATTGTTGGTTCATCACCTACAATATAGCGTCTACCCGCAAGACGTTTATTTAATATTGCCCAATTATTAGATATGCCATCGGCAACTTTTTGCATGAGTGAATGCTTATTACTGTCTCCATGATCAAGATTTTTAGCAACAGCAAAGACTTTTGCATACGATGGATGCAGCGTTGCATAGTTAAACATCAAATATTGCAGAAATTTGCCTTTATCAGATAAATTACTCGGCAACATGGGGCTATGATGTTTTTCTAATAGATACAAGACTATAGCCGCGCCCTCTGTGATAATTTGCCCGTTGTCATCTAGTGCGGGCACTTGATTCGTCGGTACTATGTCACGATAATTCTTTACTGTGTCTCTCTGAATAACTTCAAACTCAAGACCCAACTTGTTTAACAATACGGTAATTGCCGTTGAGCAAGATCCTGCAACAGAATATAGCTTATACATAATAATCTCCTTTTAGCGGTTTATTCCCGCTCATATACTAAAGATAATTGAGTTGTTTTGAAAGTTGGCACAAGCAAATATTTAGAGCAACGCGACCTCGCCACAAGCTATATTTACATGGTTTTAATTCCTGTTATAGTGGATGCGATTTTCAAAATTCAAGCCAAGCGGAGTAGCGAGCGTGATAGAGACACACGATAAAACAGATAACACCCGAATCAAAGACAAGCGCACCCTGGTGCCATCTGGCGTGATTCGTGAAGAGCATCCGATTACTAAGGAAGCCACAGCAACTGTCATTACGGCAAGGAAAGCGGTTTCCAATGTATTGCAAAATAAGGATGATCGATTGGTTGTGGTCGTTGGTCCATGCTCAGTGCACGATGTTAAAGCTGCCAAAGAGTACGCAGAGCTTTTACTTAAGGAAGCCAAAAAACATACTGCTGAACTCATTGTTATTATGCGTGTCTACTTTGAAAAACCAAGAACTACTGTGGGCTGGAAAGGACTTATCAACGATCCTGATTTAGACAATAGCTTTAAAATCAACAAAGGACTGCGTATGGCACGCCAGCTATTGCTGGATATTTCTGATATGGGTTTGCCGTGTGCGACTGAGTTTCTAGATGTAATCAGCCCGCAATATATTTCGGATTTAATTGCTTGGGGTGCCATTGGTGCGCGCACCACAGAAAGCCAGATTCACCGCGAGTTAGCCTCGGGTTTGTCTTGTCCTGTTGGCTTTAAGAATGGCACAAAAGGCGGGATTGGAATTGCCGTTGATGCCGTAAGAGCCGCAAAATCAAAACACCACTTTTTGGGGGTGACCAAGCAAGGCACAACTGCCATTTTTGAAACCACGGGTAATGCAGATTCTCATATCATTCTGCGCGGTGGCAATGATGGTCCTAATTACGCTAAAGAATATGTTGATCAGACAGCCAGTGCCTTAAAAGAGCATAATCTACCGCATAAGGTGATGATTGATTGCAGCCATGGCAATAGCAGTAAAGATTACAAAAAACAATGGGTGGTCATTGGGGATGTGTGTCAGCAGGTAAAGGAGGGTAGTGAAGATATTCTAGGACTAATGATAGAAAGTAACCTAAAAGAAGGCAATCAATCTATCTTTGTAACACCCCTGGAGTATGGTAAGAGCATTACTGATGCCTGTGTTGGCTGGGATGAAACGGTTCAGATGCTTGATAAATTGGCGCAGGCGGTTAAAGAGAAGCGCCAAGGTATCTAAGCCTAATGAGAGTAACTCCAGTGAGTAAAAGAAAGTCAAAAAATAAAAATGAATGTAAATTGTGAAAACTATTGCGCAAATCAAAGCCTTCTTAAGTAACCTTGGCGCTAATGGCACATTAAATAGGTCAGCCACTCTAAGCTCAGGGTATGCTTACCATTTGATTGAGCATTTATATCAGGATCATCGTTTAGTTACAGAGAAAGGTGCTTTTATTGCTTTAAAAGGCAGTGTGCATGATGGACATCGCTATGTTGGTGAAGCTATTGCCAAAGGTGTCAAACTTGTTGTTGTGGAAGATTTAAACCTGATTGGTCAAGATGCTTTGCCGTTTGTGCTGGAAATCAAAGGATTAACATCCATTCTGGCAGAGCTTGCAAACTGGTTTTATGGTAATCCCTCAAAAGATCAGCAGATTTTTGCGGTGACGGGTACTAATGGCAAGAGCTCGATTTGCCATTTTCTGGCACATACGTTGAACCAGCTCACCCATAAAGTGGGCGTTTTAGGCACGATTGGTAACGGTATATTTCCTAAGCTTTCAGACTCAGCATTGACGACATTGGATAATCTGAGTTTACAGCGAATACTCAGGTTTTTTCATGATAATGGTGTTAATACGGTTGCCATGGAAGCCTCATCGCATGCGATTGTGCAACAGCGGATTACTGGGGTAAATATCAAAACGGCTATTTTTAGTAACCTGGATATTGATCACTTGGATTATCACCATACGATGGAGAATTATTTTCAGGCAAAGTGCCAGCTTTTTATCCTGCCAAGCGTGCACACATGTGTCATCAATGCTGATGACAATTATGGAAAACGCCTGTATGACTACTTAAGCAAAGAGACAACAAAAACAGTACTTAGGTTTAGTCTTTTGGATGAAAGGGCAGATTGTTATATGCCCATTAGACGTATAGACTTGCAAGGCTTTGAAATAGATGTTTATTTCCAGGGGAAATATCAGCGCAATGTCATGATCCCCGTTATCGGTGAATATAATATCAGTAATATTGGCGCCATGCTTTGTGCTTTATTCGCGAATGGCTACGATTTTAATGATGTGATTAGCACTTTAGCTCACTTACAAAATACCAAGGGACGACTTGAACAACTATCACAGCCTGGTGAGGCGCTGGTTGTTATCGATTATGCACATACGGCAGATGCGTTGGCAAAAGCATTGAAGTCATTACGCACACAAACTCAGGGCAAATTATATTGCGTATTTGGTTGCGGTGGCGCGCGCGAGCGCACTAAGCGTCCGCTAATGGCGAAAGTGGCACAAGGTTATGCTGATTTTACGATTGTGACTGAGGATAATAGTCGCACCGATCCGATTGATGATATTGTTAAAGATATTCTGTCAGGATTTGATCATAATTTTGATCGGTTTGTTGTCATTAAAGATCGTAAAAAGGCAATAGAATATGTCTTGCAACAGGCGGGATCTAAAGATGTGATCTTACTTGCTGGCAAAGGGCATGAAACTTATCTCTGTAAAAATAACCAAAAGATCCATTTTGATGAGCGCGAAGTTGTTAGTAATTTTTGGAAAAAATGGAGAAAAAATGATTGAGTCATTGAAAGCTTTGGTTTTAAACCTTGAGAATTGTGAATATATCGGTGAAGATGTGGCAATCACAGGGGCGCATATCAACTCAAAAGAATTGAGTAAAGGGCAACTATTTGTGGCATTACAAGGCGCGCGTGATGGGCATGAGTTTATTGAAAATGCCATAGAAAATGGTGCAGTAGCCGTATTGGTTACGAAGAGACAACAGGGGCTTAAGCTCCCACAGATTATTGTCAAAGATACGAGAAAGGCGTTGTTTGATTTAGCACTTATTTATCGCAAGGAATTAAAAATGCCGGTGCTTTCAATCACAGGCAGTTGTGGTAAGACAACAACCAAAGAAATGCTCGTATGTATGCTTAAAGCTTTTGGTAAAGTGCACTATAGCCAGGGGAATTTTAATAATGATCTGGGTGTGCCGATGACCGTGCTATCCACACCAAAGGATGCTGATTTTCTCGTGCTTGAAGCTGGCACCAACGCCCCTGGCGAAATCCCCCAACTGGCTAGGTTAATTCAACCTGATTATGCGGGTATTACTAATGTCTCCGCATCGCACTTGGAAAGGCTTCAGTCTCTTGATGGAGTAATGCAGGAAAAAGGTGCCTTACTGCAAGGGATAAAACCATATGGCAAGGCGGTTATTAATCTTGATGATCCACGAATTAGTGAGTTTGCAAAGGGTGTATCGTCAGAACAAATAACTTTTTCAATGATTAGTCAAAAAGCGGATATTTATTTACAAAGTCAAAGAGCATCAGGCAATCTGCTTAGTTTTGAGTTAAGTGCTGCGGATAAACTATATGAGGCGCATTTAAATGTGATTGGTGGGCACAATATTCAAAATGCACTAACGGCACTGAGCTTCGTTCATGCGCTGCAACTGGATATTACTCATGCGCTAAAAGCGTTAGAAAGCTATAAGCCCTACAAAGGGCGTTTTTCATTGCATTATTTAAACGATTTTCTCTCAGTGATTGATGATACCTACAACGCCAGTGTGCCATCGGTTAAGGCAGCAATCCAGGACTTGTCCCTGTTCACGGGTAAAAAATATCTGGTGTTAAGCAACATGGGAGAGCTTGGCGAGCATGCTCTGCACTACCATCAGGAAGTTGGCAAATGGATTGATAAAGCGCAAATTGACCATGTTTACTTATATGGCAATAAAGTCTGGATGGGCATGCTTCTTCAACAAGCAGGCAGCAGAGCAAAGTATTTTGAGCAGAAAGATGAATTGCTCCAGGCTTTGCTTACTGATCTCAATAAAAACACAAAAGTAGCATCACGTATTCTGGTTAAAGGGTCGCGCGCGAATAAAATGGAAGAGCTGATCCATGGGATTGATCATGCTTTTAATCGGGCAGGGCTTAAGTTGCCATAGTCGGTACTTGGCTTTTGAGTTATACTTGGCGGCATTATTTTAAAACATGCGTTGGTTAAATGAGTAACACCCTAAAAAAACTGCCGATTGGTTATTCAAGTTTACGAGAAATTGTTAAATATAATGCCGTTTATGTAGACAAGACCGTTATGCTGCAACGCTTGATTGCGGAAGGTAAATACTATTTTTTGTCGCGCCCCAGGCGTTTTGGCAAGAGTTTAACCGTGGATACGTTAAAACAGCTATTTCTGGGAAATAAACAGTGTTTTTCTGAAACTGATGCGTTATTAAACTGGGATTGGAGTCAGTGTTTTCCTGTCATTCATATGAGCTTTGGCGTATCAAATGCGTTTGAAAGTGCAGAGGCGCTCCTTGATAATATCAGGCAGATGTTACAAAGGTATGCAGAGTTATATCAAGTGATATTGCCAGAGGTTAGTTATGGTGTGCAGTTTGATTATTTGATAAAACAGATTGCCAAAGAGCATAAAGAGCAAGTGGTTTTATTGATTGATGAGTATGACAAA
>JACCDZ011493714.1_pt1 | contig 20536 bp, 15 predicted proteins | sample 7449551 | NCBI WGS metagenome assembly JACCDZ01 (sample SAMN15323452, study PRJNA562643) | freshwater metagenome | isolation source: river surface water | place: USA:Blue River Watershed | collected 2017-08-18
GAGGGCCCATATGAAATTGAGCATGACAAATTGATCAAGCGTCAGCCCCAAATCAATAAATAAAATAGCTAAAACGGGATAGTAGGCGCGAGCGGTGAAAAAAACGGAAAAAATAACAAATCGACTGCTATTGCCGGACAGATCTGCACCCATATTTGTGTCCTTGATAACTTGATCAATGAGCACTCAATATAGCTGTTTATCCCGCCGGCGTCAGCGACAATAGATCAGTAAAAATCACATACCACCACCAGCTACACGGCTATCACTGGCAATGGTTAGCCGATATTGGGAGCGCCCAATAGCGGCTGTTGTTGAAATCAAACTAATTAGCAGTTTTTGTCGGTAGCCTCTTCGCAAACATCTTCGACTTTATCCTTGACTTCATCAGCCGCGTCATCAATTTTATCGCGCACCTCATTACCGGCTTCATCAAGTTTTTTGCCCAATTGTTCTGCTTTCCCATCATTGGAATCACAGGCCGCTAATGGAAATGCCAGACATAAAATAATCAATACTTGCTTTAGCGTTGTCATAATAGGCTCCTTACCGATTTATTTCTTTTCAATAAAGAATTGCACAACATCAAACATCACATTTCGTAATGCGTAATACATGCCAGCTAATTAAATTCCCAATAAATTCAACAGGTAAAGATTAATCGCCCGCAAAAATTGCGAATAGCCTAATGAAAAATTAATAACAATCGGTAAAAATTACAAACGTCCAACACTACAACCTTCCTTTATAAAGCAAGCGGGTATGTTCATAGATTTCCGCAAACATCCAGGTTACTAATGCAGAAAGCCCAAACCATACCGGGTAGTTTCAAAGGTGCCAATAAATAGATCCTGCTCAGCGGGAATAACACCCGGTTGAATGCCTAACCTTGCAGTATGGTTTTCGCCAACAGTATTTCGCATAAAGTCCTTATACCAACCGAGCCAATACAATTCACCAATTGGACTTGTTTCTAAATAGCCCTGCTCCTCCGCACCGTGCAACCCCTCCAATCCATTGTAAAAACCGTAAATATCGCGCTGATATTGCTCGTACACATGCAAAATTTCATGCGTAAATACCGGATGTGGTGCATTGGGAGTATTCGGCCACTGCGTAGCATTGATCATTGAAATAAACCCGTTGCCAGCCCAAGCTCCCGCACCGCCAGCACCATCGATGCGAGCACCGTTTTGGTTATACACCGAAAATGCAAAAATAATAATTTGATATTGCGCGCGAAGTTGCTGCAAACCAGCATCGGAGAGAAACGCCTCAGGACTAAAATCCTGGTTGCTATTAGTACGCAACGTAACATTTTCCACCATCGGTAATACACTCATATCCCATTGCTGCAAACCATAGGAAAAGGGTTTGGTCCAGATGTTGTAAGTCATCTCCAACTGTTTTAAGTAGCCGGCCAATTCACTCTGCTGTAAGACGCCAGTTAAATTGGTATTTGAATAGAGCGCGTATTTAATGGGTAAAATCGCAATTTTCACCGTATTTTGCACACCCAGAGGCTGTAACCCTGCAAAATTTACCAACGCATTGCCATTGCGCAAATCTACGTCTTGTTCGAAAAAATTACCTTGATAATTCAGATGCTCATCGCGGTATTTTCCCAGACCTACTTTATAGCTCCCCACCGGCAAGAAAACCGTCGCCGGCATCGAACCAGGGATATACATATCATTAATATAAAGATTTGCGCCCCATTGGGCGTCTACCGTTGGCGCGACTTCCAGTTTCTGCGGCTCGGGTAAATTGGGGGTATTAACCGTTAAATAATAACGATGGCGTATTCCCTCGGGATTGTCGGCCAAGCATTGAGGTTCATAATCGTATTCCGCACAATATTTAGAAAAAATAGATTGACCATTCACCCATAACTGAACATCAATTGGGTTTCTATTTTTACCGTTAATGCCAATCACTTTTACACTATTCGCACCTTTCCAAAACAATGCACTGATATCCAGCTTTCCGTTGACAGGCGGCGACAACTTACTTCTGCGCAATTGCCCGCTGCGCCATACCTCCCGCACCACATCATTCACAATGACATAGAGAATATCGGTATTGCCTTTAACTTCGATTTCTACCTTATCCTGAACCGGACTAATAGCTGGCACAAAACGTATATTATCAAGCGTTAGATTGCTAATAACGGATGCACTGGAAATTACCAGGCTAAATGCCAGATCAGTGTATTCCCCTTCAAGATCTTGTAAGGCTTGCGGTATGGCCGCCGTGATACCGGTGAATTTTTTTAGCGGAATATCTGCGAGATCAATTGTTGATAAGCGCAGATTATGGATATTTCTGGATGGTACACTGGCTTCAATTGCCAATGTCCCGACAGCAGCATTTTCCAGATAGATATCCATTCCCATCTGTGCCCCCCAATTTTTAAATGAATTAATTGCCGCTGAAGTAATTTTCGTCGTAGTGATATTAGTTAAACTGAGTGCATAGTCGCCTTGTGTACGATTACTGGATAATTGCACGCTGGTATTACTCGCCGTCCATAACCCCGGACGCTCAAAACCAAAGAGTAAATGTGGATTAATTTTTGAGTACGGAAGCGTTACGGTGTTCGAGATAGAAGAAGCGGATGAACTGGAACCAGTGTTCGGTGTAAATTTAATCCAATTAATATTTACGCCGCCGGACGCAATCGCAAAGCGAAAAGTGTGCACCCCTGCCGTGGAAATAATCACTGTCGCTGGACGCTGCGTAGCCCAACTATGCCATCCAGCAGTGGTAATCCCTACATTAGAAACCAGCGTAATGCCATCCATGCTAAGGCTGTAGCTACCTGTGATTGCAGAGGCAACACGCGTGCTAATGGTGTAGGTGCCAGGCAACAAATCAACCTCATACTCCAACCATTCACCCGGCGTTCCCCAACCGACGTTATAGCCCCCACCAACATCGCTGACCGGTTCAATATCAACCGCATCAGTGCGATAACTTCCACCTTCATTGGCCGGCGTTGAGTCAAAATAGCGGTTGTAATCCTCAGCCTGAACAATTACTTCGCGTGCGGCCAACGCCGAACTATTCGACGATGAAATATCAGACACGGAACTCGAAGACAACACACTTGACGATGCGCTTGATAAAACACCGGCCGCAACGCTGGAATTGGGAATAGAGGAAAGAGATTCGGGACTCGATGTAACTGACGATAGTGACGATAGTGTTGAGGAAAAAGCACTGGCGGTAGACGAGGATTTTACCGGTGTTAACGATGAAGGGGGTTGCCCGCCTGCGCTGTTACCGCCACCTCCACCTCCACAACTAACTAATCCACTAATTAACAACAATGACAACACACGCAGATACCGGTCCATCACAATAAAATCCACCGTTTAAAAGAGAATATAAAACCGAAAAAAAATAAGGCGACATAATGTCGCCTTATTTGCGGAGAGAAGCAAGCCATTGGCTTACTTCCCATTAACGTCCACCACTTGCGCCGGAAGTTTTACCTTCACCCGCGCTTGTGGCTCAGTCGCTGACGTGGCAAGGATCACCTCATACTGGCCTTTGGCAATTTTCCAGGTTTTGGTTTTACCCTGATACATTCCCAATAAACGCGGATCAACGCTCACCGACACCTGGGTAGACTCACCGGGTTTTAAGTCTACTTTCTGGAATGCCCCCAAACGTTTCGGTGCCTCCCATTTGGTGCTCAGTGGGGCAATATAAACTTGCGCCACTTCTTTACCCGCAACAACCCCGGTATTTTTTACACTAAAACTGATATTGAGCTGGTTGTTTTTCACAACAGCTTTCAAATCGTTAAATTCAAAATTGGTGTACGACAAACCAAAACCGAACGGAAATAAAGGCTCCTGCTTGTTTGCATCAAACCATTTGTAACCTACGGTCGCCCCTTCGGAGTACGTCACGTCAAAACGTTGATCTTTGACTTCCGGATATCCATCTACTTTTACACGCGGCAATTGCGTCTCTGCAGCTGGAAAGGTAATTGGCAAATGCCCCGAGGGATTCACTTCGCCGGTCAGTACGCGTGCGATAGCTTCTCCACCACTAGTACCTGGATACCAGGCTTCTACCACGGCGCCGACATCAGTTAACCAAGGCATTAATACCGCACCGCCCGTTTGCAAAACCACCGCCGTTTTTTTGTTAACCTTGGCTACCGCGGAAATTAAGGCATCCTGATTATCTGGCAATGACAAACTAGCCGCATCCACTGACTCTGCGGTCCACTGATTAGCAAACACCAATACCAAATCACTTTCTGCGGCCAACTTTGCAGCAGCTTCTACATTAGTACCCTCATCAAAGGTAATACGCGTGTTGGGCAGGCGCGCTTCCAATGCTTTCATGGGTGACGAAGGATGGTAAACCATAGGGCCGGGGAATACTTTCGGGCCAAGACCAGAAACCGCCATACCACCGAGCGGATAAACCTGTGAGGAACCACCACCGGAAAGCACGCCAACATTTGCATGGGAACCAATAATGGCAATTTTTTTCACGTCTTTTGCAACGGGCAACAGCTTGTCATTTTTTAATAAAACGATAGCTTCTTCTGCATCTTTTTGAGTGATGAGTGCATGCTTTTTGAAATCGATATTGTTACTGCCTTTGGGTACCGGGTTGTCGATAATACCTTTATCAAACAAGGCAAAAAGAACACGCCCGGCCATATCATCAAAACGCTCTGGTGATACCCAACCATTCACCACCGCTTCTTTTAGCGGCTCTTTAAAATAGGCAGAGACATCGAAGGGAAAACCAGATTGTTGATCGAGCCCGTTATTTGCCGCGGGCACAGTCGAGTGAGTTGCGCCCCAGTCGGACATAACCCAACCTTTGAAGCCCCAATCCTGTTTCAACACCTGATTCAATAAGTAATCGCTTTCACAAGCATAAACACCGTAGACACGATTGTACGAACACATGACCGATCCCGGGTTGCCAATCTCGTAGGCGAATTGCAACGCAAGCAAATCAGACATGCGTCCGGCAGCTTCATCGATATTTACGTTCACATTAAAACGCCCGGTTTCCTGATCGTTGTAAGCAAAATGTTTTAAGGTGGATACAATGTGGTTGGATTGCACACCTTTAATTTGATGGCCGACCATCACGCCTGCGAGATAAGGGTCTTCACCACCGTATTCAAAATTGCGCCCGTTGCGTGGCTCGCGCACCAGATTCACACCACCAGCCAGCAATACATTAAAGCCTGACGTGCGCGCTTCGGAACCTATCATGGCACCGCCGTCAAACCCCACTTGGGGATTCCAGGTAGCTGCCGTCGCCATGCCCGATGGCAATGAGGTGCGTTCACGTACATTAGGACCTGATTGCGAAGCGACACCAACACCGGCATCCGCTTGCCAAATATGTGGAATTCCCAGACGAGGAACACCGTAAACAAACCCGGCGGACTGTGGATAAGACTCAACCGGACGAGTAAAATTTTTCCAGGGCGCATCTGTTCCAAAATAACCCATCAATAAACCCAGCTTTTCATCCATGGTCATTTCTTTTAACACCAGTTGTGTACGCTCCTGGGCGCTGAGTTTGGTGTTCATCCAGGGTTTGCTTGCCAGCTCTTGTTGACTGGGTACAACCTGCGGTTGTGGAGGTTGTGCAAGTGCACTTAGCGGCAAACCAGCCAGAGCGCAGCTCATGGCGATAATGCTGAGTTTTTTGGAATAGGTCATAAGGAGCCCCTTGCGTTGTGTATTGGAGAGTTTTTTAAAAATATTGTTGTTATGTGATGCTTATATATCGAGCCTTGTGAGAGCCGCGCGATACTAGCGGTTCGGCGTGTTGAACGCAGGAACTTAACGCATTTTTACCTGCCATTCCTGCACCCACCGTTTTAGTAGCCTGCATAAGGAAACGGCCCTTGTGCGAGAGCCGTTTTTATTACTGAAAACCTTTACTTAACCTCAGTGGCCAAGCCATAAACACCGGATATATCGCGATTAAATGCAGTAGCCTCGTCCTTATAAAAGATCCGAAAATCTTCCAGGGTTCCATTTTTGATATTTTCTTCGCGTTTAGTAGGCACCCAGTAGTGTGGCACTGGTGTTCCATCGGGCCCAGACACACCTTGCGGCGCGTTGCGCCAGGTTAACAGGAACGCAATACGGCGCGCGTCCTTGTCTGCCTTTAAACCAGCGATAAGCTTTTGATACCACTGGTTGTCGTATTTGCCCGCTTCAATATCGGGCGCACGAATTCCAATTTCAGAAATCACCGGAATTTTTCCACGCGCCTCCGCCATACGCACCACCAAGGCCGCATTAGCCACCACATTTTTAAACCAGTCAGCATTGTTTTCTGCGGGGCCATAGGTATCAAATCCCAACACATCTACCCAGGCATTTCCCGGGTAGCGCTCAAGATAATTTGCTTCAGTGACATTCCAAAAATTATTGGGGGAATAAGCGTAAAGAAAATTGTGCACGCCTCGTTTATCGCGCAGATATTCTACGGTGTATTGATAAAGCCGTTTGTACTGTTCGGGCGTAGATTGTTTATCGCCCCACCAAAACCAAGCACCGGTATTTTCGTGCAGTATGCGAAAGACAATAGGAATCAATTTGCCCTGATCATCTTTCAAGGTGTTAGCCCAATCCGCCAACTGATTCAGATAGCCTTTGTACACTTCATTAAACGCGCCGCCCGGCAGGGATTCTACGACGGCGGGCGTTTGATCCCAGGCAGTCCCGGTCATCCCCTGGCCTTTTTGTTTATCGGTTTTGGGGTTATCAAAATGCGAGCTAACGGTAATAATACCGCCGCGTGCATAAGCCATTTTTATTTGCGCAACCACATCCCCTTCTTGTTTTGGGGAAACAATACTGAGCGTGTCCCAACCGTAGACAGCGGCGAAATCACCCACCGCGTTAAAAGTATCTGACTGAGAGCCATCAGTGGTGGTGATAGTCAACCCTTGTGTTGTTTCATGCTGATGGCCAAACATTATTGCGTGTTTACGCTGCTGTAGCATAAACGCAAACAGAGAGCGGGTTTCAGCAGTCGCCTTTTTGTCGACAATATTAATTTCAATAGGCGCTTTCACCTGCGCACCGACCGGCATTTTAGAAACCTTGGTTTCGGCCAGTACAACGGCAGAAAATGCGGCCACAGTTAACGCAGAACACCATCCCAACACCGATACTATTTTCGGCACTAAACGTTTTTTCATTCTACCCTCGCGGATTTTAAAAATGACAAGGCAAAGAGTTTGCCTCTTTTTAAAAGTTGTAATAACCGCTGGTATTGTGTTTTTGATTGCACGATATTTTTTTATCGTACAAGTATTTTTTTACCAATCATTTATGCATTGATCACTTTTACATCGATCACATGTGTATCGATCAATCGGCATTTCATGATTAGCTACTGTTTTTCTAATTTTGTTGATCGAAAATCCAAACGCGAGCAGAACACTACTATTTGCTGAAATAGCGCACTCGAATTCCCAGATCAAACGACAATCGCAATTCTGTTGCTGGTATCTCTGCGGGAAAAAAGCAACCCGAGATATGCGCCTGGCAAAAGCTTGCTCCTTCCAGTTGCGTATTGCGAAAATCAACCCCACGCAAATCGGCACCGCGAAAATACGCATCGCGTAAATCAAGACCACTGGCATCCAACTCGCGTAAATCCAACCCGCGGAAGTCGCCACCGCGCAACATATTTTCTTTCACTTCCCCGCGCGCTTTGCGCTGATTAAACTCCGCCACCCGCTCTGAACGAAGCAATGCGTAGTAAGGGTTATTGTGCACAATCGGCTTGGTCATAGCAGACTCCATTAAGTAACAATAGCGGTAGCAACAAATATTCTAAAAACCTGCTTTGACTATAGTTGATGAATCCACTTTTGCTTAACCGGTTTAGCGGCGCTAGGGATTATACTGTAAACGATTACATTCGGGTTTAAGAAGTGTTATAGGCAATCTAAATGGCTACGCCAAACAGTTGGTATTTTGCCTGCCAACAGTTACACTGGTACCCAAGCTGCAACATAGCAGCGCGCCCAATAGTTACGGTTTTCGTGTGGTCATCCATTGAGCCTTTTGGGCAGGCAATCCTCGGTCAAACTTATCTCTTCGTGTATTGGCAGCATGCTATTACGCGATGGAATAACAACATTCAACCAGTCTCCCTTTCCAAAGGTTGCTCGTTTATTTTTCGAGCTAGGCTTTATCTATAGCTTCAGGAAAGACGGAACATGCGTTGAGCGTAATACTTTCTTGCCATCGCACAGCCTCAGCGGGAAAAGCTGTTGCCTCGGCATATCTTGAGGAATTGTGAGAATGAGCTTTATCCACGACGACTTTTTGCTCGATACCGAACAGGCGAAGGTGCTGTTTCATGACTACGCCAAGAACATGCCAATCATCGATTACCACTGCCACCTACCGCCCGAACAAGTAGGCCAAAATAAGCAATTCCGAAATCTCTACGAGGTTTGGCTGGCGGGTGATCATTACAAATGGCGAGCTATGCGCTCCAACGGCGTCGATGAACGCTACTGTACTGGCGACGCCAGCGACTGGGAAAAATTTGAACAATGGTGCGCAACGGTTCCGTATACCCTGCGTAATCCTCTCTACCATTGGACTCACCTCGAACTGCGTAAACCTTTCGGTATTACGGATCGCTTGCTTGACAGCACCAACGCCAAACGCACCTGGGACCAATGCAACGAATTGTTGGCAACACCCGAATTCAGCGCGCGCGGCTTGATGCAACAGGCCAACGTTAAAATGGTGTGCACTACCGACGATCCAATTCACGATCTCCAGCATCATAAAACCGCTGCTGCCGATAAATCGTTTAAATCGGCGATGCTGCCGACCTGGCGCCCTGACCGCGCCATGGCGGTGGAGAATACTGAAGCCTACAACAAGTATCTGGATCGGTTGGCGATTGCCGCTGATGTAAACATCAACACCTTCACCGATTTAATGCGCGCGCTGGACATTCGCCACGATTATTTCCACGCTAATGGCTGCCGTTTGTCGGATCATGGTTTGGAAACCGTTTACGCAGCGGATTACACCGAAGAAGAAATCAAAGCAATTTTCCTCAAAATCCGGAGCCACAAAGATCTGGACGCAGTGGAAATTGAGAAGTTCCAATCCGCCATGATGGTAGAGTTCGCCCTGCAAGATCACGCCAAAGGCTGGGTGCAACAATTCCATATTGGAGCAATTCGCAACAACAACCCGCGCTTGTATCGCACTCTGGGCGCTGATACGGGTTTTGATTCGATTGGTGACCACAACTACGCCAAACCCCTGGCGAAATTTTTGGGCCGTCTGGATGATCAAAACAAACTTGCCAAGACGATTATTTACAACTTGAACCCGCGTGACAACGAAGTCATTGGCACCATGATCGGTAACTTCCAGGACGGCTCAGTGGCTGGCAAAATCCAATTTGGTAGCGGCTGGTGGTTCCTCGACCAAATGGATGGCATGACTCGTCAAATCGAAGCCTTGAGTCAATTAGGTTTATTGAGTCGCTTTGTGGGCATGCTGACTGACAGCCGCAGCTTCCTGAGCTATTCGCGTCACGAATACTTCCGTCGCATACTGTGCGGAATGTTGGGCCGCGATATGGCAAAAGGTTTAGTGCCAAACGATACCAAAATGGTAGGCAAAATGATTCAGGACATCAGCTTCAACAATGCGAAAAGTTATTTTCCGTTTGTAGTGCCTGAATAAGTCTACGGGTTTGTTTTGCCATACATCATTTGCAGTACAATAAAGCCCGGTTCGCCGGGCTTTATTGTTTTCGGCGTTAAAGATTTTTCACGCGAGCATTAGGCTTCAGGTAAATCGTGCTTACACACGCACTCCACACATTTCTTTTTGCCTTTAAAATTACTGCGCCCGTTTTCGTAATGTTATTTCTCGGGCTTTGGCTCAAAAAGCGCAACAAGATTAACGACACCTTTATCAAAACCTCATCGCAATTGGTATATAGCCTCGGCTTGCCGGTGATGCTATTTATTACTTGCGCGACCGCCGACACGTCGCATGCAACCGACTGGACCTTATTAATTGCGTTTGCGGTAATGACCGGACTGGTCTTTATCGGCAGCTTGTTAACAGCCCATTGGCACTGTAGCGATAAACGCGATGAAGGTGTGTTTATTCAGGGTGCTTTTCGTGGAAATTTGGTAATTCTCGGGCTGGCATTTTGTGCCAATGCGTATGGGGAGAAAGGATTAGCGCTCGCATCTCTGCCTGTTGCAATGACGGTTATTGTCTACAATGTGCTCTCCGTTTACGTATTGAACCGCAGCTTGAGCGAGAGCGGCGCTTCATTAAAACCCACGCTGATTGGCATTGCAAAAAATCCGCTGATTATCGCAATTGCGCTGGGGTTTCTCGTAAACCTATGCAGAATTACATTACCAGAGGTTATTCTCGATAGCGGAAAATATCTCAGCCAAATGGTATTGCCGCTGGCATTAATTTGTATTGGCGGTTCACTGGGAACAGCGCGCTTAACTCACATTGATTCAGCCACCATGAGCGCCTGCGTGTGGAAACTAATTCTTTCACCGCTAATTGCCTGCTCATTGGCAATTGCCTTGGGTTTACGCGGTGATGCACTGGCTATTTTATTTTTATTAGCGGCGTCGCCCAGCGCGACCATTAGCTTTGTGATGGTGCAAGCGATGAACGGCAACGCACCTCTCGCTGCAAGAATCGTAGCGCACACCACCGTGTGGGCACTCGTTAGTGTCACTATTGGCTTATGGGGTTTGGAGTTAATGCAATTAACGTGAGCGTATTTGCGTCAATTAATTTAACTTCTTTTGCCAGAACACCGCGTGCCCTACTTTGGGGTCCAGAGCATAACCGGAAAAACCGAATTTCTGGTATGCGCGCTGTGCGGCTTCATTACCGGTTAATACTTCCAGGGTTATTTTGCAGCAACCGCGTTCGCGCGCGATTACCTCTAATGCAGCCAGCAAACGCTGACTGAGTTGCAAGCCGCGATATTCTTTTACCACAATTACATCGTGAATATTAATTAAAGGTTTTGCGGCAAAGGTAGAAAACCCTTCAAACGCATTGAGCAACCCCGCCGGCGCCCCATTTACATAGGCAAGCAGTGACAGCGCAAAATCGCGTTTGGCCAATTCAGCAACCAGCGTGTTTTGCACCTGATCTGCCAGCGCAGTTCCGCCGCCCATAGGGTCAGTGGCATAGGTATTTAACAAATACACCAGGTCCTGCGCGTGTTGTGGATTTTTGTAATCGGCTTGCACAATTTGAATAGATGCTTGTGTCATAAATATTTCCGTGTTAACCAAACCGGGATTCTTCCAAGCCCTGAATATCGGTTTGAAAAATAAATAAATTTCCAGCTTGTGGCTGCTGTCGCAATGCTTCATCACTTAACCCAATACGCGCACTAGTGACCGCCAAAACATTTAATTGCTCGCCGCCAAAAGCAACACAGGTTGCCTGGGATACCGGCATGGGTAATACAAAATCTTTAGCGCCATCGGGTGCGTAACGCACTACGCGACTGCCACCCCACTGTGCATTCCACACATAGCCCTGCGCATCTACGCAGGCACCATCAGGTTCCACACCGGGTTCGGTTTGCGCAAATATCTGGCGATTGGAAAATGTGCCGGTTGCTGCGTCAAAGTCATAAACATTGATAGCGTGTGACGGAGAATCCGCGTGATAAAGCTTGCGCGAATCCGGGCTCCAGCAGAGCGCATTGGAAATATGTAAACCGGCAAGATGCTGATGTACATCCCCATCAGCCGTTAAAGAATAAAGTGCTGCACATTGATCCGGGGTATGTTGTTGTTCACGAATGGTCCCCATCCAAAAGCGGCCCTGACGATCACAGCGGCCATCATTGGAGCGATTGCCGATTAGATGCGCTTCCGGTTTTGCAATCCACGCCAATGCACCTGTTTGCGGTTCAAACCAGGCAAAGCCGGAAGCAAAAGCCGCCAACAAACGCGAATCATTTTTTGCAAATGCAAAACATCCCAGTTTTTCCGGTAAATCCCAGTGCGATATTTTCCTGGTATCCAGGTGATAGCGATAAAGTGTTGCGCTATGAATATCCGTCCACCAGAAACACCCATCTTGATGATTCCATTGCACGCCTTCGCCTAACAGGTTTTCACAGGGAACCGTATCGATTAATGTTATTTGAGTCATTGCGATTATCTTTTGATCGGTAGTTGCTGTCATTTTGGGAAAAACTATTCTCGCAAGCTGCTGAGTTAACAACTAACTCTAACTTCCGCAGGGAAATTCACAGCTGTAAAAATAAAAATGCCCCTAAAAAGGGGCATTTTTTTATCCCGAATGGGGGTCAGCTTACCACCAGGTAGCGTAGATTACGACAAGCACCAAAATTACACCGAGCGATGCAATGTTGAAGCCTCCAGTAGTTTTAAAGCTAATACCTTTCAGATCAATCGCATTGTCCTGTGCTTTAGCGCCAGCAAGATAGGTAACGGCGGCAGCCAACACACAACACAAAATAAATACCAGACCAACCCGATCCATAAATGGCATTTCGGGCAAATAAATCTTAAACGCCCAAGACAACACTACAGAGGCAATTGCAGCGGTTAGCGCAGAGGCAGCGGTTGCTTTTTTCCAGAAGAAACCAAACAGGAAAATCACCACAATGCCCGGGGTAAAGAAGCCGGTAAATTCTTGAATAAATTGGAATGCCTGCTCGGATTTACCCACCAGAGGTTTGGCCAACAATACCGCGATGATCATCGCGACGGTCGCGGTTGCACGACCGATAAATACCAGTTTGTGTTCTGATGCTTCCGGATTAATGGATTTTTTATAAATATCCATAGTAAAAATGGTGGACACGCTGTTGCTCATAGAACTCAATGACGAAGCAATCGCTGCAACCAGAGCAGCAAAGGCAACCCCCAACAACCCGTGTGGTAATAACTTCATCATTTCAGGATAAGCTTGGTCTGCTTTCGCCAAATCCGGCGCGAGGACTACTGCGCAAATTCCCGGCAGTACCACAATAATCGGCACAAACAATTTTACGTAAGCGGCGAATGCCATTCCCTTTTGCGCCTCTTGAATACTTTTTGCAGCCAGAGCGCGCTGAATGATGTATTGGTTAAAACCCCAGTAGCTGATATTCATAATCCACAAGCCGCCAATCAACACTGAAATACCTGGCAGGTTGCTGTAGTTAGGATTATCCGGCGACAAAATCATATCGAATTTTTCCGGTGCTTTTTCCAACAAGGTAGAGAAACCGGAGACTACACCAGCCCCGCCAGAAATTTGATTTAACGCGAGATAGCTCACCAAAATTCCGCCCAATACCAATAACGCAACTTGAATGATATCGGTCATAGCTACCGCTTTAAGGCCGCCATAAATGGAGTAAGTCATAGAGAAAATGGCGAGAAAGATCATGCCATACAACATGTCTACACCGAGGAATTGTGAAATAGCCAATGAACCCAGATACAACACTGAGGTTAAGTTTACAAAGGTGTAAAGCGCGAGCCAGAAAATCGCCATAACAGTGCGCACGCGTCCGTCATACCGGTTTTCCAAAAATTGAGGCATGGTGTAAATGCCTTTGGCGAGGAAGATCGGCAAAAAATACTTTGCGATAATAATCAGCGTAATTGCCGCCATTAACTCGTAAGCCGCGATGCCCATTCCGATCACATAACCAGAACCGGACATACCAATGATTTGTTCTGCCGAAATATTTGCGGCAATCAGCGATGCGCCTATCGCCCACCAGGGCAAAGATTTGCTTGCCAGAAAGTAGTCATTCGCATTTTTGTCGTGCCCTTTTTCATCGCGGGAAACCCACCAGGCCACACCTAATAACACCAACGTGTAGACGACCAATACGCCTATATCAATGCCGTTAAGAATCATGATTAACCTCTATGTAGTAGTGCTTCAGACACAAAGCACTTTGTTATTAAAAAATTTTGTTTTTATCAGGACTGCGATTTCGGTCTAAAAATTTTTCACTATAAATGAATTCACTTTTTGCCATCGCTTTTTTAAAAATAGCTCTCTCTTTAAGCAAGAAGCATTCACCAGTAGTACTGATGAATGCTTCCCGGGCATTACTTTTTTTAATCAACACTGTTGCTCGTGCTTATATCCTCCCACCATCGACAACAAATTCTTGCGAGGTGATCATGGCAGAATCATCGGCCGCTAAAAACAACGCAAGGCTGGCAACGTCCGGCGCCCCCAAGCGTTTTTTCAGGCAAACGCGCTTCATCAGTTCTGCTTCTTCTTCCTGTGTCAGCCATTTTTCCAATTGCTTGGGTGTTGCGACCCAGCCAGGCAAAATAGAATTCACTCGAATATTATCCACACCGTAATCAGTTGCCAGGGCTTTGGAAATTCCCAAAATACCGGCTTTGGCGGTGATGTAACTGGCCAAATTGGGCGGCCCAAACTGGACATTGATGGAACTGATATTAATGATCGAACCACCACCCAATTTTGCCATCATCGGCTGCACAGTTTGCGCGGCAAAAAAAGCCGGGTGCAAATTAATTGCCAAACCGCGATACCAATTGTCTTCTGTCATAGTGCGTGTGTCGTAACGCTGATCATTCGCCGCGTTATTGACCAGCACGCTGATCTCGCCCAGATCTTCAGCCGCTTTCTCAATACTCTGTTTCAGCGCTGCTATATCGCTAACATCGCATGCCGCAAACCAGGGGCGCGAAAGACCTTTTTGCACCAGCTCATCGCATAGCGCCTCGGCGCCCGCTACATCTATATCGACAAACGCGACCTTCGCCCCCTGGGAGACAAAAGCCTCAACCAGTGCCGCGCCAATCCCCGTGGCTCCGCCAGTAATAAACACCGCACGCCCCTGCAGGCTGGCGTAGCGGGTGTATCCTTGATGGCTTGAATAACTTTGCATGTTCAATTCTCTCCGGGTTCTAACCCTTTGCTTACCGATTTTAGCTCAGGTAGAAAGCTCTGACCGTGGCAATCTATTTCGGTTTTACCAGAGAGACATTGATTAACTGCATAACTTCTTGCAGCAAGGTTTTGACCGCCTTGCTAGCGGCGTCCTGATCGCCCGCACAAATCGCATCATAGATACGCTTGTGATCATCATAATCGGCTGTCAGTACACCCTTTAACTGGTTGGTACTCGCGATACTTACTCGCAACGCAACCTGGATAAACTCGCGCAATTGGAAGAAAAAGCGATTATTGCTTGCAGCCAAAATTGCACAGTGAAACTCTATATCTGCCGCGAGTGGATCATCGTGCCCCTCATCTGCCTTTTTCATTCGCGCCAGCGCATCGCCAATTACTTTCAACTTGGCGGCATCCTTATAATTTTCTGCAGCCAGCGCCGCTGCTTCCGGCTCAATCGCCATGCGCAGCTGGGTGAACTCGCGCAACAGCTCTAGCGATGGCCGCGCATTCAAGGTCCAACCCAGAACATCTGCATCAAACATATTCCAATGAGTACTGGGCATGACCCGGATACCCTGCCGTGGCCGAGAGGCAATCAACCCCTTGGCTGTCAGCATCTTCACCGCCTCGCGGGTAACGCTGCGGCTAATGTTAAATTGTTGCGATAATTCCGCCTCTGTCGGGAAGGACTTATCAATCGCATATTGACCTTGGACTATCGCCGCACCCAATTGATGGGTTAACTGGTGAGTTAGGTTACGCCCTGTATCCAGCATATTTATTTAGCCTATTTATATTATATATTTATGCGTTCCCCGGCAAGAGCCCTGTGTTGGATGGTTGCTTGAAGCTGTGCCTGAAGCAGGAAACGCTGTTGTGACCCCAGAAAAAACAAAACCCGCACCTGGTGCAGGCGCGGGTTATTTAACAAGAGGATCTGGCTTTAGTCACGCAAAACTTGCATGAAACCCCTTCTATCCATGAGGTGCCTAACGGTTACTCTTTGTTGGTCAGGTTATCGACTATCTCTTCCAGATTAGAGTGACGCACGTCCTCGCCGTTAACCAGGTAAATTACGTACTGGGCCAGATTGCGTGCGTGATCGCCAATACGCTCCAGCGCACGTAGCGACCAGATGATGTTCAACACGCGCGTAATACTGCGCGGATCTTCAATCATGAAAGTCACCAACTCGCGCATGGCGGTGCTGTATTCCATATCCACTTGCTTGTCCGTTTGCACTACGTTCAGCGCCAACTCCATATCCAGACGCGCAAATGCATCCAGTGCATCCTGCAGCATTTTCGACACGTGGCCACCGATATGACGCACCTCAATGTAACCGCGGGGTGCATGACCATCTTTATTCATGGCGATTGCCTGACGGGCAATTTTCGATGCTTCGTCACCGATGCGCTCCAAATCGGTAATCGCTTTGGTGACCGCAATGACCAGACGCAAGTCGCTCGCCGCTGGCTGGCGACGAGCGAGGATGCGCACGCATTCTTCATCAATCGTAATCTCCATGGAGTTTACTTTGGTATCAGCGCGCACCACTTGTTCGGCGCGTTCCAGATCCGCGTCAATCAACGCCTGGATCGCATCGTTCACTTGTCGCTGGGCCATGCCACCCATTTCTGACAAATGGGTACGAATGGTTTCCAACTCAATATTGTATTGCTGCGAGATATGATGAGTGTGACTCGTAATATCCATAACCATGATGCGACCTCCGCATTAACCGTAACGGCCGGTGATGTAATCTTCAGTTTGTTTTTTGCTGGGATTGGTAAAGAGAGTATCGGTTAAATCGTGCTCAATTAAATCCCCCATGTACATAAACGCGGTGTAATCGGAAACGCGCGCTGCCTGTTGCATATTGTGCGTCACAATCACAATCGTGTACTGGTGCTTTAATTCGTTAATGAGTTCTTCAATTTTCAACGTAGAAATTGGATCGAGTGCCGATGCCGGCTCATCCAATAAAATCACTTCAGGTTCAATCGCAATTGCACGCGCGATAACCAAGCGCTGCTGTTGACCGCCTGACAAGCCAAAGGCGTTGTCGTGCAAGCGATCTTTTACCTCGTCCCAAAGCGCAGCACCACGCAATGATTTTTCGACTACTTCGTCTAATACACGCTTGGATTTCACACCTTGCAAGCGTAGACCATAGGCAACATTTTCGTAGATAGTTTTTGGGAATGGATTGGGTTTTTGGAACACCATTCCCACTTGGCGGCGCAACTCAGCCACATCGACCGCTTTGTCATAAATGTTAGCGCCTTCCAACAAAATTTCACCTTCAATGCGGCAGGCATCTACCAAATCGTTCATGCGATTAAAGCAGCGCAATAAAGTTGACTTACCACACCCGGAAGGGCCGATAAAGGCAGTCACTTTTTTCTCTGGAATTTTCATATTCACAGTGTTTAACGCGCGTTTCGGACCGTAGTACAAGTTGAGGTTTTTCACTTCAAGCTTGATAGGTTCTACCAGTGCTGTTGGGCTCATATTCGGGGCCTGTGTAAGACTCGGTTAAATTTTGATGAACAATATATTGCAAATAAATGACAAAATTATTACAAACCCACGCACCCATTAATCCGACGCACTGCGGTATTTTTCACGCAGGTTATTACGGATTTTGATGGCGGTAATATTCAGGGCAATAATCAACAACACCAGCGTTAATGAAGTGGCATATACCAATGGGCGCGCCGCTTCTACGTTAGGGCTTTGGAAGCCCACATCATAAATGTGGAAGCCGAGGTGCATAATTTTTTGATCCAGGTGCAAGTATGGGTAATTGCCATCTACCGGCAAGGCGGGAGCTAACTTAACAACCCCCACCAACATTAATGGTGCAACCTCACCTGCCGCGCGAGCAATTGCCAGAATCAAACCCGTCATCATCGCGGGTGTTGCTAGCGGCACAACCACTTTCCAAAGGGTTTCCGCTTTGGTAGCGCCCAGCGCAAGACTGCCCTGGCGAATCGTGCTGGGAATACGCGACAATCCCTCTTCTGTCGATACAATCACAATCGGCAAGGTTAACAATGCAAGCGTTAACGACGCCCAAAACAAACCGGGAGTACCAAAGGTTGGCGATGGCAAAGACTCGGTATAAAACAATTCATCGATGTTGCCACCGAGCGTATAGACAAAGAATCCCAAACCAAATACTCCGTACACAATCGAAGGAACACCGGCGAGGTTATACACAGAGATACGAATAATTTTTAAGAAAGTGCCCTGTTTGGCGTATTCACGCAGATAAATCGCCGCCAGCACACCAAATGGCGTAACCATAATAGACATCACGATTACCATCGTGAGGGTGCCGAAAATTGCCGGGAAGATACCGCCTTCAGTATTTGCCTCGCGCGGCTCGGCTGTCATAAATTCCCAGAAGCGCTCCACGTACTGACCTGACTTGGCAATCACACCCATATCATTCGGGCGAGTAACGCGCACTATATGATCGAACGCAATCACAACTTCTTTGTTGTCTGCGGTGCGCGCAATTAATTTGTCACGTGTTGCCTGCGTAAGGATTTCATCGCGCTCTTTTTTTATCACTTCGTATTCTGCTTCCAGCGCCGCGCGACGCTCAGCCAATTCTGCATCAGCATTGGCCAATTGCGTGCCAGCGACACCATCCAATTCCAACCGGCGGCGCTCCAGACGCAACTCGTCCATTTGATTGTTGATACGACCAATATCCACTTTTTCAATGCGATGGATCTTGTCATGCAATTCCAATGCACGACCGAGCCGCTGATCCAGTTGCTGCCAAAAATCAGCGCTGCTTAATTCACTAACAACATGGTCCTGCTCTTTAATGGCCACAGGATAACCGTAAAAATTACCCCACTCACGACGCTCAATCGCAATCGCATCTTTGGGGTATTCCCACTTATCCATCCCTGTATCGAGGAACCAGGCAAAGTCGCGGCCGTTGACATCGCGATTACCCATTTTTAATAAATGGCGAGTGATTAATTCAACTTCAGGCGCAACTGTGTAGCCGCCATCACGTGCTACCGCCGCAGAAATAATTTCATCGCGCACGGCTTCACCCATCACGACATGACGCTCGCCGTCGCGGTCAACAATCGACGTTTGCAAAATATCCGCCGGCCAGAAGTGACCAAAACCACGCACCGCAATCAAACCCAGCAGGCCCAACACCATCAACATACAAATGGCAACTGCACCGCCGTTTAGCCAAATCCAGGGCGAGCCACTGCTGAACCAGGACGTTTTTCGTTTCAATAAATTTTTCATTACAGGCTTCCGAAAAAAATCATCTGAAATTACAGATTGCTATAGCGTTGACGCAAACGCTGACGAATAACTTCGGCCAAGGTGTTCACTACGAACGTCAGTGCAAGTAACACCAGTGCCGCCAGGAACAGCACCCGGAAATGCGTACTACCTACTGCAGTTTCAGGCAATTCCACCGCGATGTTTGCCGATAGCGTACGCATACCTTCGAAGATATTGAAATTCACCACTGGGCTATTACCAGTTGCCATCAGCACAATCATGGTTTCACCCACTGCCCGACCAAACCCCATCATCACTGCGGAAAAAATACCTGGACTTGCGGTTGGCAACACTACTCCCACCATCGTCTGCCAAGGCGTTGCGCCTAAAGCGAGCGAACCTTGTGTGAGATGACGCGGTACACTGAACACGGCATCTTCAGCGATAGAAAAAATACTTGGAATAACTGCAAAGCCCATGATAATTCCCACCACCAACGCGTTGCGCTGATCGTAATTTATTCCGGCATCGGTAAACCATTGACGCATGCTGCCATTAAAAAACCAGACTTCCGTTAATGGACTGACCGTAACGCAGGCCCACACAGTGGCAACAATTGGTAACAACACAATTACCGCCTCCCAACCTTCCGGCATTTTGTTGCGGACAGATTCAGGGCACTTACTCCACGCAAATCCGGTTACCAACATAGTGACTGGCAACAATATTAATATGCTGAAAATTGCGGGTAGATGATTTTCAATAAAAGGCGCGAGCCACAATCCTGCAAGGAAACCGAGAATTACTGTCGGCAGCGCCGCCATAATTTCAATGGTCGGTTTTACAATGCCGCGCAATTTCGGAGTCATAAAATAAGCGGTGTAAATTGCGCCCATCACACCCAGCGGAACTGCAAACAAAATGGCAAAGAAAGCGGCTTTTAACGTACCTAATGACAGCGGAACAAAACTCATCTTGGCTTCGAAGTTGTCGCTACCTGAAGAAGCCTGCCAAATATATTCCGGCGCATCGCGACCTTCGTACCACACTTTTTGCCAGAGCGAGCTGAAAGATACTTCCGGGTGTTTGTTCCAAACATCGAGTAGTGACAAATTTTTGCTGTTATCAATTAGCAAAGCGCGGTTGTTTATTGGTGATACGGCAATTTTGTTAATGGGTTTGTCGCCCATGGATTCAATTAACAATGTGCGTTGTGAAGTGCCGAAATAGATACCGATATTGCCTTTGTCATCGCCAGCCCAAAAACCACGACGCGCAAACTCGGGAGCAAATCC
>JACCDZ010884494.1_pt1 | contig 20519 bp, 21 predicted proteins | sample 7449551 | NCBI WGS metagenome assembly JACCDZ01 (sample SAMN15323452, study PRJNA562643) | freshwater metagenome | isolation source: river surface water | place: USA:Blue River Watershed | collected 2017-08-18
AAATCATTTGAATGATTTCTTCTTGGTCTACGTGCCATAAAATACTCCATATATTGATGTTTATAACATCATTTGGGGAGCAAAATATCACTTATAAGTGTTGTTCAAATTTCCTGATCCACCTCTATCCGAAAATTAAAAAAGCTCACTATTGTGAGCTTTTTTAATTCAGATGTTTAATTTTGAGCAATTACTGTAATACCAGTTGCTTGAGGTCCTTTTTACCATCAGCAATAGTGAATGAAACACGTTGTCCTTCATGTAAAACCTTAAAACCATTACTTTGGATTTCACTAAAATGAGCAAATACATCTTGCCCAGAATCAGCATGAATAAAGCCAAAACCTTTAGTTTCATTGAACCATTTAACTGTACCAGTCACAGTTTTAGACATATATTTAACCTATTAGAAATATTTGGAATGCTTAGCAGCAAGTAACTTGGAATCATAAACTCTGAGATTAAATCTGATAACACGAAAGGTTTATCTAAACTACGAGATGAAAGATTTTCTGAATCAACAGTGTTATTCTTCTAGTTATTATTTAATATACACCACTTTACTTTTTCGGCACAAACCTTATCTAACTGTAGATGAAAAATTGGGGACGAATAGTTGCATTACCAAAAAATCCTATTAAAAAACAATCGCTTTTAGCATTTCAAAAATTGTAAAATTTCATTTATCTCAATCAAATAATTACATTTAAAAATTATTTTGATGCTTTTCTCGCACATAAAAATATCAAAAAAGCCCACATATGTGAGCTTTTTTTACTGGTCTAAAAATTAGATAACAGTGATGAGCGTTGCTTGTGGTCCTTTCTTACCTTGACCAAGTACGAAAGAAACGCGTTGGCCTTCTTGTAATACTTTAAAACCTTTGCTTTGGATTTCGCTGAAGTGAGCAAAAACATCTTGACCAGAATCAGCTTGAATGAAACCAAAACCTTTAGTTTCGTTAAACCACTTAACAGTACCAGTAACTGTATCAGACATACTTTTAAACCTTTTAAAATTTGTTCATTTATAAGTTAAATCAAAATTTTCATTCTGATTTAACTTAATCTATCTTTATTTGAAAGATACTGCAAGCATAGCAAATTTTAAGTCATACGAGATAGTGCATCTATGAAAGTATTGAAAGTTTTATCTCTTGAATGAAAAAGGTTGAGCTTTAATAAACCAAATCATGTAAAAATAACGTTCTTTGCTAAATCAAAAAATTAGCTTTGATAGTGTAGTTACACAACTTATAAAACTTAAGATTTACTGACAAGAGATCATAAAAAATATTTTATCTTTCCCATTTAAGATTTTCTTATATAAAAATTTACTGATTGCTTTCTTATACAAAACTCGTCTTTTAGGCAGAAGATCAACCTCTATAAAGCTTAGAATTTCATGCAAAGCACAACTAGAAATCAAAAGATAGTTTTTGGATATAACAAAAAGCCCACATAAAGTGAGCTTTTTTTCAAGCAATCTTATTAGATAACTTTAATTGTAGTTGCTTGTGGTCCTTTTTTACCTTGACCAAGTACAAACGAAACGCGTTGGCCTTCGTTTAATACTTTGAAACCATTGCTTTGGATTTCACTGAAGTGAGCAAAAACATCTTGGCCAGAATCAGCTTGAATGAAACCAAAACCTTTAGTTTCGTTAAACCACTTAACAGTACCAGTAACTGTATCAGACATACTTTTAAACCTTTAAACTTTGTTCATTTATGAATTAAATCAAATTATGAATATTGATTTAACCCAATCTATCTTTAACCAATAGATACTTTAAGTGCGTAAATTATCTATATTAATCGATAAAGCTGATTAACATCGGTATAGAAGCTTTTCCCATCTAGATTAAAATCGACTTCTCGACCCGACTCTAACTGGATTTTCTTTCCAACCTCTATCCATTTGAAACCATCCAACGTATTTTGTTGACGTTTCATCGGGATAATTTGCACACAAATTTCATTACCATTGCTGGCTTTGGCTACACGCCATTCATTAATAATTTTCAAAACAAAATCACTCATTTCTGAGCTCAAGTGATCGATTTGGATTTACTATAACGCTAGATATATGGAGAGAGGTAAACTACAATTCTAGAATCTAATAATTTTCAGCTTTCTTTAGGGTTATTTCAGCTAACTTAATTGCCGTCTAATCTTTCAGATAACAACAACTCAATAATCACAGAGCTAATATTCAATTAACTTTAAATTGGTAGCGGGAGCTGGATTTGAACCAACGACCTTCGGGTTATGAGCCCGACGAGCTACCAGACTGCTCCATCCCGCATCAACATCTTGAACAACATGTTTGATCAATGAGATGCTTTATACGCTCATCTCCCCCACAATGCAATTTTTTTTTAGAAAAATCACATAATTTACTGCCTAACGCTCAAATTAAACACAAATTGACTAAAAACCAACCAAAATAAGCCTTATTAGTTGATCTATTCAAAAGAGACCGAATTTTGGAATATGTACTCAATAAAACTAACTCTGTTTAATAAATCCACTATTTTCTTATAATTCAAAATCCTACAAAAATATTATGCAGGGAAAAGCCTGCTATGTAACAATATCAACAATCTTTCATTTTTATAGTTCGACATGTCATTAATTATTGGTATTGATCCTGGTTCACGCTTAACAGGTTATGGAATTATCGAAAAAGATGGCAATAAACTACGTTTTGTCGATGCAGGAACCATTCGTACTGAAACTCAAGCAATGCCTGAACGACTAAAACGTATTTTTGCAGGTGTTGAACGTATTGTTAAATTCCACGGTCCTACTGAGGCTGCCGTTGAACAAGTTTTCATGGCGCAGAACCCTGATTCTGCCTTAAAACTTGGACAAGCCCGTGGTGCGGCAATTGCGGCATTGGTCAATTTAGACCTACAAGTCGCGGAATATACTGCTCGTCAAATCAAACAGTCAGTGGTAGGTTACGGCGCTGCTGAAAAAGAGCAAGTTCAAATGATGGTGATGCGTTTATTGAACTTAAGCATTCAACCACAGGCTGATGCAGCCGATGCGTTAGCTGCTGCAATCTGTCATGCCCATGCTTCAGGCAGTATGAGCAAAATGGCGGTGTTAAATGCGCTCGGTGGTATGGCTCGTGGGCGAAGTCGTTCAAGTAGTAGAAGGCGTTAGTTTTGTTGATTTACCACTGTGTAAATCATTTTGCCCATTTCGTGTGCTTGTAAACCTCTCATACCATTTTCAGCAAGTAAATCCCCTGCCTGTGCATGCAAACTCACAATTTCATGCAATGCGACTTGCTCATGAAATTGTGCTTTTAAACTGGCAATCATACCTGCGAGCACATCCCCCATTCCTCCTGTACCCATTCCTGCATTGCCTTGGGTACAGATAAATAATTCAGTTTCTAAGACCAAGCTACCTGCCCCTTTAAGCACCCATTTTCCTGCATATTTTTGCTCTAGCTGATAAATTGCTGCAATACGATCTTGCTCAATGTCCGCAGCCGTACAACCCAATAAAGTTGCTACTTCACCTGAGTGCGGCGTTGCGTAGAGATGAGGATTCAATTTTTTCGGATGCTTTGCTAAAAACCAAAGCCCATCTGCATCCAATACCACTTCTAAATGCGAATTTTGGTTGAGTAAATTGAACCATTGCTGATAAATCTGCTCTGCCCATTGATCTCTCCCTAAGCCCATCCCGAAACAGACGGCATCAATTTGAGTTAATAGATGTTGGATCGATTCTTGATCTAAAGCATTAATATCTCGCACCATAATATTCGGTGAACGTGCCAGAATAGCTTGATGATGTTTGGCATGACAGACCACACTGACTTTCCCCGCTCCAGCATGAAACGCAGCTTCAGCAGACATAATCACCGCTCCACCCATATCCGCATGACCACCAACGACAAGCACATGCCCATAACTTCCCTTATGTCCAAAAGCTTGGCGTTTCGGTAATACAATTTTTTCAGGTGATAGATATGCAAGTGGTTTTAATTCTGCATCAATTGGGATCAAGCTGACTAAATGTAGTTTTCCCACATATTCCTTTCCTTGACCTGTAAACAAACCTGCTTTATAACCCAAAATTGTAAAGGTATGATCGGCTTGTATTACACATGGCAAAGCTTGACCTGTATTGGCATGTAGCCCACTTGGAATATCGATAGCAATCTTTAAACCAATCTGTGAGTTAAATAACTGGATGATCGACTGCCATTTTTGATCTAGCATTCGATTGAGACCTATGCCAAACAGAGCATCAATATGACAATCAAAAGTTGGAAGTTCTTGGTGATTCGCATTTTCCGACAATAAATAATCGATACTTTGAATATCAACTCGATTTAACAGTGCATATTGTACGGCTTGTTTTAAATCTAAAGATTGACCGAGTTCAGCTGCATAAACCGTGATGTGAAATCCATGTTGCTTTAGAAAAGCTGCGATATAGTAACCGTCACCTGCGTTATTACCTTGTCCACACCAAATTGCGATCTTTTGAATTTTATTTTTATTAAATGGTTCAATTAACTGCTGTGAGATTGTCCAAGCTGCTTGTTGCATCAGTCCTAAAGATGAATTTTGCTGCGCAAACCAACGCTGCTCCCATGCTTGAATGCTTTGGCTATGATAAACTGAACGTTGCATGTTATCCCCTAATTATTGGTTTATGGCTTCAACCACATCCTCTGGAAAATCACTTGATAAAATTGAGCTTCAGCAGCTTGATCCTCAAGAACTTAAAACATGGATAAAAACTCAAGCTTTAGACTTGGGCTTTTCTGATTGTGTCATTGCCAAACCTGATGCTCAAGATCAAATGCCACGTTTTAAAGAATATTTAAAACGGGGTTACCATGCTGATATGCACTACTTGGAAGAGAATTTAGAAAAACGTGCTGATCCAACATTGCTTGTACCTGGGACTAAAAGCATTATTTGTGTGCGAATGAATTATCTTGTGGCATCACCTAAGCCCCGTTATGTACCATTTGAACCAAATTCAGCCATTATTGCGCGTTATGCACGTGGGCGTGATTATCATAAAATCATGCGTGGTCGACTTAAAACATTGGCCAGTCGTATTAAAGAAAAAGTGGGCGATTTCGAATCACGCCCGTTTGCGGACTCAGCACCTATTTTTGAAAAATCACTTGCCGAAAGTGCGGGCATGGGATGGACAGGAAAACATACCTTACTCATTCATAAAAAATCAGGTTCTTTCTTCGTTTTGGGGGAACTATTTACTTCGCTTGACCTCCCTTTTGATCAACCCGCAACAGCCCATTGTGGCTCATGTACTGCTTGCATCGACATTTGCCCAACACAAGCGATTGTTGAACCTTATATGTTGGATGCAAGGAAATGTATTGCTTACTTAACTATTGAATATAAAGGAATCATTCCTGAAGAGTTACGTTCAGGTATAGGTAATCGTATTTTTGGCTGTGATGATTGTCAGCTGATTTGCCCGTGGAATGGCTTTGCTAAAACTGCATCCATTCCAGACTTTGACCCAAGACATAGTTTAGATGACATTAGCTTACTAGAGATCTGGCAGTGGAATGAAGCAACTTTTCTTGCAAAAACAGAAGGTAGTCCAATTCGCCGCACAGGCTATCAATCCTTTAAACGGAATATTGCAATCGGCTTGGGAAATGCTCCATACTCGGCTGAAATCGTGAGCCAATTGCAAGAAGCAAAAGCTCTACACGATGAGATTGTCAATGTACATATTGAGTGGGCAATTCAACAACAATTGCAGCAAATAAACGTACCTGAATAGAAAAATGATGTTTTTTGCCCTTTGGCTTTGGCACGATTTCTGTATGATTAATCTCAATGTTTGTAATCAATCATCATGGATATAACAATGACTTTACGTAATGACTGGACTCGTGATGAAATCCAAGCTTTATATGATCAACCTTTTCTAGACTTAGTATTCAAAGCACAAAGTGTTCATCGTGAGCATTTTCAGCCAAATACCATTCAAGTCAGCACACTACTTTCAATCAAAACAGGTAAATGCCCAGAAGATTGTAAGTATTGCTCGCAATCTGCACATTACGACTCAAAACTAGAAGCAGAAAAGCGTATTGCAGTAGATAAAGTCATTCGTGAAGCTCAAACAGCAAAAGATTCTGGTTCTTCACGTTTCTGTATGGGCGCTGCTTGGCGCAATCCACACGAACGAGATATGCCCTATGTATTAGAAATGGTTCGTGAAGTAAAAGCACTCGGTTTAGAAACTTGTATGACTTTAGGTATGCTGAATCAGTCACAAGCTGAACGCTTAAAAGATGCAGGTTTAGATTATTACAACCATAACCTTGATACCTCCCGTGAATACTATTCACATATTATCAGCACCCGTACCTTTGATGACCGTTTGAATACGCTTGACCATGTGCGTCAGGCAGGTATGAAAGTCTGTAGTGGTGGGATTGTCGGTTTAGGCGAAAGCCGTAATGACCGTATTGGTTTACTGCATGAGCTTGCAACCATGCCTGTTCACCCTGAATCTGTGCCAATCAATATGCTTGTACCGATCGAAGGAACACCGCTTGCTGAAGTTGAAAAGTTAGATGTGACCGAATGGATTCGTACTATTGCTGTTGCTCGCATTATTATGCCTCATAGTTATATTCGATTATCAGCAGGACGCGAATCACTCAGTGATTCAGATCAAGCGCTTGCATTCATGGCAGGCGCAAACTCGCTTTTTTCTGGTGATAAGTTATTGACTACGCCTAATGCTGGAGAAGGTAAAGACCAAATCCTATTTGCTAAATTAGGTTTAACAGCAGAAAAACCAAAACCAACTGTTGCTGAACTCTCCGTAGATGCTATGAGTGCATAAACAAAAAAAGCCTTGTTATTTGACAAGGCTTTTTTTCGATCATATTAAATTGATGTCACTAAAATGCCGTATTTGGCATTTAAAAACATTCCTACCCGAATAATATCCACACCTGCTGCATGTGTGACTGACAACTCTTGAGTATGTACATCAAAATGGAAAGAATCAAAAATATCCTGATGCTGCATCAACCATAGAATGGTATCAGTCGTACTTTCATCTACCTTATAAGTTTCTGACTTAAAATCTTTACCCATACTATTCAAATATCTTTGCTTGATCTATTTATCATAAACAATTAATAGCTTTTATGCAGCTTGTAAAAAAAACACTTAGCCAAAGGAGATTAATAGCAGAACTTTGATAATTTCTTTTGAGCTTGTCATATCGAGTAGCTATTCCTCTAAATTGCTTTAATCTACAAAACATATTTTCAACTAAGGGGTTCTGAATCATAGCCTTTATCTGCGCATACCACTTTTGTCTCTTTTAAATCGAATGTTGATATTAAATCAGGTGCAACTTTAACATCAATCACGAAGTGGTTGCGGAGGATTGTTTGATGACCAACGATAGCCATATAAATTTTTAGTGTCTGGAAGATCAGCATTTGGATTACGATCAACACGTATCCAATAATGTTCCATTTCTTGTTCAAGCGCAGTTTTGAGTAATGAACCTTTAATCACCCATGCGCTACAAGCAATACCAATAATAATTGAAAGTGCGATCAGCCCGATCTGCAACCAATAATAGCGATTAAACATCTCACCGAGTGGATGATTATTTCCGTCATTTTGTTTCGATCTAAACATTGGCTGATCTACTTGCAGAGCTGTTTTTAATTATACGACTTTCTTTTTAAACAGGAAGTGACCGACAACCCACTCTTGCCCTTGTTCAAACCCAAATAATTCTGCACAAGCCATAAAGAAAATACGCCAACGTTGCCACCATGCTTCTGCATCTTGAGCGTAAACTTGTTCAAAAAGTGGTTTTAATTGTTCGACATTGCGATCCATATTTTCTAACCAAGCATTCGCTGTTTTCTCGTAATGAGCACCCGACCATTGCCAATGTTTAGATAGCTCTAAATGATCTTGGAAATGTAAGAATGTAGACGTTGATGGCATCAGACCACCTGTAAAGAAGTAGCGCGACATCCAATCATATTCACTTTTAATTTCAAATGGATAATGTAAGAAACGATGACAAAAAATATGACACCACAACATCCCATCTGCTTTGAGCCAAGACTGAATTTTCTCAAAAAGCTTTTGATAGTTTCGAACATGTTCAAACATTTCAACCGAAACCACACGATCAAAAGTATTCGCTTTTAACTCAAGCACATTAACATCACAGGTTAAGATTTCTACGTTGTTTAGACCACGCTTTTGAGCTTCTGCAAGAATATGTTGGCGTTGAGTAGCTGAATTAGACACTCCCGTAATTTTTGCATTTGGATAACGCTCTGCCATCCATAAGGTAAATGATCCCCACCCACAACCCAACTCTAAAATTTGTTGACCATCATGTAATTGAGCACGATCACTATATATCTGTAGTGCAAACTCTTCAGCTTCATCCAAATTTGTTCGATCATGGGGAAAGAAACAGGCACTATATTTCAAACGTTTTCCTAGAACCGCCTTAAAGAATGCTGTAGGTAGTTCATAATGCTGCTCGTTGGCTTTGTCCGTTTCAATCGCAATTTCACTGTGCTTTAACATATTAAGCACATCCATATAGCGCTGAGCACCTTGTTCAGGGTCATAACGCCCTTCTTGAATCAAACGCTTTTTACTCAATGCACGGATGGCTGCACGAATCGCTTGATCAGGAACTAAACCACTTTCGACGAGTTTTAAAGATTTTTGAATAATAAAGTCCATGTGCGTACCTACTCTTTGGGTTTCCACGGAATAAACATTGAAGTTCGTTTTTGATAATCGAGATAATTTTGACCTCGATTTTTTAAGGCTTGTTGCTCACTGAATGGAATACCCGTGATGTAATACAAGAATAACCACATCAACACTGGATAGATCCACAAGCTTAATAATCCTGCTCCTAACCCAATCGTTGGATAAGCAAACCAATGCAACCATTCAAAAAAATAGTTTGGGTGACGTGAATATCTCCATAGACCTTGATCCATTGTTTTGCCATGATTATTGGGATTTTGCTTGAAGCGATATAATTGTTGATCTGCAACTGTCTCACCGACGAATGCAACGAACATAATTAAACCTGCAATAATCAAATAATCATTGGTATCTATATTCCAAGACATGCTTGGCACATTGAGCAAGCTCCACATAGGAATGCTAAATAAAATGGCTAATCCAGCCTGAAACATGAAAAATAGAAAGAAACCAAAATGTTGATATTTGCCCATTGCTCTACGCATGTTGGCATATCGACGATCTTCTTCATGCTCAGCTAAATAACGACGGAATAAATGCAAAGTTAGACGCAAGAACCATATTGAACTGAATACGCCGAGAAACAATCTGACATTTAACGGAGCGATCTCAACAAACAATGCTGTAATGGCAATATTGAGAACAATACAGAAACTCCATGCGACATCTACGATACCTGCACGATGATTAGAGGTTGCCCACAACCAACACAGCGTCATTACTACGGCATCAAGTAAAAATAATTGCCACAACATAACCACCTCCTTGATGCATTAAAAAATCTTGGATTTTTTAATAAGGGCTTGCTTCAAATAGAAGATGCACATCACTGATCACGCCTTCTTTAAAGCCTCCTTCGCAATAACAGAGATAGAAATCCCACATCCGAATAAAGTTTTCATCAAATCCTAAAGCCAAAACGCGTTCTTTGGCATTTAAGAAACGCTCACGCCATTGATGAATCGTTTCTGCATAGCTCAAGCCAATATCTTCAAGATGTTTTAAACGTAACTGTTGTTCAGATGCAGCTTGAGTTAAAACACTGATACACGGAATAAAACTTCCTGGGAAAATATAGCGTTTAATATAATCCACGGTATTCAAAGCTTTTTTATAACGTGCATCTTCAATTGTGATAGCTTGAATCAAGCCCAAACCATTCGGTTTTAATAAAGATCGACATTTGTTAAAGTAAGTCGATAAATATTGCTCACCCACCGCTTCGATCATTTCAATCGAAACCAACTTGTCGAACTTGCCTTCTAACAATCGGTAATCTTTGAGTTGAACATCGACACGATGACTAAGGCCCGCATCTGCGATACGTTTGGTTGCTTCATCATATTGTGCTTGAGAAATGGTGATCGTGGTCACTTTACAGCCATAATGCTGAGCAGCGTAAATCGCAAAACCACCCCAACCGCTCCCGATCTCAACCAAGTGATCCATAGGTTTGAGCTGTAACTTCTGACAAATCAGTTCTTTTTTATAATCCGATGCTTCTTCTAAAGTCATATCTTTGTGCTTATACACAGCACTGGAATACATCATTGAAGAATCAAGAAAGAGTTTGAAAAAGTCATTGCTCAGGTCGTAATGCTCTGCAATATTTTTTCGACTTCCTGACAATGAATTTTTACGTGTTTTGTACCAAGCTTTTAATACAAGTTGGCTGGCTTGAGAAATCACATTCTGATTAATCTTATCAAGCACATGACGGTTTCTGGCCAAAATTTGAATGACTTCAACGAGGTGTTCACTGCTCCAATAGCCGCGAATATAACCTTCAGCTGCACCAAGTACACCGTTTTTAAAAATCAGATCAATCAATTCTTTATTATGAATCTCTATCGTCGCTTCTAAATCAGAAACCTCACCCACGGTACCATTCCATTCTCCACGAAAATGAATTTGTCCATGACGAAGTTTGAGCAAGCTTCGAAGAACCAAAGGCAGTGAATCCTGTTCACCGAAAATAAGCGTTTTCATCATATTGTTTTAAATCCTTATCTTTTTTTGGGTGCCGATAAAATGGAACTTTCTTTCGCCATAGATGAAAAGCTTGAAGGTAGATCGAAGCTAACATCTTGAAAGGTTCAAAGATATGATAAATAGCATAACGATTCAGTTGTGAAGGAACTGTGATGCTGGTTAAAGTGAAACGCATCGTTGCATCAAAGATAAATTTATCTGATTGATAAAGCTGCATATGAATCACATTTTGTTCATCTGAAAAGTTAAATCGCCATTTGTACTGAATATCCATTGGCATGAATGGAGAGACATGAAAACTCTTTTCAAATTCGAACTCATAACTTTTGAAATGACTGTGCTCTTTTAATTTTTGACGACAGTCATGCACATAAACTTTACGTTCATTCCAAGGGGTATTGGTGATTTCACTCAATATGAAAACAGGTTGTTTTTGAGGATTGAGTACAAAATAAAAGATGACTGAATTAAAACTAAATCCTAAAGTTCTTGGCAATGCGAGCACACGAATTTCTGATTGAGTTGATAAAATCGTATCCGCTTGCTGCAAAAGGATTTTCTTAATTCGTTCTCTGATCGAACCTGTATAGCCTTTTAGAAAATCATTTTCATAAAGATTTAAGATATTCCAACGCGAAGTTGAACAAAGCCATGAACGATCTAGGTTTTGATCGATACCATCTGGATCAAAACATAAATAGCTCAAACTAGACTCAAAATCGTGTGCTTTAGGATAAAAGCGCCGATGTCTAATCTGAGCTTTGGCTATGGAAAGTGAATCTTCAAACATGTGATCACCTCCAAATTTAGCCGTTCAATTTTAATAGTTGATCGACTACACGTTGAGCACTTCTCGCCCCATCTTCATGAAAGCCCCAACCCCAATATGCCCCACAGAATGAACTGCGGTTTTGACCATCGATCAAATCCCAACGCGCTTGTGATTCAATTGCTTTTTTATCAAAAACAGGATGTCGATAACGACGTTCTACATAAATCTTATCTTTTGCGATCGGCATATTCGGATTGAGTGTCGAGAAGATCTGAGTCTTACACGATAGCTTCTGCAAGCTGTTCATCCAGTAAGTAAATCCATAGTGTACTTGATGAGCTTTGCTATTTTTTTGATGTTTCTCTTGAGCAGTGACATGCACATGCCAACTTGCCCATTGAGATTGACGCTTCGGCATAATCGAAGTATCAGAATGTACCACCATAAAGTTATCTTGATAATCAAAACAACCTAATACATCTCGCTCATCTGCCGAAGGATTTTGAATCAGCTTTAACGTATCATCAGCATGACTCGCAAACACAACCCAATCAAAAGTTTCTTGTTCTTGATTCGTGACAATATGAACTAAATCATTTTCACGAATCACTTGTTGAACTTGCGCTTTTTTCCAAATAATTGATGGACAAGCTTTTTGAATCGCTCGTATATAAGAAGCTGAACCACCTTTGACCGTCTGCCATTGAGGGCGGTCTTCCAATTGCAACATACGATGATGTTGAAAAAAACTTACGACAAATTTATAGGGAATATTTCCAACTTGATCCACTGGGCTTGACCACAATGCACCACACATTGGATATAAATGTTCTTGGCGAAATACCTCTGAATAATCATTTTGATTCAGATAGTCTTCGATACTCAGTTCAGCGTTGCACTGATCTAACTGAATATCTTTGTTGTCTTGATAAAAACGAATCAAGTCGGACAGCATGGTCCGAAATTTCTTATTTAAAAAATTCTGAGGTCGCGTTAATAGTGACCATTTTTTTGATGGATTATATTGAAGCCCTGTCACTTGATTATTGACTGAAAAGCTCATGTCACTATTCTGTGCTTCTACACCTAATTCAGCCAGCATGGCGCTAAATAGAGGATAATTATAATCATTGAATACAATAAAACCGCTATCTACAGCAACGTTTTTACGTTCAATCCAAAGATCATGTGTATCCGTATGTCCACCGAAATACTGTTCTTTCTCAAAGATAGTGACTTCATGCTGTTTTGATAATTTCCACGCAGCGTATATACCTGAAATACCAGAGCCTACGATTGCAATCTTCATCAAGACTCCTCGCTTTGAATTTTACTCGTGTTTATTTTGAGATTTAATTGATGACTTTTATGGGTGTCATAAATACGTTGTGGTACAGGTTTAATTCCCCAAATCAAACCGAAAAAAGACATCATTTTTAAAATGTAATAAGTAATGTCGATTTGCCACCAGAAGAAACCTTGCCGAGTACTCCCCGCATAATAATGATGGTTGTTATGCCAGCCCTCACCCAATGTAATAATCGATAAAAATAAATTATTTCGGCTGTTATCCTTCGTCTCGAAGTCTCGACTGCCATACAAATGCGCAAGTGAATTGATACATAGAGTCGCATGAATCAGCAAAACAGTTGAAATCACAAATCCCCATACCAATAGCTGTAAGCCTGAAGTACCTAAACTCGGATAAGCAATACTCAACCACTCACCTAAACCATAAATTGCAAAAGCAGTGAACAAAACCACAGGTAAACTAAAACGGTCTAACCAAACAATTTCAGGAAACTTTAGCCAGTCTTTAATAACTTCTTTTCGTGTAGAAAAATTCTGTTCATTTAAAAACCATCCAATATGACTGTACCAAAATCCATGTGTAGATGAATGCGGATCGTGATCTGTGTCAGTAAAACGATGATGATAACGATGATGAGCTGCCCACCATAAAGGCCCTCGCTGTGCACTCATGGTTCCGATCAACACAAAAAAGAATTGTATTGGACGCGAAGTTTGAAAGGTTTTATGCGAAAGATAACGATGAAAAAAAGCAGTGATCGCAAACATACGAATAAAATAAAAAAACAGCATGAAAACAACCGCGAACCAAGACACACCCACCCAAAAAACTGCAAGACAAGCGATATGCAGCAAAATGAATGGTAAAATTCTAAACCACTGAATCTTGGTATCTTTTGAGCTTTCTTGAAAAGGAATGTGCTGTTTATCTAAAGTATCAGTCAGTGACCAACTATCCATCCATCGCAGAAAAAATTTAAACATTGATTCTTCCTGACCCAATCTCTTTTTATATTTATGATATTAATAGAAATCATATGAAGTTTATGTGAAGCATCCTTTTAGGCATGCTAGTGAACTCTTAGCATCATAATACAAAATTACATAGGAAACATAAATTTATATATCTTTTAACCTAAACTCAAAACCTCATCGTTTGAGTCTAGGCTCAGTTTTAGAAACTAAAAGTTAAATAGATAACAATATAATTAAAGTGAAATCATGGGCAAGATTTTCGATACGCTTGAAATCACCAAATAAATCGCAACACAAATTACCACTACAGCAAATACCTTTTGTACCGTTTTGATATCAATCAGGCTGATTAATCTTCTGCCAATTAACATGCCGATAATACAAGCAACAACAAAACTAACAGTTACAACGATTGGATACTGAAAGCCATCTATGATGTGTATTGAAATACTTACACCACCAATTAAGAAAATGATCATCAGTGACGTTGCAACGATACTACGCATATCTAGATCAGTGACTTTACGCAAAGCTGGCACAATCACGAAACCGCCACCAACTCCTAATAATCCAGTTAATAGACCTGCAATTATGCCGATAATACCCAACACTGAAGCAGTTTTAACATTCCAAATCAGTTGCCCTGTTGATTGATTGACCTTACACGGCGGATCTTCAAAATCATTCACCTTATTGAAGAAAATACGATAAGCCACAATCATCATCACGATACTAAAACCAAGGCTTAACCAAACTGGAGAAATAATACTCGCAAGATGGATCCCATAACGTGCTGATGGCAAGCTGATTAAAGCGATCCATATTGCGGCACGATAACGTACGATTTTCTTGAATAAGCCTTGAACCATGCCAACAAATGCAGAAAGTGTTACTGCCAACAAACCTACTGGTGCAGCTTGAGACACTGTCCATCCTTGACTCGCCATCAATGCTGGTACAGCCAAAATACCGCCACCTGCACCTGTCAATCCAAGTAAACATCCGATCGCAAGACCTTCTAAGACTAATAACCACATGATATGCAATGTCCTCGTACAAGGATGAACCCATTTCTGGAGAAAATACTGCCCTAACTCAGCTCTGAATCAGGACTAAGTATTTGATTTATTTAAGCTGAATAAACTAAAGTTTTGGCTTCACCAGCCATTCACGACCTTTGAGCATTCCATCCCAATACATCGGCGGTAGAATTTGCTCTTTTAACAGCCATGCAAGCTGTGAAGGTTTTTGCCCATCGAGCAACCACTTAGGGAAACTAGGTAACAGTTTTCCGCCATAACCAAATTCTGCCAACACAATCTTTCCACGCTCAACTGTGAGCGGACAAGATCCATAACCGTCATATTGCGCAAAATTCTGATTGCCTTTTAAGTACTGCAATACATTCACTGCAACAATAGGTGCTTGCTTTCGTGCAGCTGCTGCCGTTTTCGCATTTGGTGCATTAGTGACATCACCCAAAGCAAAGATATAAGGATACTTACTATGCTGTAAGGTATGCTGATCAACACTGACCCAACCTGCCGCATCAACCAAGTTACTCGCTCGGATAAAATCAGGTGCTTGCTGCGGAGGAACAACATGAATCATGTCGAAATCAGTTTCAATTACTGAAGTATTTTCTCCTTCACTGACCTTAAACCAAGCTCGCTTTTGGCTTCCATCGACTTTAATCAATTGATGATTAAAGTTTAAATTGGCATTGTAACGTTTAATATATTCCATCAAAGCTGGAACATAAGCTTGTACACCAAATAACACCGCACCTGTATTATAAAAATCAATTTCAATATCTTTTAATACACCTTGTCTTTGCCAATAATCAGCTGACAAATACATTGCTTTTTGCGGAGCACCAGCACATTTAATTGGCATAGGTGGCTGTGTAAAAACAGCTTTACCCTGTTTCATATTACGAACCAATTCCCACGTGTAGGGCGCAAGATCATAACGATAGTTTGAAGTCACACCATTTTTACCTAGTGTTTCAACTAAACCTTCTATTCCATGCCAATTTAATTTTAAGCCCGGACAGAGGACTAATACTTCATAGTTAATCGGCTTACATCCCTCTAATAAAACTTGTTTATTATCAGGATCAAAAGCTGCAACAGCCGCCTTAATCCAATGAACTTGTTTAGGAATCAGACTCGCCATTGTTCTTACCGTTTTTTCAGGAGCGAATATCCCACCGCCCACCATCGTCCATCCCGGTTGGTAGTAATGAATTTCAGCAGGATCAATCACGGCAACATCTAAATTCGATTGACGAGATAACAAACTTGATGCTACTGAAATACCCGCTGCTCCCCCACCCACAATCACCACAGAAAAAGTCGGTATATTGTTTAACTGAGTTGGATTTTGCTTCAAAATTCGAGGGACTAAACCTTGTAAATCGTAGCCCAGTGATTTTGACTGCAACAACATCTGATCAATGGTAAGTTCAGCAACTTGAGACAGTGCCCACAACGTGATTGATCGAGTTCCTGAACGGCAAAATGCTAGTACAGGTTTTTGGGATTTTTGATAAAGTGACTTAAATTCAATTGCTTGTTCATCTGTCACCCGCCCACTTACAACAGGTAAATATTCCAATTGAATCCCATGTCGTATTGCAGCTTCTTGGATTTCAATGATATTTGGCTGGTCAACACCTTCACCATCAGGGCGATTACAAATAATCGTTTTGATTCCCTTGGCTGCAATTTCAACCAAATCAGATTGATTGATCTGAGCAGATACCCAAAATTCAGGGTTAACTTGTTTTAAGTCACTCACAATTTTCCCCTTATTTCCCACACGCTTTATTGGCAGGCAGGGCTATATCAATCTTTTTAGGATATGGCAGATCAAGGTTTTTCATAATTTCTACAAAATCTTGTTTGCTACGCCCATGACCTAAACGAGAGTTCGATTCGCGTTCGTACCCTACAGTTGAAGACAAACGACCTTTATAATCATGCCCCGGGTAAACAATCGTGTCGCCGGGTAAAGTGAATATCTGTTTATGGATACTGTCGTATAAAGTTTCAGCATTTCCTTCTTGGAAATCAGTACGACCACAACCATCTATCAGTAATGCATCGCCTGTAAACACCATATTGTCAATGACATAGCTTGTGCAGGCATTCGTATGTCCAGGGGTATAACGTGCTTCTATTAAGCATTCACCAACACGAATCGCACTGCGGTCAGTGATAAAAATATCGCCGCAATCCACGCCAGAGTTGCGATGTAAAACTGTTTTACAGCCAAAACGTGCTCTGAGTAAATTTGCAGCCGTAACGTGATCTGCATGAACATGCGTATCTAAGCTGTAAACTAACTTGAGATTCAACTGATTCAACATTTGTTCATAACTTTCTATTTCAGAAGCAACTGGATCAATCAGTACCGCTTCACGTGTTTGTTCAGATGCAACCAAATAAGTATAAGTTGAACTTTCTTTTTCAAAAAATTGATGAAATATCATTTCAATTTGTCTCGATATGCTTGGTTATATTCTTATTTTGCAAACTAAGTGCCAACTTTATGCAATATAAATTATATTCAAATAAAACAATATATTAATAAATAATATTTAATTTTAAACAAAATCACCATTTCATTAATGTTGCACAATATGTTTCAATTGTTTCAAATGAAAAACATTCGATGAAACATCATGCACCAAGCGATTGATTTTGATACTCAAGCTGATTTAGAGAGCTTTTTGTTTAAATTGCAAACCCTAATGTTAGATAGTTCCTTTCTTATCTTAGATCAATCTAAGCAGCATTTTGTGTATGAATTGAACGATAAAAAAATCAATAATTCGTTATTTCAAACTTTAAAAAAAACAATACAACATCATGAGCTTGAAATCGGACGACATATGATGAGTGATGCAGCTCAATCCATCGAGCTGTTTTGCCATCGTCATCCTATTAGAATTATCGATCAGCACTTTGAGGGAACCTTATATTTATTACAATCCACTCAAGTCATACAGAAAATAAAACAAGATCAAAACATCCCAACTTTAGAGCAGACTTTTCATAGCCATTCGCCAGAAATGCAACGCATGTTTTCCATTATTCAACGTGTTGCAGTTACAGAATTCCCAGTTCTAGTTCGTGGTGAATCTGGTAGTGGAAAAGAACTGGTTGCGCAGGCTATTCATGATCATAGTCAGCGGAAAAATAACGTATTTATTGCCATTAACTGTGCAGCTTTAAATGCCAATATTCTGGAAAGCGAATTATTTGGTCATGTTAAGGGTGCTTTTACAGGGGCGATTCGAGAACATAAAGGCGTATTTGAACGTGCTGCAGGCGGAACACTTTTTTTAGATGAAATCGCTGAAATTCCATTAGAACTTCAAGCAAAATTATTAAGAGTTCTTGAGACTGGTGAATTTACACCTTTAGGTGGAGAAAAATCGATTAGAGCGAATGTCCGTATTATCACCGCTACTCATCGAGCGTTACGAGAAGAAGCTCGTCTTGGACGCTTCCGTCAAGATTTATTATATCGACTGCGTGTTATTCCAATTTTTGTTCCACCACTGCGTGATCGTAAGCAAGATATTCCATATATTGCAGATTATATTTTATCTGAACAACACAATGTTTTTGGTACATCGACTAAATTATCTAATTCTGCATTACAAACCTTAATGCAATATGATTGGCCCGGAAATGTCCGTGAATTAAAAAATACGCTCCTTTACGCACTGACCATGGCAAACGAGAAGTCTGAAATAGATGTTTGCGATTTACCCGATGAAATTATTGATAAGCAACATATTCCACCTTCAAATTCAATCATTGAAGATGAACCATTACTGATCTCGGATAAAATCAATAAAGAAACGATACGGAAAACATTAATTCAATACCAAAATGATCTTTCACTCGCAGCAAAAGCACTGGGTATGAGTCGAACCACACTTTGGCGCTATCGTAAAAAATTTAATTTATAAAAAATAAAAAAGCGAGACTTGGATATCTCGCTTTTTTATTGACCACCTTATCTAACTTTTCAAATGAGGGTTCCCAAGAGTCAGGTCATTTTCTAAATGCTGATCAAATATATCAGTCAGCATACTGTCGTAGCGTTTAGCATTATATTTTAAAAGCTGTTCCGCTTCATTTGCAGTAATAAAACCCACTGCAACTGCATCTGTAATATGTTCCTCAAAAGTCAGTCCTTTAAACTGATCTTTAGATTCAGCTTTTTTAAACTTATCCCAAAGCGGCTGCAATGTTAGCAACATTTGGAAGGTTGATTCCATGCGCCCCATCACATCTGTTTCATCGGTTGTGTAATAAACATGTTTTTTCAATTCCTCTCTAAAAGAATTTTCTTTAAGTAGTAATTGAGCAACTTGTTGTTTAAGTTCATCCGATGGTTTTGTGACTGGTCGACCAAATGGGAAACTGATTAATTTCACCAATGTCGCAGCAATTTTCACAGGGAAATTCTCATACAATCCAAAGAATGCTTCCTGAGCATTATAGAGAGCCTTATTTAATGCTAATTCTGCATGTTTTTGATCCGACTCAGTTCTTTGTCCATGCTCATAATAATTAAGAATCGCTGTTGCAATAAATAAATGGGCATGAATATCTGCTAAACGACCTGAAAGCATTTCCTTACGTTTTAAATCTCCAGCCAATATTCCCAATGCCATGTCTGCCGTCAAAGCAAAATCAGCACTCATACGATTTATCATTGCATAATATGGTTTTGAGAAATCGTCAGCCGATGAAGAGCCCTCTTTACTCCCCCCTGTGAGACCAAACGCAAGCGCTTTTGCAGCACGATTAAAAGTATAAGCAAGATGTTTAAATAACAAGGTATTGAATTTTTTTAGAGCACTCTCTTTGTTGTCTGATTGCAATAATTGCAGTTCTTCAAATAAATACGGATGGCATCTCATGGAACCTTGACCGAAAATCATCAAAGAACGCGTAAGAATATTTGCCCCTTCTACCGTAATTGCAACAGGTATGGATTGATAAGTTAAAGCCATGAAATTACGTGGTCCTAGCTGAATCGCACGTCCACCAACGACATCCATACCATGATTAATCACTTTTCTCATGGTTTCAGTCGCATAGTATTTTGCCATAGCTGTCATGACGGCTGGAGTCCCACCCTGATTCAAACCACAAGTCACCATGTATCTAAATGACTCAAGCATATAGGCATCACTGGCAATATCACTGGTTGCCTCTTGCACACCTTCAAAATGCCCAACTGACACTTTAAACTGTTGTCGAACGCTAGCAAATGCACCCACTAAAAGGTAACTCATCTCAGCCGCAGCAGTCGCCAATGCTGGTAAAGAAATACCACGACCAACGCCTAGACATTCCATCAACATGCGCCAACCTTTACCTGCATTTTGTTGACCGCCAATAATCCAGTCGATTGGAATGAAAATGTCTGTTCCTTCCACAGTTCCATTCATAAATGGCGCACCAGGATTATGGCGTGCACCTATTTTTATCCCTTCATGACTTGCAGGAGAGGTGGATCAGGAAATTTGAACAACACTTATAAGTGATATTTTGCTCCCCAAATGATGTTATAAACATCAATATATGGAGTATTTTATGGCACGTAGACCAAGAAGAAATCATTCAAATGATTT
>JACCDZ011635268.1_pt1 | contig 20515 bp, 18 predicted proteins | sample 7449551 | NCBI WGS metagenome assembly JACCDZ01 (sample SAMN15323452, study PRJNA562643) | freshwater metagenome | isolation source: river surface water | place: USA:Blue River Watershed | collected 2017-08-18
ATGGTCAAACAAGTCGATGATTTAGATAGCACTGGTCCCAGTCCGGGTCCCGCATCGTCGTTAGACTCTGCAAATGCAAAGAACGAAGAAGTGTTCAATATAGGAACACAGGCATTCACATACGAAGACGCACAATCGGTCTGCAGTTCGTATGGAGCCCGTTTAGCCACATATGAAGAGGTGGAAGACGCGTATAATAAGGGAGGCGAGTGGTGCAACCATGGGTGGTCGGAAGGCCAGATGATTCTGTTTCCCACGCAGAAAGGCACCTGGGACAAATTGCAAAAGGGCAAGAATAAGGCGGCCTGCGGCCGCCCGGGGGTGAATGGAGGTATGATGGCCGACCCGTATCAGAGATTCGGCGCAAACTGTTATGGCGTGAAACCGAAACCGACGGATGACGAGTTGGCCAAGTTGGCGGAAGCGGCTGCGGCGGGAGATTCGTTGCCCATGACGGAGGAGGACCGCATTTTAGCAATGAAGGCGCAATACTGGAGAGAAAAGGGGGGCGATTTAATTAAAGTGAATGCGTTCAATGGGAAATCGTGGTCGGAGTTATGAAATGAAAAAAATAATATGTAATATTATATTTTTATATTATAATATGTCAGACGGAGCATACCTAAAGAAGAAAAACAAGCTGTGCAACGCGAATACGAGAAAACTGCAATAGAAACATTTAATCTATATAAAGATATTTTATGTAACAAATTAATGGAACCAATTTTAGTTAAATTTAATACTGACTATTTCCGATATTTTAAGTTTTTAGAAAATTTAAGAAAAAAATATTTAATAGGATATAATTGTGATAAGCTACCAGATAATCACTTGGATTTTACAGAATTAGATATTCAAACAGAAAAGCAATCACCTAAACAAGCATGGTATGGAAAAGATTATTTAAGGTTAACTTCTTATCGTGAAGTTATTATTGAATTAGAAAATGGGAATTTTGAATTGATGATTGCTGGGAAAACATATAAAGTATTAGGAGGGAAAAAATATATTCCAAAATTTCCAAATTATCATGACATTTGCATTAAAATTGTTCCAAATTTAAAAATATATGTGAATCAATCAAATCATATTGATTTAATAAATATAATGTTTGAAAGAGTAGATGGATTTATGTATAATTTTAATTTTTTAGATGAAAACAATGATATTGATTCAACAATAAATGGTTTACTCTTATATGATGGTTTAGCTGGAACATTTCGAAATAAAAAAATTATAGAAGACCATAATGTATTTTTAGAGGACTACAAAAATATTCTTAATAATTTTGAAAAAGAATATAATAGGTGCACATATGTTGAGCAAAAAGTAAGATTAGATATGGATACCATTTGTAATTTTTTTGATGATCTAATTAAAACAGATACTATACAAATATGCGAAAATAATGGTAAAATTAATCTTTATACACTTATTAATCTTTATTCTCTGCACGTAAATCATAATAAAAACAACGCGCCAATATTTACATAGAAAAAATGAATTCGGTTGATTTTTTAAAAAAAATATTAACCGCGCGTGTTCCAGAAGACGTTGGTGATTATATCAATAGCGACGTTGTTTGTTGGGAACAACAAAAATATTATAGAAAATTAAATGAGACAAAAACATTACGCGAATTGTATGTTGATTCAAATATTGACGATTTAAAAACGAAAAATCCGAATTTAAAAATAATAACGGCGTCTTTTTTTGTAACTTGTAAAACATGCGGGTCATGTTGTTTTGCGGATCACTATATTTCCGTCCCGGAGAAATACGGCGACGATTTCAACAAGCCTGGCATGATAAATGTTGAATTGGAAGAATCTCCGGATTATATATTTGACGCGCTTGCGAATAACGTTAATCAATCTTGTGAAAATGATATGGATAAATATTGCAAATTATACAATTTTACTATAAATCCGTGCTCTTGTAAACATATTTGTGTAAGTGACGTTACGTCACACATTTTCTATAAACCAAAGGTAAAAATAGTGGTTAAAAATGATGAGTTGGAAATGCATTACCGATTTACGCGGCATTTCAAAAACACGGAAATGAATGGAAGAATAAATCAACGTTCTCTTCCAATGATATTTTTGTACGCACATGGAATTCCAACTATTTGTTTTGATACAGGCAATTCGCATTTTTTCAGGTTTAAAACTCATGAACTGTACGAATCTGCAATTCAATATATGATAGATAATTATAGTTCAGTGTATGATATAAAAACCCAATTCGACGATAAAACTGACGGCAGTTTTTTACATTTCATGTTTGACGACGATTTTAGTTCGTTTACAAATTATGAAAATATGACTCCCGAACAAAAAATAAAATACATAAAAGATAATACGCACGATGATGATAATGTGAGAAAACAAGGTTGGGTTATAATAGATATAGATTATTTCACGGAAAAAATATTACATTATGCTCCCGGTTTTGAATATCAACGTTGCGGGAAATGTGAATGCCTTGTGCATTTTGATGAACTTTTTATTGACGTTAGATGGAAATTAGAAGATACGCCGGAACCGGAAATTGATGAAAACGACGGATGCGTTTATACACGCGACTGTTATGATCCGTGCGTTTGTTCCATGTGTTTAGAAAAATTGTCAGAATCAGATAAACCCTTCCATAAACAACCGCCAGACGATAAGGACACCATATCCAGAATTATCGGAGAATATTATTTTCATTCTTCTCTTAAATCCGCCAAAAATATCGCGTAAGCGCACGCTTCTAATGTCTATTCCGCTGTTCATTAATATCTATTCTGCGTTTACAACGCCCGACCATCGGGAGGGATGGTCTTTGACAAGGCACTTGGGTCGGAGCAGAATTCTCCGATCTGTAAAGTTGGCAATTAGGGTCACTTTGCAACCCAAACTGCCCATTAGCCGGCAAGATGCGACCCGAAAGGTTGCATTACCAAAGGCAGGCGCGACAGTGCCTGTCGGCCTTGTGGGATGCATTAGGTGACAGCCTTATGAACCGACTTATTTTGCAAAGCAAAATTGGTAAAGCAAAAAAACAAACTGAGAAAATCGAGGAGACATGTCACAAAAAAATGCAAAAAATAGAACCCATTTACTTTACTTATATCTTCTTGTGCGTCTGAAAGCCTGACTCGGGCTCCCTTCTTTTGGTCGATGTTGAACTCTTCTCGTGTCAAAGACCACCGGCTCTTTGCGGCCGGATTTGCCATATCTCCGACCATGGAATGCTCCACTCGGTGAATTCTTGGGCGGCATCACAGGATGAGCCACGTATTTAACCCCGGGATTATTCTTTTTCTCATATTCATCATCTCTCCCGAATTGCGACGGCTGCCCCACAAATTCGTGTTGCACTGTGCGCATGGCGGTTTGCATGGCCATTTTCTCGTATGGGCCCGTGACAACGCGATCAAATATTTGTGCGGCTTTTTTGGGACCGCTAAATTTGGACGCAAATCGACTGGGTGTTTTTGACCGACGTTTTTCACTGCTACGACTACGGCTGCTGCTTCGACTCTTGCTCTTACTACTGCTACGTTCAGACATATATATTTTACAATTATATATGTATTATATTAAAACCAACCCTACCGGAGGTCTAAAAGGCAAGCGCGCAGTGGGGCATGCTTAAACGTAGTTCCCTCTACAGTTGCGTAAAATCCAACGATAATTCTTCATTATTGGTACCAACATCCACCAATCCCAACTCTTTCATCAAATCCTCGCCATCATCGGGCAAAAACGTGAGTCTCTCCTTATCCCCCTCATCGTCCGCGTCCGCGTCGTCATCTTCGTCCATTTGTCTCTGTAACGCTCTCTCGTTCGAAATACGCTCCAAACGCTCAATGGTTTTGGGCGCTTCCACCGTCTTATCCGGTCCGCCATCGATCTCCCGAACATGGTCGTAATCATTAAACGAAAGTTTCATTGTGACGGGTTCGTCGTTCAAATTCGAGATGGTGGTAGCTAACGGTTTATCCGCCTCCGTATGTTCCGCCAAAACTTTATCGAATTCCGCCTTCTTTTCCGCCTCCTTCTCCTCCTCCGTTTTCTTCTCACCCTCACCCTCTTCGTCCTCTTTGGGCTCGTCGATATTCTCCACAATGACTTCCTCGTCCTGTTCCACCGCCTCTTCCATGTAGGCGCGAATAATCGATTCGGTTGGAATACTCTCCCGAATGGTGGTCATGATACACTCCTGGACAATGACTTCGGTCTCGCGCATGTTTTTTTGCGCTAAAAGAGGTGCGCAGTTGCGCTCGAACAAGTAGATGTTGGTGTATAATTTGCGGGCGACGTTGATATAAACTCGGTGTATGAATGCGTCGAGTTTGGGGATATTGATGTCGATTTTCTTCTGCTTGTTGCCCACGCGGATACAAGTCAATACTTTGAGTTGAATGATATGGACACATGTTATTAAATCTTCTAAATATCCACAACTGCTTCGTTCAATGATTCGTTTGCGTTCTTCTTCAATGGTGGTGGCGCTCCATTTGGGGACGCGACACAGGAGACTCTGGAAAGTCATGAGGTATTTCGCGGGTTCTTCGCTGGCGACACACATGGTCCAGGCTTCGTTGAAGATGGATTTGATGCCGTCGATGACGAGGGGGGTGAAAATAGTTACGAGGCGGGCGCACCATTCATCTCGGGAGAGATAGAGATTGGACAAAGTGAAATCATCCATATTTAGAGATGTATATGTATGATTTAGCGGGGGGTTTCATATTTTGGGAATTAACGAGTTCTTATTGTAAATTTAATTCAGTTGATAGAACAATCTTACCATTGTATGTAACAGTTTGTTTTTTTGAGTCCGGAGATTCAGTCGTAACGTTAGGTTCATCTTTAAGGTCAGGTTCAGGTTCATCGTTACGGTCAGGGTTTCCACTCACAATACGAACTATATCATTAAGTACTCCCGGTATTGGTGATGATGCATCACTTATGAAATAAATATTTTTGTCTTTGCTGCCGTTTTCTTGAGCATATTTGAGTAAATGATTTAATGAACTTTTAACACAGTGTGTTCTGGCTTCGCCGCAAACATACACCTTATTATTCTCACCCAATAATTTTCTCATAAATTCAATATTTAATTGTGTATCTAGATTCAACGATGTAATTGTTTGTTCATATGTATCAACACCTGCCGTTTTATTATAATCCCGATTCTGACTATTATTACCAGTATATGCATATTGATTATAGTTTTGATTTAAAAGGTTTCTAACATCTGGATTTTGACCCATTACATCATTCACCGAAACTTTTGCACCAAAAATGCTATACATTTCTGCCAACTCATTCTGTCCTTTAATGTGATATTTCACAGTTTTACCTTTTCCTTTCAGTTCTTTCAATTTAGTTTCTAATGTATCATGAACTTTATGTCCATCTGTTTTCTCCAAACAATGTTGTGGCCATAACATTGCATATAACCCATCTATCCCAGCTGTTTTATTAACGTTATTAATATAAATTTTTGTGTATTCTTTCATAATTTTATTTTTTGGCTCTACTTCTATTGGTTGTGGTCTCCCATCGAAAATTGGTTCTGGGGTTAGTATAAAATTACCTTTTGATTCATCGTATTTAATAGTGGATATACCATATCCGTTGGCAACAGAATCATCCAATACGTTGCCATCAACACGTTTCCAGTATCCTTTATGTCCAATGTGATTGGGTGTATGCGTATCCAATGAAACATGAATTTCATCAAAAGTTTTACCTGCGCGTTCTAATCTATCTAACATCGCAACAATCTTTTTATAATCATTCTGAGCATTATCAACCGGTAATGCAGCACCTTGCCATTCAGCTGTGAAATCATTTTGGGGGTCAATGATTAATAAAATATTTGTTCCAGAGGTACTAGCATCAGCCCCACCACGCATTTTGCGAACACGCCGAGAACGACGACGGTTGCGTTTTTGTGTTCTACGATTGTGACGACGAGTTTGTTTTCTTCTCATTGTATAATTTATTGAAATATTAAACTTTACCGGAGGTTCAAGGGAGGGTTCGTCCAAGGGAACCTACGGTTCCCTGGAACCACATATCATAATACGCACATATCAGCCTTTTCGCTTTCGCATCCGTCAAATAATATATTGTTGGCCGCTTGCCTAAATGTTGTCTCCTTCGACATCTCCAATTCGGGAGAGAGTTTGCTATTCAACCGTTTCAAATATGTACATAAAATTGAAATATTTTATTATTACTTGAGTAAAAAGTAATAACAAACTCAAACAAAAACCCTCAAAACAAAAAATAAAAATGGATTGGATGAATGTTATATTATCTTTGGCTGTGATTTATTTGTATTTCATGAACAGAGTCAATGGAGTGAATATTGACATTTTAAGAAAAGAAATGAATTCTTCTATCGGAGAATTGAATGTAGATTTACGCGAATTTCTGATAGAAATGCACAAGCTTGAAGATCGTATTGAAGAATTGGAAAACAAATTGTCAAGTTCCGAACGCAAATAAGTTATACACCGGGGTTATAGTGTATGTGCATATGGGCAATGTGCAAAGGTGTAATAAATGTGTCATTGTATGATATAATGCAATCAGACAGAAAAACCCTTTTTTCTTGCAATGCGATAGAGATTGCAAAATTTAGTCAGAAATTAAAAAATAAACCAAAAGACACTCCACAACATGTGGTAGAACTCATAAACAGTACCAAAAATCATAAATTACGAACTAAGTTCAAAATTAATAAAAATTTAGGAAAGAAACCTCCTAAAGATCAAAAATTTGCAAACTATCAAGGGTATGCCAAATTCATGTGGAAAAAAACCGCCGAAGGAAAAAATGTCAATGCGTTTGTTTTGATGGGTGGAAAAAACGAGTACGCAAAGCATTTTAGTTTCACCAATCCAATAATAGAATTGTCCAGTGACGGAAATATCATTCGCAACTATGAGAAATTTCAAGAGGGAGACACATTATTCATTTGGCAATGTTTAGACCAAACTAAACAGCCTTTTCATTTGTCGGCTGTGGTCAAAACGCGAGACAATGAATATTATAGTTTTGGATTCGGGTTGATTAGCTCAACATTGCAAACCAATATACGTGTTGGTATAGATGTGATTGACACTCAAATACTAAATTCGATTGGCACCGCAACAGGTGTTTTATATACGCCCGATGGTATGTTTGAGGGAAAACTATTGTATCAAACAAAGTATAAAACGCGCAAATACGTGAATTTGATTAGTAGCGTGGATTTGACGGCAGAACATGTTGCTAACATGAAAAGCGCATTTGATTATTTAAACCTGAATGACATTGAATCAAGCGATATGAAATTTTATCCCGTTCCACAAGAAGATGGATCTAACATGCAAAATATGTTGGATGAGTTGAATAATGAATTATTAGAGTCAAAAGGGTTGGCTGACGACGAAGCTGTGAAAGAATCTGTCCGGGCATTTATTAGCGAAGCCGAACAAGACAAAAATGTACCATGCAAATATGTTTATTCAGCGAGTTACAGTATTAAACATCAGTATGAATATTGTCGCTTTTCCACCGGCAAGAAAAAGACGCAAAACTGTGCGAGTTTTTTAAACAAAATATTCGCTGGCAGTATTGACTGTGGGATATTGGCCAATTTGGTTTCGGTTGATCCTAAACGTTGCACCCGAGGACATTTGCCGATCAAAACATGCAGACGAACACCGAACCCAAAGTCTCGGTCATCGTCCAGATCGAGTAAATATAAAACACCTCCAAGTGGTCCCAAATAACCTATGTCAAAGACCATCCCTCCCTGGATGCTGAGTGTCGGGCGTTTGTCAAAGACCACCGGTTCTTTGCGACCGGATTTGTCAAAGACTATGCAAAACTCACCTTCTTCTCCAACTTCTCAAACAGGTCGCGATTATACACCAAATTTCCCGTTGGTTTATATTGACCTATCGGCGTGTATTCCTTCTTCTTCGCCATGACCGCATCCACATTGCGCGCATTCACCGCACCGCTATTTATGTCGTCCGGCGCCGGACCCTCGCGATTCAATTGATCGACCACTGCACCATTGTGGTCTAACACGAGACCCGTTTTTTTCTTGATTTCGTTTATCTTATACGTTGGAACCCAATGTTCCCACGAAATAAACAGTGTGTTGGGGTGCATATATTTGATGAAAAAACCATTCTCTTTCAATTTCGCCACAACAAACCCGATGCATTCCGAACTGTCGTAGATGGGTTCGCCAAACAAGTAATCGGGCACAGCAAACCAGATGTGTCGGTCATTACGTTTCATACGATTCGTAGTTTGGATGCGTTTGTATGCGCGATTTAGGATTTTCATGAAAATGGAAAGCTGGCGGAGATCGCGTTGTTGCTGGCGCTCGTATAAATCGTCTAAATTGATTTTTTTATTGGCGTCGTCTTCGTCGGCTAACAAGATGCAAGACATTGTATATTGTTACATAATTTTGTATTTACCGTTACATTACCTATACGCCAACAAATCGCCACATTTGCTCGTTGTGCGAAACTCTCCCGAACCATAAATGTCCTGAAGCAACAACCATTCGAATAAGCCCCCGGAATATACTAATATATCGCGCAAACCCAATCCGACCAATTGTTTGTGTTTTGTTTCGGGAGAGACATCGGCCGCATTTCGGCCGTATATGACGACCGTTTTATCCACATACGAATCCAACAGTTCATTCATAACGCGTTCTTCATCTTGTATTGCTAAAGTTCCCGCTATCAAACATTGTTGTTCGGAGTTGGGAAGTGTGTTTATGATGACATATTTAGCCGGGTCTTTCTGGGCTTCCAATACACGTTCAAAGCTAATTCTGCGCGGTATTCCGGGAGAGAAAAACGTTGCAATCACTTTCTCCATTCACTTTATTATGAATACACAATCATGCACCGCGGAATATATCGCATATAAAGATGCGACGTTTTCCTAACCGACTAACAAAATTGAAAAGAATTTATTTTTTGATGCTATGAGAATTAATAATTAAATCGAAACAAATTGAAAACAAACCAATAAGTAACTAACTAACTAACTAACTAACGTATTTACGACTCAAAAGAACAAAGATGGATCTTTCTCAAACGAAATTAAGCAAGGCCGAATGGCTCTCTATTGAAGTCAGCGTAAGTGACGCAGAGAAACGTGTTCTTCAACTCATCATTGATGGATACAATAACCCGAACAACAGTGTTCAGAATGATGCGCAGTCCATTCTGTCTCACATGAAAATTTCACAGAGCGATGAAATGGACGCGTATGTTTTCTCCACTTATTTCGAGCCTTATTTGAAAACTCTTCTGGACCCGGATCACACTATCAAAAACTGGCTAAAAACTGTGGCGAATGATAAGAAGAAGGCGAAGAAACCAAACAAATCCGACATGATTCGTATCGATAACATGTCGGCCTCCATTGAACTCGTGAAACATAACATTTTCGAATTTGTTATGCTCACGCACATTGCTGGTCTTGCTGCCCCGGCTAGCTCCCAACATTCGGCTGCATATCACGCATACACTCTAGTGCAGTTTAAAAAGTGCAAAGTTGCGCACATAAATCCATACATCGTATCACTCGCTGACCACGTTCTGGAAAAGTATCGACCGGATTCTTCCGAATCTGTGCGCGAAGCATTCTTGAATGCGCACGACATTATCGAGAAGAATCCCGACCTGATTCGATACGAGAATCGCGATTTGTATGACCACCAAAAACAGTTGTTTAGTGTTTTCTCAACAAAGAAGAAGTGTGATATGCCACCCACACTAGTATTATACGTTGCACCCACCGGAACGGGTAAAACCATGTCGCCGATTGGTCTATCCGAGGGTCATCGTATTATATTCGTGTGTGTCGCCCGCCACGTCGGTCTCGCATTGGCTAAATCGGCCATTTCCATGGGCAAACGCGTAGCGTTTGCATTCGGGTGCGAGACTGCGTCCGATATTCGCCTACATTATTTCGCCGCGGTGGATTATAAAGTAAATAAACGTTCGGGCGGCATTGGCAAGGTTGATAATTCCATGGGTCAGAAGGTGGAAATTATGATTTGCGACGTGGCGTCATATTTGGTGGCCATGCGATATATGTTGTCTTTCCATTCCGAACAGTCGCTCATTACCTATTGGGACGAGCCAACAATAACGATGGATTATGATACACACGAATTGCACGATAAAATTCACGAGAATTGGGCGTTGAACCGCATTTCCAAAGTGGTGTTGTCTTGCGCCACATTGCCGAAACAGTGGGAAATCCAGGCTACCGTGGCCGATTTCAAGGATAAGTTTCGCATTGAAGCCACGCTGGAGAATGAGTTGGAGGAAGATATTGAGCCGGTTGTTCTCACTATTGATTCATATGATTGTAAGAAGAATATTGCCATGTTGGATAATAAAGGATATCCCGTATTGCCGCATTTGCTATTTAGCAAGTATCGCGATGTGTTGGAATGCGTCGAGCATTGTAACCAGAATAAATCGTTGTTGCGATATTTCGATTTAGCCGAAATTGTGCGATTTATTCAGTATGTCAATAATGGTAAATATCCGGTGGATTCGCAAATGCAAGTCGAACAATATTTCCCACACATTTCTGATATCACCATGAAATCAATCAAACAGTATTATTTGCGATTCTTGGCGTCGTTAGACGATGAATACTGGCCGCTTATACACGCGCACATGACATCTACCAATGAACCGAAACTGGGTCTGGTCAAAGAACAGGTGGGCGGAATACGCAAAATTCAGAGTTTAGATAATGCCAAAGTGAGTAGTGGCGGAGGAGGTGGAGAGCTCAGAAGAATTGCCAGTGTTGCAATAGAACAACACAAACCAACGGCAGCACCAACGCGTCAAACCACGGCTGGTGTGATGATTACAACGACAGATGCTCATACACTGACGGATGGACCGACAATATTCTTGGCGGAAGACGTGGAGAAAATCGGTCTGTTTTATTTGCAACAAGCCAATATTCCCGAGAAGACGTTTATTTCGATTCTGGAAAAAATCGAGCGTAACAATGTTGTGCAGCGCAAGATTGGTGTATTGGAGAAACAACTGGACGACAAAGAAGCGGCCATCACTGGCGATTCGGAAAAAACGAAGAAATTGGAACGCGAAGGCGGTGGTAGCCGCGAGACAGCGCGATTGATGGAACAGATTGATGCGTTACGTCGCGATATTCAGTCGGTGTCACTCCCAGCGCGGTTTATACCCAACACATTACCTCATCAGGATACGTATATTCCCGCGGGATTTGTGAGACCGAAGGGAGCGTTTGCGCCGAGCATTGATGAAACGGATGTGCGCGAAATCATGGCTCTCAATGTGTCGAATCAGCGCAAGCTGTTGCTCATATTGGGTATTGGCGTGTTTGCTAGAGTTACAGGTTTTGGACCACAGGACCCGGCGGAGGTCAGATATATGGAAGTAATGAAAAGTTTAGCACAAGATAAACGTTTATTCTTGATTATTGCGTCGTCGGATTACATTTATGGCACGAATTATCAGTTTAGTCACGGGTTTATTGGCAAAGATTTGGAGAACATGACACAACAGAAGACGATACAGGCGATTGGACGTGTAGGGCGAACGAATGTGCAACACGATTACACGATTCGGTTCAGGGACAATGACGTGCTGGCGAAATTGTTCTTGCCGGCGGAGCGGAATTTGGAAGCGGAAGTAATGAGCCGGCTATTTGTTAGCGCGTGAATAAACAAAAACAATATGGTAAGTAACCTAATATTATTTCATTATATATGAAATATTTTTCACGCAATCACAAAGAATCAGGTACTCGAAGAAAAAAGAAGAGAGCAAAAATAAACACCCGAAAATCACAATATGGGCCGACTCGACATAAGAGAACTAAAACTAGGCGAAATCTGAAAAAAATATATGGTGGTGGTGACAAAAGAAAGGCATCAGAAGAGGAAAATGAAAATAATAAAAAACAAAAATACGACGAAAATAACTTAATGGAAATAAGTACCGAAATCATTGATAATCTTGTGAAAAAAGAAGACCCGAGTTTTTTTGACATAAAAAAAATCGATGATAATCAAAAATTCGACAAAACTTTGGCAAAAAAAGCTATGGAGAAATACCCCAATGTACCATATTTTCGCTTCATTTATGAACTCATAGATCATATCACATATATTGATGCTGACACTTTCATGAGAGTATATGCTGATAATGCGAGAGATTTATATGAAATATCTGAAAATGAAAATTATTCACACGTAATACTTCTTCTTCCAATAAATATGCATAAACATAACATAAAAAGCAATTTATTTTTCACATTATACTTCTACAATATGTTATTAAATAAATACCCATCTTTAAAATCAAAATTAAAAATACTGCCACTTCATAGCAGAGGCAATACCACAGTTGGAAATTTCAAAGAAATGAAACCGCTTTTTGTGATTTGTGATGATTTTCTTTATTCAGGATGGCAAATTACTGATCATTTAAACAATTTTAACAAAACCAACAAAAATATACTGCCTGAAAAAATTCGAGTATTTTTAAATATAGTTGGTCATTCCGAACGAGCAAAAAATTTATTGACAAAATTAGGAGAAACAATGGATATAATAAAAGAAGAAAAAAACATTATCTACACAGACAAAAATATGAAATGGGTTATATCATCCATCATATCGGATGAAAATAAAATGAAAAAATATTTTGGAATAAATTATGATACCAATCACAAAATGGACGAAGAAACTTTTCTCTCGTATGTAACACTTACAGATACGGAAGGTAACAGTGTTTTAAATAGTTATCCCAGTGCTGCAGATTATGTAACACCGACCATAACATACCTGTTTTTTAAGTATCCCGATGATGTGTCCGCACCACAAAAAATTTGTAGGTTAAAACAATCAAAATACAAATATACAGAATATCCAAATTCATCAGAAGTGGAGATTGATGAGGATATTTATTTTGTGAATAATAGTGGAAAAAAGTTACATTCATGTGCAAGCATGATTATTCCATTTTATAAATCAATGAAAAAACTTTCTGATTTGCAAACGAATTTGGAGAAAAAAATAGTTGAAGAATGGGGAAAATGGCAAGAATGGATTAAACACACCAATAAAAAATAAATAAAAATAAATAAAATAATCAAATTACACAGGCGATGGGGGTGTCCATCTACCTAAACTGACCGCAGGAGAGATTGTGTCTTCGTTGCGTTCATCAATACGCAATGCTTTTATCAATCGAGGCGTGTTATCTTCTAAATCATATATGTTTTCATCCAACATTCCAAACAGCTCGTTCGCTTCTTCTTCAGATGCACGCCCAGCTTTCACATTGTCTTCCAACTGCATTGCAAAATCATCGCATGATTCGTAAATTTTAGCGGTGAGATCTTCTAATTCTTTCATTGTTTTACTCGCACGAGAAATAGATCGCTTACTCGCATTTTGGCGAATCAACTTCTTATACCGTTCAACTGCCTTAATATTTCTGCGCGAAACAGTTCTATATTTATTTATACATTTACGAATACGGGCAGTTAATGCTGGAACTGACATCATATCGTCATGTGCATGATATGCAGGAACTTCTAAAACATTTCGACGCATATTCAACTTACATGTCGGGCATTTTTTTTGTTTCACAATTCCAAACCATTTATTTAAACAAGCGCGATGGCATGGATGTTCTAGATGACCTCTTGGTCTCTTATCTTTAGAGACCATCCCTCCGTTGGTCTCGAATTTTTCCAAACATATCGTGCAAAAAGATTCTCCAAGCGAGGCAGGAGTTGGAGATTTGGATTTTCTTGTGCGAGTTCGATATGACATATATCATATAAACATTAAATTTTCACTACCTAAGGTCTATTCTACTGAAGTGATACACCGGTGTATCACTTCAGTTTATAGAGATTCTGTATTTAAGACTATTTTGCTTTGCAAAATAGTCGCATCACCTGGGAGTGAATACGACCAGGTGATTAACGACTAATCAACTTCTTCTAATTCCTCTTGGTCTTCTTCGGTTTCTTCGGATTCAGACACAACAGTTGCTTCGTCGTGGTCATCATCATCCACACTATCTTGCTCCGGAATATTATCGACCCCTACAATAATTGTCGTTGTGGTTGTTGTTTGTATGGGCGCCGGATGCCGTGGCGTATCATCATACTTGCCCCACATAATATAGTTGCTGTATTTCGCCTCCGAATACTGGTGTGACGTCATAAACACACTCGTATCTTCTTGCTGAAGATATACCTCTCCGGTTAGCTTACCATAATAGGGATACATATTGGCAAACCAATGCAGACGGCACACTAATTCGCGCCGCAAATTGGCAGCCACGATTTTGTCGGGGTAATATTGTACCTTCAAGAACAAACGCAAATATGGTTTCATATCGTTAGCGAATCTCTCGGCGGAAAAAGACGGGTCAGGTTGAATGTAGTTTTGCATACCCATTTCGTGTATCATTTCGTATATTTCCTCACATAATTGTTGCACCGAAAGTCCATTGACATAATTGGTGACGGCATACTCGGCGAATTCGTGTTCGTGTAATTTGCGTAATTTATATACGTCAAATCCGTAGCGGAACCACAGGTCTAAAATAGTAGGCACAACACATAGACTCTCCCGAATTTTCCAATAAATGTTGCATAAATCGGCTTTGTTGAATGCGATATTGTTGTATGGATTACGCGCTATTTGCGGCTCGCTGAACAGGAAAGACGAGTTGGTGATTGCGTTGGTGATTATTTTGCAAAGGTCGCGGGCGGAGAAATAGTATATGTTGCCGTTTTGCAAGAGTTGGAATGTGTGTTTGTGTGCAGGATTCAGTGGTGTCATGAATAAGTCACTGTCAATTTGAACACGGGCTTTTTTCAGTCGCCATATGCGGGCCAAAAGCGCAAATCCAAAATAGGTGCGTTGCAGTTTGGCAAATAAGTTCTCAAATTCCAATACGGATTCTGCGTCTGTGATTATGTTGTGTTTTATGTGAAATAATTTATGCTTTGTCAGAAACCTACGGTTTCTAGACGGTACTTCCCTTGAGCCTCCGGCATTATCTTTCGTCTCCTCGTTTAATGCATCCGCATAAAATGATTCAATCAAAATGTGTGCTACTTTTTGATGAGTGCGTTCAAGTCGTGCGCGCTTCATGGCGCCTATTTTGAGGTGTTCGGTCGCAAATAGCCGGTGTTCTTCGACAGCCTCTCCCGAATTGGATATACATAAATGTGTAGTTTTAATGATGGCCAGGAAAGAGTTCATAGTGATATTGAATATTAGAAATATGTTATTATATGGATTTTCATTTTAAATTTGTGAAAAAATTGAAAATGTGTGCGCAATTTAAAATAAAAACAAAAACAAAACAAAAACAAAAATAAAACAAAAAACATGATTTTAATTGAAAAAACAACACCAATACACGCGTCACAAATACGTCCGCATTGGTATGATTCCGAAGAAGAAAATATAGGGTCGGAATATGATACGGAATCGGAATGTGGCGGTGGAGATACATATGAAGGATGGACGGGAGAAGACGTGTGGTATTTTATAGAAGATTATTTAAGTTGTAAATTTGTGTGTCAAGACGATGAATACTTGGAAGACGGGAAGATGGTTTTAGGAACTTGCAATATTTATTTGAATGATGAAATTATAGTTGAATGTACATTAGATATTGCTGGATATTATAAATATGACGCGCTTTATACCAAACATTTCGGCTTATTAAACCAGCATTTTGAACAAAGAGTGCCGTATGATATTATGAAAGTTTATAGTGTTCCTGTGAAAATTAATAATTATGAATTCATTCAAAAAAGAGCCATTATCAAAACATATTGGTTGCGTTTAGTTCAACGCCATTGGAAGAATCGTGTTGTTTCCAATAGCGGAAATCAAAGGTTACGCGGATTATTATCTTGTTACTCTAAGCAAAAGTAAAAAAATATTTGTATAATATATATCATAATGAAACGCCCTCAGCGCAACGCAAGTGATGGACACTACCATATCAAAGGTCGTAAATATCCCATGTTAATGGGTTCTCGCCGCCAGGTTTGGCACGGAACCGCATACAAGACCGAAGGAGGTTTAGTCAAATCGGACTTAATGATGAATAAACACGACCGCATTGTGAGCCGCAAGAAGCACAACACTGCGAAACGCGAGAAGAGACTCCAGAAGCACGGTTATTTCACACGCAAAGGTAAGTTTGGTGCAGTGAAGAAATAAGTCATTTAAAGAGAATCTATATAGAGAAAAATCTTTTTTATAAATCTATATTAAGATTTATTGAAAAAATAAATATGAGCACTCTAACTGATTATCTGTTACAAAACGGTTGTAGAATCACCGAAGGACATTGTGGTCAGGTAACAAAACAGCGCGAAGATTTGGTGCAACTAACTTCCGCCCCCAATATTCGAGTGATGGAAATCGGTTTCAATGCGGGGCATTCCGCTGAAACATTTTTAAAGCACAACCCAACTCTTTCATTGGTGAGTTTTGACATCGGGTTACACGGCTATATGCGAACTGGCAAGGATTATATTGATGCGACTTATCCGGGCCGACATACACTCATTATTGGAGATAGCACCAAGTCTGTTCCGGCATATATTGCTTCTCACCCTGGTTCCAAATTCGATGTTATATTTATAGATGGGGGTCATGAATATGGAGTGAGTAAGGCGGATATGGTAAATAGTATGTTATTGGCACATGAAAATACGATTATTATTATGGATGATACCACATACACGCCCGGCTGGGCGGCTGGTTATACGGTTGGTCCAACGAAAGTGTGGGAGGAATTCGAACGAGATGGGCTTGTTCAAACCATTGAGAAACGCGATTATGCAGTGGGACGTGGAATGACATGGGGTAAAATGAAATAAAGAATTATGGTGAGAAAATATAATGAATAAAAAAATATAATGAATAAAATAAAAACCACAAAAACGGGGCCAAATTATGTGAAAGGAGATTTAGATATTTCAGAAGAAGAGTATAAATTATTTTGTGATTATATAAATGTTTTGCGATTCGGAAAAAAAGATTACATAACAGACGAAGATATTCTGAAAGGCAACTTAACTTTCATTGAAATTCAACATAATGAAGATGTAAGAGAAGAAGAATTTGTGAAAGAATATGGCTATTCATATAAATCAAATTGTTCAAATATTAGACAATTTCATGACGATTGGGAATGGTTTTACGTCGGTCGCATTCCCGATGTTAAGTCCGGTAAATTGAAAAAATAATAAATAATTTTATGTATTATTATAAACGAAACCCAAGAAATAAATTTATGCAATTTATAATGTTGAATAAATTATGATTCATAATAGATTTATTTTTTTTTGATAACTCATATAAATATACAATCCAGTGAATATTTATATTCATATTCATAATGTCTCTCCCGAGAGCAAGTCTTTTTATTGTGGATAATTTTTACACTAACCCGATGGAAACACGCCAATTTATATTAAGTCAGCCATTCAATGTCAAGGGAAATTACCCCGGACAACGCACCAAATCGTATGCAACGAAAGAAATTCGCGATTTTTTCCAACAACTCGTCGGTCCTACTGCTGGGCTAATCACCAGATTCGATATTCCGGGAGAGACTACAGACGATGAGAATGCGTATAATGGCGCATATCAATATACAACGAGTCGCGACCGGTCGTGGGTGCATAATGATGGGTATAATAATTGGGCAGCAGTCGTTTTTCTAACACCGAATGCACCACTTTCTTCTGGCACCGGATTCTATCAATACCACGATGGCACGGCGAATAAGTTAGAGATGGAGGCGAAAGGTATAAAGGCAGATTTGGACCGCGATAGTCAAGATATGACAAAATGGCGATTGGTGGATAAGGTGGGCAATGTGTTTAATCGTTTAGTGGTGTTTGATGCCACGCGGTTCCACATGTCGATGGATTATTTTGGGCAAGGGAAAGAAGACGGGAGATTGTTTCAGGTGTTTTTCTTCTCCACTGAAAAGTAAAAAAGAATATGCATATTATATAGTTATGCCGAACAGAACACGTCGTGGTAATCGGTCTCAACGACGACACATGTCTCAACAACGACTGTTGAGCAATGATATATGGGAATTAATTGAGACCAACACAGACGAAGATTTTAATAATATGTCGAATCAAATAAAAAATTATATTTTGGATGGAAATGTGTATGATTATGCGAATGATGACCCTTATATATTTCACACAATTGTACAATATCAATTATATGCTATAGCAAACGCATTAATTGATGTTAATGCAGACACTATACATCAAATCGATTATTTAGGTAACAATGCGTGCTCCATGGCTGCGATTAATAATATACCTGATTTAATTCCATTGTTGAAATCAAAGAATGTAAATTGGGGGCAAATAAATAATGATGGAGATACTGTATTATCTTTAATTCTGCAAAACTGCAATTTAAATAATTCAACTATTAATTTGTGTAAAAGAATAGTGAGTTCGCATAATGGTTATTCAAAATATAATAACAATTACTATATTTATGCTGAACGTTTATTGTATGAGAATGAAATATTGAATGAGAATAATTATGAGAATCTAGAGGAAAACGAATTATATAATAATGCGAAAGAATTATTGGAGTTGATGAGAAATGATAATTCTCAACCGACATTTGATGAGCTTACTTTTATCCGCAAAATACACTTTGTTTGTACTAATGAGAATTCTGATGAAGAAAAAGATAAATTAATGGAGATTATTCGACAAAATCAATACAATTCTTTTGAAATGGATAACGATGGAAATACATCATTGATGGTATTTTTAAAGGGGCAGAAAACAGAACAACTTTTGGGGATGGTCAAAGCATTTATCAATACCGGCACATTTGATTATAATACAATCAACGATTTTAAATTAGCATGTAATCTGAAACTGTTTGAATGCGCATACCTCATATTTAAGAGAGACGACAATACCGAATCAATATCTGAAAAGATTGAATACATAAATCAAAAATATAATGTCAATATTCAACACGATGAAATGGAAGAATTTTTAATGTCACGGATTGGTCGTGAAGACACTCCACCACCGCAACGACAACGACCAAGGGTTCGTGAAAATACTCGACCACCACCACCGCCACAACGTCAGCATATATCGGATTTGGAAAAACAGTTATCACTTGTGAAATATAATATGAATGTTCCTGATGTGAATAATAAAGTTAATATTAATAAAGACGGCTATGATGTAATAAATCTTGTTTCCGTAAAAGTAAGTGATTTTATTGCAGAAGATAAAGATAATTTGGCTATTTATGCGGGAGATGCAATATACTTAACAAGTAAATCTGATATTGTGCATCAAATGAATGAACCATCTAACATAAAAATACCGTGTGAAAACGAAAATATATTGAGTTATGAAAATTTTTTAATGTCGCACGAAATGTTGCAAATATCTATCGGAGCTAAAATATTAATACCGTTGAATGTCATAAATGGTATGCTCAACACCGATAAACAATTATTCATTCTGCACAAAACAAATGCGATTGTGAATTATATCGTGTCGCAGTCATTATTACAAGGTGTTGGTCAGTCGAGTGATGTGTGCAAATCTGGATATACACAAAATATATTTACTGTCATAGAAGCTGAACCCGAATCTATTCAAAATGAATCCGCTCAACAACAACTGCCTAGAACCCCGTCTCCGATTCAAACCCCGAATGTATTTGTTCAATATAACGAGAAGAAATATAAGTATGATATTTCTCCCAGTCAAACCACTATTTCTGACATTATTGAACAATTTAAAACCTCTATACATGCGACAGAAACTGCAACAGTGCAACTGGTGCTGATGGGTAAAATATACAAAAATACGGTGCCACAAGATATGAGTATCATAGTATCAGAAATCAATAATTTCACAAGTGGAATTGTTTTTAATGCAATTGTGCGTGATACCCCGGTTCAGCGTGGAGGTGTAACAAGAAAAAATACGCGCATAAATATAATGGTGTCTCGCACTCGAAAATCAAAGAAAAATTCAAGAATGACAAGGAAAATTTCAAGAAAACCCGTGTTATCATGTGGTTCCAAAGACAAAATCGTGCGCGCGTTCATGGAATTACACAACATGATTAAGATTTATCATTGGAACACGCATTCGTATGCGGAACACAAAGCCACCGATGAATTACACGAACGTTTAGGCGAAAATATCGACAAATTTGTCGAGACTATGTTGGGCAAGGATAGTAGTCGAATCGAGCATTTGAGTCGCAACATATCATTGCAATCGCTCAAATCGAAAACGTCGCTTCGGGAGAAAATGTTCGTGTATCGCCGGTTTTTGATGGGAATGAATAAATGTTTTGATTCCAGCGCAGATTCCGACTTGCTAAATATTCG
>JACCDZ010340042.1_pt1 | contig 20478 bp, 15 predicted proteins | sample 7449551 | NCBI WGS metagenome assembly JACCDZ01 (sample SAMN15323452, study PRJNA562643) | freshwater metagenome | isolation source: river surface water | place: USA:Blue River Watershed | collected 2017-08-18
AAACTCATCATCTTGATTTTTTCCTTGGATCGTCCGCTTAGGCTGCGGAATTATTGTTCTTATGATGCTGATATCCGCGGATAGCATCAAAAGATCAAGTAGTTACAGTTTCGAAGCGGGGGCCACTAGCAAAGGGTGCCATGGCGGAATATTGCTCTTCTGGGGTTGTCTAAACTTGACGTTTTGCCAAGCGATTATAACAGAAAAGATACACTTGAATAGAGGGTGAGATTAATGTCAACAAAATCAAAATTTACTTTCTAATAATCAATAGATTACAGCACAAACCTTCCCTACTCCTGGTGAAATAAACCCGCGAATTCGCGGGTTTATTCATCATGGATCAGCCGATTAGTCGCTGAATTTAGGCCAGCAAGGCACGGATTTTAGTTTTGATGATATCAATGGCAATAGAGTTCTTACCACCGCGGGTAACCACTAAATCGGCGTACTGTTTTGACGGCGCTATAAATTCAAAAAATGCCGGACGTACATAATTTTCGTATTGCTCAGTGATAGAACTTAAAGTACGGCCGCGGTCTTCCATATCGCGCTTAATACGACGTAACAAGCACACATCTAAAGGTGTATCCATAAACACAGTAATATTGAACTGTTCGCGTAAACGCGCGTCGGTCAGCAGTAAAATCCCTTCGACCAAAATGACTTTGGCGGGCAATACTTTAATGGTCTCAACCTTGCGTGTGTGGGTTTTATAGCAATATTGCGGCATTTCAACCGGATTACCCTCGCGCAATTGCTGCATATGTTGGGCAAGCAATTCGTGCTCAAAGGCGGCAGGATGGTCGTAGTTGGTCAACACCCGTTGTTCCATCGACAAGTGATCTTGATTGCGATAATAAGCATCTTCGGCCAATACCGAAATTCGCTCACCGCCAAATTCAGCGACAAGTTCTTGATAAACAGTTGATGCAAATAGGCTTTTGCCAGAAGCGGAAGCGCCTGCAATAGCAATGATGGTAGGTTTAGCCACGGTTCGATTCTTATAAAAATAGATGTTCGCTAATTATCGCCGAAAACCGGCAATTTTAGAAAGAATTAATCCATAGTTTCGTTGTTTTAAGCCAATTGCATGCAAAAAAAACGCCGGCGGATGCCGGCGTTTTTATTTTCGTAACACAGTCAAATTAGAACTTGTAAGCTACGCCAACTTTAACGCGCCAGGTAGATTCTTCAGAGTAGAATTTATCAAAGTTGTTTAAGTTAGAAGATACGTTGTTATAAATGTACTGATTCGTAGTTTGGTCAATCGTAAAGTTCGCTAATGACAAGTCACCGAAGTCATCGCCGTACACTTTACCTTTGCTGCTGTCTAACAGGTTCAGTAAGTTATCAACTACCAAGTACACTTCGCCTTTATGGCCTTCGCTGAAACCTGGCAATTCTTGACGAACTGACAAATCAAGCGTGGTGATCCAAGGAGTTGTTAACACGCCTTTTGGTAAGTATTGACCTTGGTATTTGTCTAAACCAAGCGCAGTCACTGTATTCCAGAACTGAGTTTCTTGTGCTGGTGTCGCAAATTTAACTACTGAAGTATCGCCTTTCTTCGGAATGAATGGCAGGAAGTAGTTGTTAGTTGTGCCTGGGCTTAACTGTACATACGGGTTAGTTGTCGCAGTGGTACCGTTGAAGTCAGTTACGCCTAACAGGTAGTTAATTGGCTTGCCTGAACGACGTTCGAAGAACAGGTTGAAGCTAGTGTCATAGCCAGTTTCTAACAGGTCTGCAGTGTAACCAAGGTTAACCATGAAACGGTGTTCTGTTTCGAAAGTTGAACGACCAATCAACACGTCATTACGGTTGATCACTGGGTTGTTACCGTAGTTAGAGCCAGCTGTAGAGCTTGTACCTGGTGCGCCTTCAGTAATATCTTGGTTGGTGTATGAAACCGATGCACGAACACCTGAATCCCACGCTTTAGATAATGCTGTTGCGAATACTTTTGAACGACCTTCATCATCAGCGTTGGTCAACAGGATGTCAGAAACACCATCAGTATCGTTGAACAGTTTACGCTTGCCGTCTGGTGTATAACCGACGATTTCAGACTCAAGAATACTTGCATCTTTCCAGTAAGCGCTGTTTTCTAACTTTTTGTACATGTACTCAGTGGTCCATGTGTAGTCGTCGCCGAAAACATAGTCTGCAGCTAACTGCACACGCCAGTCTGACGGGATTTCAAAGTTAGGGTCAACTAAGTTGGTTGTACCACCAGTGGTTACGCCAGCAACCAGCGCTTTCAGCGCATCTGGAATTGCAGTCAGGCTAGTGTTGGTCACGTTGTTTAACGTACGATCGCCAGTACCTACACCTGGGTTAGAGTAGCTGTTTGAAATCCAAACAGTTGGGCTACCACCAGAGAAACGACCGACACCACCGCGCAGTGTTAAATCGTCAGTTGCAGTGTATTTAAAGCCAAAACGTGGCAGGAAAATATCAGTGCCGTTTAAGTTGAAATCGTTCGCATAACCAGTACGAGTTTTAGAGAACTGGTTGAATTTAGGCTTATCAGATGAACCTAAACGCTCATAACGCATACCGAGGTTCAAAGTTAAATCATCAGATACTGACCACTCATCTTGTGCAAACAAGGAGTGTTCATCACGGACAAAACTTGCTGCAACGTCATCTGGGTTGTGAGAAACCGCGTTTTGATAACGGATTGAACGAGCTGTACGCGCTTGGAAGTCAGCAATGCTGTTGAAGCTATATTGACCTTTTGTGCGTTGTAAGAACAGGTTGAAAATGTCTAAACGCTTTAACTGGTAACCGAATGATAAACGGTGTTCATCTAACAGGTATTCACCGTCAGCAGCGAAAATCCAAGTTTTCTTTCTCAGGTCATTTGAGTGACGAGAAATATCACTACCTAAGGTAACAGTAGCAGTTTGGTTGGTTGTTGTACCAAAACGAGGCACCGTAATTGCTACTTCACCGAAGTCACCCAGAGATTTCTGCTCGGTAGCAACATCCATATAAGTGGCGCTGATTTGAGTAGAGAACTCGTCTGTCCAATCAGAATACAGTTTGAACGCATGGTTATTTAACGTTTCGGTTTTGTTATACCAGTTTGACGACAAACGCATGTTTGTAGAAGAAGACTGGTTACCTTGCGTTTGGTTACCTTTGTTGTACTGGTACGTGTAAGCTGCACGGTGGGCATCAGAGATGTTCCAGTCTAATTTCAGCAACAGTTTTTCGTCTGTTTCTTCTGGATTCAGATTCCAATCACCAGCGTCAACACCATAAACATCGCGAGCGATTTGGGTGATTTGGTCTAATTGCGCTTGAGTAACTAACGCGGCGTTTGATAAACCTGCGTTTGCTGGACCCCATTCTAATGGCGGTGTTGCATCATAACTTTCAGCAGAGATGAAGTAGAACAATTTGTCTTGAACAACTGCACCACCAAGAGTACCGCCAATCAGCTTGTTCGAAAAGTTCAGAGGAACTTCACCTTTAGGATTGGTTGCAGTGGCTGCGAAGTGGTTCTCAGGAGTACCAGCTAAGCTGTCATTCTTAATTTCATATTTGAAAGTACCAAACATATCGTTGGCACCAGATTTCGTTACTGCGTTGATTTTACCACCTTGGAAGCCGTTTTCTTTGGCGTTAAAAGGAGAAACATCAACAGTAATTTGGTCTACCGCGTCAAATGCGATTGGTGAACGAGTTGTTGGATAACCGTTAGCGTTCAGACCGAAATCGTCGTTTTGCGAAATACCATCAACAGAGATAGAGTTGAAACGCGGGTTCGCGCCAGCAACGCTCAATTCGCCATCTTTTGGCGACAGAATTGCTAATGGGTTGTTTTTGATAACGTCTTTCAGATCGTTATTTAAGCTTGGCGCATTTTTAACGTCATCAGCTGAGAAGTAGCTGCTGCTGCCGCCTGCTGAGAATGCAATTGCAGAACCAGTTACAGAGATACGTTCAACGTCAGCTGTAGAGGTTAATTGCTTGTTTAACTGGTACGTATCACCAAGTTGTAAGAATACATCGCTAACAGTTTCGTCGTTATAAGTTTCTGAATCAACGATGATTTTGTATGGACCGCCAACGCGAAGACCTGAAGCAACAAAGTTACCGGTATCGTTAGTTACCACTGTACGGCTTGTGCCTGATGGTACGTGCAGAATAATGACTTTAGTGCCTGCTGCGGCTGCACCTTCTGGGTTCGAAATGCGACCGCGGATAGCTGAAGATGTGTCAGCCATGGCATAACTAGAACTCAGCGCTACAGCAACTGCCATAGCAATATGTCTCATTTTCATATCTTATTTTCACCTGATAGTTGTAGGTTTGTCGAACCTTTGTAAAACCAAATTCTATTTCAAATTTGGGATATAATCATAACTGATTAATATTACACATTTCTTACATGCCACATAAACCTGAGTATTATTGCTAAACTCACTGAACTTCTTCGAGTTCGTGTGGTCTACGCTGGTCTGTCATGTCAGTGTAACATAACACGCAAAAAATAAGCAGTTTTGCGAAGCTTTGTGACTAAAAATCAAGGCAATCTGCGACGAATTGCAGCAATCTCGCCACCTACATACCTAATATTTGTTAAAATTTGCTCGAGCTAATTTAACAACCATCAATATCCGAGTGTCGAATGAAAATATTTAACTCATTACTGCTGTTTTTTTGTACTTTCGGAGGTTCAACATTGCAGGCGAACGAACTTACTATCGCTACTTTTAATGTCAGCATGGAATCGGAAAACTATGTGCCAACCGGGACTAAACTTGGCCCTCATGTTTTGGCAGATTTACTGGCAAAAGGTAATCATCCCCAAATAAAAAACATTGCAGCAATTATTCAGCAGATACAACCGGACATTTTGCTACTTAATGAATTTGATTACATTCAAGACCCCAAACAAGGCGTTGAATTATTTATAAAAAACTATCTAGCCGTTTCACAAAATGGTGGAACGCCAATTAATTATCCATATTATTTTTATAATACGGTGAATACTGGTGTTCCCAGTGGATTTGATTTAGATCGCAATGGTCAAACAAATCATGGCGCTGAGGATGCTTGGGGTTTTGGCCATTATCCTGGTCAATACGGCATGATGGTGTTGTCCAAATATCCGTTAGATCGCGCAAATACTAGAACTTTCCAACATTTTAAATGGCGTGATATGCCTGGTCATCGCAAACCTACCCTCCCCGACGGCAGCGCTTGGTTTGACGAAAAAGTCATGGCGCAAATGCCTTTGTCTAGCAAATCACATTGGGATATCCCGGTACTGGTTAACGGCAAACCACTACATTTATTGGTTAGCCATCCGACGCCGCCAGTCTTTGATGGTCCAGAAAATCGTAATGGGCATCGCAATCATGACGAAGTGAGATTTTGGGTTGACTACCTCAATTCAAAACAGAATTACCACTATGATGACCAAGGCAAAACTGGTGGCTATCAAAGCACCGCCCCCTTTGTAATTATGGGTGACTTAAATTCGTCCCCAGAGGAAGGCGATTCACATAAAGAAGCAATTACCGCCTTGGTGCACCACCCGAAAATACAACAGCAAATCCTACCGACCAGTAAAGGCGGCGCACTGAATATGCCGAAAAATCCGTTAGCGAAATACCATACGGCTTTTTGGAAAATGCGTGCAGATTATGTACTACCGGCAAAACAAGGTTTGCAAGTTACTGATTCAGGAGTGTATTGGCCAACACCTACCGATCCAAACTTTCACTTAGTCTCCAGCCGAGAAGCAAGTTCTGACCACCGAATGGTCTGGGTCAAGGTAAAATTTATCGAGTAGTTTTGTCCAACTGAATAACAATGCCGCGAGTAAAAAAAGCCAGTGAGTACACTGGCTTTTTGCATAATAAGGACACTTCGACGGGATGTCGAGGCGATGCCAAAATTGGGTTTTAGGCCAGTTCTAAGGCGATTTCGACCATTTCGTTAAAGCTAGTTTGACGCTCGGCAGCACTTAATGATTCACCAGTACGAATATGATCAGAAACCGTCATGATCGCTAATGCATTAATGCCGAACTCGGCAGCAACCCCATATAAACCGGCAGCTTCCATTTCAACGCCAAGCACACCATATTTTTCCAGAGTATCAAACAGCGATTCATTCGGGTTGTAGAACAAATCAGAAGTGAAAACATTACCCACTTTCACCCCAATTTGTTTTGCCCGAGCCGCTTGCACTGCACGCTCTAACAAATCAAAACTAGCAATCGCAGCGAAATCCATCCCCTGCAAGCGGTTGCGGTTAACAGCAGAGTCAGTGCTTGCGCCCATAGCGATGACCACTTCGCGCAGCTTCACTGACAGCGGCAAACCACCACAAGAGCCGATACGGATAATGTTTTTCACACCGTAGAACTTCACTAACTCGGTCGCGTAAATTGAAATTGATGGCACGCCCATACCAGACCCCATCACGCTGACGGTTTTGCCTTTATATTTGCCAGTGAAACCGAACATGTTACGCACAGTGTTTACTTGTACAACGTCAGTCAAAAAAGTGTCGGCAATATGTTTTGCACGCAGCGGATCGCCCGGCATCAACACGGTTTCAGCAAATTGACCAACTTCGGCGTTAATGTGTGGTGTTGTCATATATCTCTCAATTTCCTATCTAATTTAATTGCTATATCGCGACTTAACGCTGTTATTGCCGCGTTTGCGCCAGAAAAGATTCACCGTAAGCCAGCGCATCTAACTCAAAATAATCAGCGAGCGTTTGGCCCATATCGGCAAAAGTTGCTCGCTCACCAAGATCCACGGGCTTGACCTGTGGACCACAAAACAATACTGGGACGTACTCGCGAGTATGCTCAGTGCCAACCCAAGTCGGATCACAACCATGATCGGCGGTCATTAACAACACCGAACCATCAGCAAGCATTGCCGTCAGTTCAGGCAGACGCGAATCAAAATACTCTAAGGCTTCGCCATAACCAATTGGGTCGCGGCGATGGCCATAGTTTTGGTCAAAATCAACTAAGTTGGTGAAAATAAGCGTGTTATCGCCCGCTGCTTGATACTCAGCAATAGTTTTATCAACCAATGCAGCCAAGCCATTGGCCTTCACTGCTTTACTGATGCCTTGATGAGCATAAATATCGGCGATTTTACCAATACTGACCACTGAGCCTTTGCGCTCGGTCAATTTATCTAGCAATGTTGGTGCAGGTGGAAGCACAGAATAATCGCGACGGTTGCCGGTGCGCGCATAGTTATTCGCGGCATCACCGGTAAATGGACGCGCAATCACTCTGCCGATATTGTAATCGTCTAGGAGTTCTCGTGCGACTTCACAAAACTCGTAAAGCTTTTCTAAACCAAAATGCTCTTCGTGAGCTGCGACCTGAAAAACACTGTCAGCGGAGGTGTAGCAAATAGGCATGCCCGATTTGACATGTTCATCGCCCAGCTTCACCAAAATATCGGTGCCAGACGCATGGCAATTACCGAGGATTCCAGCAACGCCAGTACGCCGGCATAACTCGGTCAGCAGTTCTTCTGGGAAACTATTGGTTTTCGCATGGAAATACCCCCAGTCAAATAGCACAGGCACCCCAGCAATCTCCCAATGACCGCTCGGAGTATCTTTACCGCTGGAAAGCTCTTTGGCATAACCATAAGCACCACGAGTCGGCTGAGTATCTGCCACAGCCGCAATTTCCGAAGATGCTGCAAACCCGGCTTTTACTAGGCCTAATGCCGCCAAATTGGGCAATTGCAATTGTCGGCCTTTTGCATTGGCAAAAGCCCGCGCAATACTAGCGAAAGTGTTTGCGCCAGTGTCACCAAATTTGTCTGCATCAGGGGCACTGCCGATGCCAAAACTATCTAAAACCAGAATGACTGCTTTTTTCATTATACGTACCTCAATTTACCGACAATGACGACAATCGTTGAACCGCATAGGCTAACCATAGCGCTACTGCATCGCGCCTGCGAGCTCAACAGCAAGATACTGCAATCTTGCTGGGTCCTGTCGTGCATGTTTGTCAGCAAAAGCAAAAAGGGGCACGCAGCTTATTCCTATTCAACTTATTTAGCAACTGCTTGCGAATATAGAATACGCGCAAAGCAGTACTGCCGTCAGTTTTGTAACCATTTCAGTTACAACGACCAACTAATGCTTAGTCTAAGCGCTTACGAAATTGCATGGTTGCAAGCGTTATCCCCACCACAATAAAACAGAGCAGCACACTGATATCGCCGATAAGTTCGCTCCAATGCGCGTCACGCAAAACGACCGCCCGCACCAAACGTACATAATGAGTTGCGGGCAAAAGCTCGGCGATACTTTGCGCAGGCGCTGGCATCGCGACAAAAGGAAACATAAAACCGGACAATAAAATTGACGGCAGCAGAATAAAGACCGTCAGTTGCATGGCTTGCAGCTGTGTCTGCGCTTTGGTTGAGATTAACAAACCAAGTGTCAAACTGGCCAGAATGAATAACAAGGTTACTAACCAAAACGACCCCCATTGTTCTGGCAGCGGGACTGCAAATAACGCATGCCCAAGTCCGAGCAATATACTGACTTGGATGATGCCTATGGCGATATAGGGCAAAATCTTTCCAATCATCAGCTCAAGCGGTTTAATTGGTGTGTTGATCAAAAACTCCATGTTACCTTGCTCTCGCTCACGAACAATCGCTGCCGATGTAAACAAAATCATCGTCATGGTTAAAATCACCGCAATCAGGCCTGGCACAATGTTGACGGCGCTACGACGCTCGGGATTGTAGTAGTTCACCACTTCAAACAGCGCACTGGCTGGCAGTGACGACGCGCGATGATTCGCAGTTCGTTCTGGCAACGGCATTTGGCGCAAAGCATTAATGGCATTCCCGAGCATAGGGTCTGAACCATCAGTGATCCACTGTGCTAGTGGCCGACTGCTGCCTCGTTGTCGCTCGTCCAATCGCCGTTCGAAGTCGGTTGGAATGACAAGGATCGCATGCACTTCGCCTGCAGTCATCGCTTTCGTCGCACTAGGCACATCATGGAACTGCTGCTCGACAAAACTAACGGCCTGTGAGGCCTGTAAATCAGCCAAGAGCTGCCGTGCTGCTGAACTGCCGCTTTGATCAACCACGGCTGCCGGGACGTGTCGTACATCAGTATTGATGGCGTACCCAAACAAAACTAATTGGACTAAGGGGATCATCACAATCATGGCAAAAGTAATGCGATCACGGGACAATTGCCAAAGTTCTTTACGGAATATCGCGTAAATGCGGCCGAGATCCAGCATAAGCTTCTCCTGTATTGGCAACAAAAACATCTTCCAACGACGGTCGCACCGCCTCACAACTGTACTCAGCACCTAATCTTTGTTGCAGCTGCTCAGTGCGCCAATCGTACTTTTTATAAACCAACAGCCGTAACCTTTGACCAATTTGTGCCGCAGACATCACTTCCGGCAACATCAGCAGCTGTTGGCGTAGCTGACGCAGTTGAGGCCCGGAAATTTCATAAACATCAGCAGGCATTTGCGTCATTAATTCGGACGGAGAGCCATCAGCACGTTTTTCCCCGCGCTCCAAAATTGCGATGCGGTGGCAACGCTCAGCTTCATCCATATAATGGGTGGAAACTAAAATTGTGGTACCTGCGTCACTCAAATCGAATAAACGCTCCCAAAACTCGCGACGATTTTCCGGATCTACTGCTGAGGTAGGTTCATCGAGAAATAACAAGGATGGACGATGAATTGTGGCGGCCGCCAAAGCCAATCGCTGTTTCTGACCGCCACTGAGACTTCCTGCCCGCACTTTTTGTTTGTCTTCGAGTTGGTACAACGCCAATAACTCGCGGATCCGCATCGACTGCTCTTTGCTCTTGATCCGGTAAATTCCTGCGACAAATTGCAAGTTCTCCAACACGGTCAAATTGTCATACAAAGAAAACTTCTGCGTCATATAGCCGATTTGCTGGCGAAGCGCCTCAGCTTGTGTTGGTAAACTCAGCCCAAGCACCTGAATTTTCCCTGAGCTTGGCGCTAACAAGCCTGTGAGCATGCGAATTGAGGTCGACTTGCCGCAGCCATTTGGGCCAAGAAATCCATAGATACAGCCTACTGGAACTGCTAAATCCAACGCATTTACTGCCAGATAATCACCAAAGCGCCGGCTCATGCCTTGAGCCTCAATTGCCAACATGTTGCGCCTCCGGTAAATGCACTTGCACTGGCAAGCCCGCAGGCAACTCGAGCATCCCGGATAAGCTAATTTCACACAGATACATCAGGTGCGCGCGCTCAGCCTGATGCAAAGCAAAATACGGGGTAAAACTGGCTTCGCTGGCAATTTTGCGCACTGTGCCAAGGATTGGCGTGGTAACGCCATCAGCGAACACTTCGACTTTCTGCCCAACCTTAAATTGCGAAAGGTTCGCTTGTGGCAAATACACCCGTGCATAAGTCGAATCAGCGGCAAGGATCACTGCAATAACAGCGCCTTGCGGCACACGTTCACCAACATGGTAAGGCAAATCCTCCAACAAACCGTCGCGACTCGCGTTGACCGTTAAATCAGCCAGCACCTTCTGCTCAGATTTCAACGATTGCACCGCACTTTCTAGGCCAAATTCTGCTTGAGCTATCGCTTCTGGCCTATTCCCACTTTGCAATTCTTGGCGCTGTTGCTCAAGGTCAGCAAGTTGCGTCCGCGCTACTTGCACGGCTAACTCTGCGGCATCAAGCTCAGCTTGGGCAGAAAGTCGCTGCTGACGCAATTGTTTAGCGCGCTGAAGCGCGCGTTCGCTGTCTTTTAGGCGCAGATTTGCTTGCTGCACGCGCGCTGTTGCTGCAGCGACTTGTTCAGATCTGCTGCCTTGTTGTTGCAATCGCAATGCGGCGGCTGCGCGCTGCACCTCAGCTTGTGCTTTTGCCACTTTCAGCTGCTGCGCTGTCGCGTCAAGTTGTAAAAGCGCCTGTCCTGCGTTTACCTGACTGCCTTTCACTGCGTCGTGGCGCACTAGCATTTCAGCCGCAGGTGCTGTCAATAAAATCCGATCGCGCTCTAAGGTACCAAATGCCGACTGAGGATCTTGTTGTTGACAGGCAACTAGCGCAACGACTGAGCAAAGAATTATAAATTTACGCATGAGACTCTCCGTGCTGCTGATGCACCTTGACCAGTCCATGTGCGATGACTTCACGTTGATGAACAGCTAGCTGCTGTAAAAACTCAGGACTGAGTTCAATGCCTAGAGCCTGTTTGATAAAAGGTGGCATCACAAAGGGAAAAATTGCCAAACTTAAACAAGTCAGTAACGCATTTAATGGCTGGAGCCCATGACGAAGTAATTCTGGGGTCGACAGCACTTGTTGCATGCTGCTTAGCATTTGCTGAACAAATCCGGAAAACACTCGGGTGACAATTTGAAACTCGACAGATTGTGCATTGTGTAAGGCGCGGAAGATCAATGTCGGCAATTGTGGGTGCGGCATCATGACAGCGTAATAGGCCGCGACTAAAGCGCCAGGATCGCGTAATTCGGCAGTGCGGGCTTGTTGTTGCGCCAACACCAATAACGGCGCCATGGTTTCACGCAGCATGGCTTCAAAAAGCCCTGCTTTATCCACAAAGTAGTAGCGGATCATGCCGGCATTAACCCCGGCTGCCTCGGCAATCATTCTGGTAGTCACACGCTCGAAGCCCAACTCTGAAAACAACAAGCGGGCGTGGCTTAGCAGGTTTTGACGAGTATCAGAATCGCCCCCGATTGGGCGGCCTGCTTTGTTATTCATCAGCTTATCTCCAAATTATCCAGCTGATGAATAGGCTAGCCTCTTAGTCGCGAATAAGCGATCGGATTAATTCTCCACGCCTACCGGTTTTGGATAACACCCCGAGATTAGGTATTGCTCAGGGCACATTGCCGCAGCCAATCCGCTTTGAAAAGCGCATAAAACACTGTTGGCCTGACCTGCCCGGCAGCACTTTCTTGTGCTGTCTTCTGATACATAGCACCCAATTTCTCTACTGCTCGACGTGAGCGAATGTTATTTTCGCCAACGTGAAACCACACTGTGTCAACCGCAGCAAAAGCATGCTTTAACATGAGTTGTTTCAGTTCGGTGTTGGTTGAACCTCCCCAGCGGGAACGCACTAAAAAGGTATAACCAATGGCAACAGCTTTATTTTTCGCATCAAAGTCGTAATAACGGGTTGTACCAAGCACTTCGTCTGTCAGCTTATCGCAAATAAGAAATGCACCACCACTGCTTAGTCCGCTGGCAAAAACGGTTTGAAACACTTCGGGTAAATAACGCATGGGTTCAGGGTGAAGAACCCAAATCAGTGGATCGCTTGCCGCTTGCATTAAACTGGACCAGTGTTCGGCTTGCAGTGGGATGAGCTTGAGGGTGTCGCCGATTAATCTAGGTTGTAAATCTAACATGTTGAGTAGCTTAGGTATAAAAACATACACCAGCTTAGGGGAATTCTGCCGTCGAACACAACAGTTCGCGTCGCGTAAAAATGTAACGACTTCTGTCGTTCTGGTGTTGAAGCCACGGTAATTGGCGGATGGCGCGCTGTTTTCATCGAATGCAGCCGATGCCGCCACAGATGTTGATGAGGTCAGTGCAGAAAACAAAAAGGCCAGTCTAATGACTGGCCTTATGTAAGCGTGGTGCCCAGAGGCGGAATCGAACCACCGACACGCGGATTTTCAATCCGCTGCTCTACCGACTGAGCTATCTGGGCAAAACTTGGCAATAACGTGATGTAAATGGTGCCGCTTATCCGAGTCGAACGGATGACCTACTGATTACAAGTCAGTTGCTCTACCAACTGAGCTAAAGCGGCGTCACGTACTGCAAACACAGGGGTATCTTGCGAAGAAACAACAACACACCAAAATTCTTGGTGCCCAGAGGCGGAATCGAACCACCGACACGCGGATTTTCAATCCGCTGCTCTACCGACTGAGCTATCTGGGCAACGGGGGGTATTAAACGGATTTTGCCGGTTTAAGTCAACTTTTTTTTAGTAACTATGAACTGACCGCTTATTAGTTGACCAAAGTGGCGTTTTTTTAATACTCTGGGGCTGAAATGACTAAATTTGACTTCAATGCTATAAGTAATTGATAAAATAACGGGTTAACCTGCAGACAGCACCAGAAATCTGGGTAAAATGCTGCTAATTCATTTGATAGGGCTTTGGTATGGATCACCCAACATTCAGCTCCGCACTTTTTAAACGGCTTTTTCCGTGGATTTGCCTATTAGTTTTGCTGCAAATGGGGTTGCATTTAGCCTGGCAGGTACGTCAGCACCAACCTGATGCCGCAGCAAAACAATTACAACAAGACGCCGAACTTTTAGCTGAAGCTATTTCGCCTGCATTTGCTGATTTAAAACCCGATACCGCAGATAAACTTTTAAATACCCTTGCCGGCCAATCCGTAGAACGAGCCACCTATTTGTATGCGGCAAGCGGCGAATTGTTGGCGCACACTAATACGTTACCGGGATTCAACGCGCAACTCGCGTTTAAAGCGCCCTCCCAACAGCCTGGATTTCTAGTCACTATTGCCCCGCTGGTGCAAGCGGGTGAACGAGTCGGTAGTGTTATGCTGGTGATAGTTCCGCCAGCTTTGGCTTGGCAGGTGCCTGTCATTGTCGGCGCAATTAGTTTGCTGCTGGCGCTGTTGCTTGCGCATTTAATTGCCAAAACCATCGATAGGTTTTTGCATAAATCTATCGACCAAATGCGCGAGCAGTTGCAAGCCGCCTTAAATTTAGGCCAGTTTGAAGGAAGTTTGTCTGCCCCCGATGGTTTTGGCCAATTGGCACCGCCGATTAATCAACTCTTTCGGTTGATTTCAGGTGGGCAAAAGGCGCTAACTCAGTCAGAAGCCAACATCAAACAATTGAAATATGAAGTTGAAACTCGTATTGCTGAACGCACTGATGCGCTTGAAGCCGCAAAATTAACCGCCGAGCGGGCGAATGAAGCAAAATCGACGTTTTTAGCGACCATGAGCCACGAAATTAGAACGCCAATGAACGGTATTATCGGCACCGTCGACTTGCTGCGAAAAACACGGCTCTCAGCCCCGCAATTCCGTATGACCGACACTATCCGTGATAGCTCATTCTCGTTATTACGAATTTTGGACGATATCTTAGACTTCTCGAAAATTGAAGCGGGTAAATTGGAATTAGAATCCATTCCTGTTTCCGTCAATGATATCGTCGAAGCTGTCGGCCGCATTTTGAGTTCCATTGCCAGCCAGCGGCAAATTGATTTAAAAATATACGTCGACCCAAATATTCCAGATGGAGTCATGGGCGATCCTATTCGCCTACGGCAGATTTTGTATAACCTCATTGGCAACGCCATTAAATTTACCGAAACCAACGCTAGTCAACTTGGTATGGTCCAAGTTCGCGCTGAACTTATTGATAAAAATATGGAGTTTTGCCGGATCCGCATCTCTGTACGTGACAATGGCAAAGGCATGACACAGCGCCAACTTCATCATATTTTCCAACCATTTAGTCAGGCTGAAGGCTCAATCACTCGTAAATATGGCGGTACTGGTCTTGGTTTATCGATCTGCCAACGGTTAACTGCTTTGATGTTTGGCGAAATCCAAGTGGATAGCACTGTTGGCAAAGGCACCGAGTTTACAGTGACTATTCCAATGCGTTTATCTGATGAGCTGCAGTATCTGCCAGAACACATTCTGCAAGACCAAACAGTTCGGCTCTTCAGCACCGATTTGTATAACCAAGACACATTGACCGAATATTTGAAGCATTTAGGTGCCAATGTCCAAAACATCAGCACTGAAGGTCAGCTAGAACAGGCGAGTGCCCAAGCCCCCGTCAATAAACTCTCTATCCCGATTTGGCTGCTCGATAGCACCTTTGGTCAGCTGTCAGCACCACAAATCCAAGCGTTGTTACAAACAGATGGGGTCAAGAATTCGCCGGTTGTGGTGTTATCAAACCAACCCGAATTAGGTGACCAAGCAAGCGATCAAGTGTATTTCTTGCACAGTGCCCCCATTTGTCGAAGTGCGGTTATCGAATCGGTATTGATCGCTGCAGGCAAAAAATCACGGCCGCAAAATAACGTGAAACCGACATCACTTCATCACCTCTCGCAAGATGTAGAAACGGCCAGAGCTGAGCGTCGACTGATTTTATTGGCCGAAGATAACCTGATGAATCAAAAGGTTATTGTCGAACAATTAAATGCCTTAGGCTATGCAGTCGAAGTTGCTGACGATGGTCAGATTGCCTTAGATAAGTGGCGTCAATATCGCTACCCATTGCTGTTGACCGATTTGCATATGCCAAATTTAAGCGGTTATGACTTAGCAATCCAAATTCGCAAAGAAGCATTGCAATATGATGACGAAGACACTTGCTACACGCGCATCGTGGCAATTACCGCTAACGCGCTGCGCGGTGAGGAACAAAAGTGTCTCAGCATCGGCATGGACGGCTACATCACAAAACCGATAGAACTCACTACACTAGAAGCCGAAATTAAACGCTGGTTGGCGCCATCGTTGTCCGTGGAAACTGAAACCGTCGTTACCGCGGACACCGATAATGGCGGGAAAGCCTCCCCTATCTGTTTCACCACTATTGCCAATTTCTTAGGTAAAGATCCGAAGAAACACGAAGAATATCTGAATTACTTCGTCAATCACGGCGCTGAATTGTTGAGTAGCTTGGATATGCGCTCATCCAGTCAGGAGCGTGGCGCTATTCACTCGTTAGCCCACCAATTGAAGTCAGTGGCGAAAAGTGTCGGTGCGCTTGAGCTTTCTGGACAAGCGTTGAAACTGGAAAAAGTCGTCGATGAAGGTGAATGGGATCAAGTTCAAGAATTGATTCGACAAATTCGTCAGCAATATAATCAGGTGGTAGCATACGTTAGAGAGCGCTACTAACGCTGGTTTAACCAAGTTTTTCCTATAAAAAATGCCAGTCAATTGACTGGCATTTTTATATGTTCTCGTTAGTTCGCTGAGGTTTGCAAAAACTCAACCAGCGCTATTAGTTCGCGGAAGTATCTAATGCTGCGAAAGACTTCACCAACTGGTCCAACTCTTTCATTTGTTGCAGGTATGGTTCCAACTTGGCCAATGGCAATGCACAAGGTCCATCGCATTTCGCTAAGTTTGGTTCTGGGTGCGCTTCGATGAATAAGCCAGCCAAGCCCAGCGCCATGCCAGAGCGTGCTAACTGTGCAGCCTGAGCACGACGTCCATCCGCCGAATCAGTGCGACCACCTGGCTTTTGTAATGCATGCGTCGCATCAAAAATCACCGGAGCATACTGCTTCATCTCATCCATGCCTAACATGTCGACCACGAGGTTGTTATAGCCGAAACTTGAACCTCGCTCACAGAGGATCACTTGCTCGTTGCCAGCTTCTTTAAACTTAGTGATGATGTGACGCATTTCATGTGGCGCCAGGAATTGCGGCTTTTTCACGTTGATCACCGCGCCAGTTTGCGCCATGGCAACTACTAAATCGGTTTGTCGCGCTAGAAACGCAGGCAACTGGATAACATCAACAATTTCGGCCACTGGTGCCGCCTGATATGGCTCATGCACATCAGTAATCAGTGGAATGTTAAAAGTCTTTTTGATTTCTTCAAAAATCCGCAAGCCCTCTTCTAAACCAGGTCCACGATAAGAATGCACCGAAGAACGGTTGGCCTTGTCAAAGGATGCTTTAAACACATAAGGGATCTGCAATTTGGCACAGACTTCAACATAATGCTCTGCGATGCGCAGCGCCAAATCTCTCGACTCTAAAACGTTCATCCCACCGAATAGGACAAAGGGCTGATCGTTGGCGACTTCAATCGCGCCAATTTTTACTGATTTAATGGCCATTTCGGCCTCCTACTTGCGAAAATTCAATAGAAACAAAGGCAAAGCCAACCAAAGTCGACCTTAGCCAAATAACACTGGCGTTTTAGTGATCGCAACTCGAATCACTAATGCTAACCAACCCAAAGCACCGAAAAACGCCATCACGCGTAAGGCGGTGGTGCGGCCTTTGAGCGCCATAAATCCTAAGGCGATATATGCAGCGACCCCAATTACTTTTTCGGTTAACCAAGGCGTTGAGATCGGATATTGCGACAAGGTCATCATCAACCAAACGGCACTTAGCAACAACAAGGTGTCGATCACATGGGGGACAATTTTCAGAAATTTACTTTGTAACCATGTCGAACTTGTGAAAGACAAGCCAAAACGAATGATCAGCAACAAAATGCTGAGTGTCGCAAACAACATATGCGAATGTTTTAACGCCATATACATCAAAATAAATCCACCTTTAGCCAGACTCAAAGACAACAAAGCCACCAGGAGGTGGCTTTACAAGGCACAACACCGAGACGATTTAATCCTCGTCTGGGTATTTTTGCAGGATTGACTCTATTTTGTCGACCCGCGATTTTAATATTTCGACCAATTTCGGGTCAAAATGCCGTCCGGTTTCACTTTCAATGTGCGCAAGCGTCGCTTCGGCAGTCCATGCTGACTTATAACAACGACGATGACGCAGCGCATCATACACATCAGCAAGCGCAGCAATACGGCCGTAGATGTGAATATCCTCAGCAACTTTACCGGCAGGATAACCACTTCCGTCCCATTTTTCATGGTGATCACGGGCGATAATGGCCCCAGCTTGGATAATGGCACGCTTGGAGTTTTTCAAAATGTCATAACCGATGCTGGAGTGAGTTTTCATCACTTCCCATTCCTGATCTTGCAGTTTCATCGGCTTATTCAAGATGCCATCAGGGATCCCCACTTTCCCTACATCGTGCAATGGCGATGCAAACATCAACTTTTCTGATTCATCTTCATCCAGACCATAGCCTTTTGCCAATTCATAGCAGATGAACGCAACGCGTTTTACATGGTTGCCAGTTTCGATTGAACGTTGCTCTACCGCCTCGCTGAGTCGGTAAACGATTTCACGTTGTGTGTCTTCAATTTCATGCTGCAATTGCACGTTTTCATAAGCAATTTGCACATTTTGCGAGAAGAGTTCGATCAGCCGACGTTGAGTGTCATTCACTTGATTGGGTAAGCCAGAAACATAAAGCAGCGACCCTTGGGTAAATTTGCTTGTGCAATAAGCCACCAGATAATTGTCACGATACACAATGCTTCTTGAACGTAACGCCTGATGAAATGCATCCATCAGGGTTGGGTCGAGCACATCAGTTACTGCGCGACCTTCTTTGTGCTCAAACTCACCAAGACCGGCAAACACCACAAGCTTGTCTGGATCAGTATTTTCATTGATGTTGCCTGCAACCAAAGAAGAGGTGACCAACAACGCATTGTCATCACAGCCTAAAATCGAGGTTAGTTGCTGTAACACACCATCAATAAACTGCTCCATCGAATGCGATGAGAACAAATCGGTGGAGGCAGTAATGATTTTTTCTAAGCCGCGACGGCTATTGTCGATGGATAAAATATCGCGGTAAGAACGTAAGCTGGACATCACGACTGTGAAGAGTTTTTGCGCTGTGAGTTCAGTTTTGGATTTGTAATCGTTGATGTCATAGTTGACGATGACTTGCCGCTCTGGTGCCTGCCCCGGCTGACCGGTCCGTAAAATGATCCGCACATAATGGTTGTGCAGCTCTTCACGGATATACCGAGCCACAATAAGCCCAGCATCGTCAGTTTCCATCACGACATCGAGCAAAATAATTGCTGCATCAGGATGTTGTTCTAGGGTCTTCTTCGCTTCAGCGCCAGAATAGGCGCTTATAAACTCGAGATTTTTTCCCTGAAAAGTAAAATCGCTCAGTGCCAATTTAGTGACCGAATGCACTTCTGGCTCATCATCAACAATCAGAACTTTCCAGCTTCCAACGGTTTGTGGAACTATTTCGTCGGGTTCATCTGCAAATAGAAAATCGTTAGCCACACTACTACCCTCAATGCAAACGCTGCTGCGCCAATCTACTGAAGCAACTTATACGGTTAAGTTGTTGAAGCAGATTATGAATTCAGAAAAACATGCTTTGATAGTTATATGCGCTAACTGCGGATGGGTCAAAAAAAATTATCAATTTAAGCGAAATCAACGTGACAAGCAGCCACCAGTGATGCGCCACTGCCCGGCATAATCTTGGCGAGAACTGACTAAACTGAACCCTGCTTGCTGCAGTAGCTGCTGCACGGCGTCAGCTTGCTGATAACCATGTTCAAGCCAGATCCAACCATTTTCACTAAGGTACTGCGGCGCCTGCTGACAGATAATCGCTAGATCAGCCAGTCCCTGTGCAGGCGCAACCAATGCGCTGCGCGGTTCAAAGCGCACATCACCTTGTTGCAGATTAGGGTCTTGCGCGTCGATATACGGCGGATTACTGATGATTAAATGAAATTGCTGCCCTGCAAGCGCGCTAAACCAATCACTTTGCTCAACAACACAGTTAGTTAACCCTAACCGCTGACGATTGCGCAGAGCCAATGCCACAGCTTCTTCAGAGTAATCTACTGCACTGACTTGCCACTGCGGCCGCGCTTTGGCCAGTGATAGCGCTATGGCTCCAGTACCAGTGCCCAAATCCAACACTTTGGCATTGGCGGGAAGGCTTAATTCGAGCGTTTGCTCAACCAACAACTCAGTATCAGGTCTTGGAATAAGCGTGCATGGTGCGACTTCAAGTTCCAAATCCCAGAACCACCAACGTCCAGTGATATAAGCCAGTGGCTCCCCCTGACATCGGCGCACTAATGCAGCATCCAACCGCTGCAATTCGGTAGCGGTGAGTTTGTCAGACATTTTTAGTTGCATGCCAGTCGGCGAAATATCCAACAGATCGCCCGCCAAACGGCGAGCCTCTAGTCGAACATCAACAATATGAGGGTCAATAGCGGCGAGTTGCTCAAGTTGCAGCGCCGCACGTTGCAACCATTGCTGCAACGTCAGCGAACTCATTAACGATTTTCCTCAGCCAAAGCGGCCAATAAATCGGCTTGGTGTTCGTGAGATAGCGGGCCAAGCACCTGATCTAAATCGCCTTCCATCACATCTAACAGACGGTAGATGGTCAAGTTGATGCGATGATCAGTCAAGCGACCTTGTGGGAAGTTGTAAGTTCGGATCCGCTCTGAACGATCGCCAGAACCGACTAAAGAACGACGCGTCGATTCTTCAGCTAACCGGCGTTTTTCATCCTCAGCCGCTTGGATCCGAGACTGTAACACGGCCATAGCGCGAGCTCGGTTTTTATGCTGAGAACGTTCGTCCTGACACTCAACCACAATGCCGGTTGGTAAGTGGGTAATACGAATTGCCGAATCAGTCCGGTTAACGTGCTGACCACCAGCACCAGAGGCGCGGAAGGTATCGACTTTTAAATCAACCGGGTTAATCTCGATAGCTTCGCTTTCCGGAACTTCCGGCATAATTG
>JACCDZ010545016.1_pt1 | contig 20461 bp, 17 predicted proteins | sample 7449551 | NCBI WGS metagenome assembly JACCDZ01 (sample SAMN15323452, study PRJNA562643) | freshwater metagenome | isolation source: river surface water | place: USA:Blue River Watershed | collected 2017-08-18
CAGGCAGTGACAAAAGAGATTTTCAAGCGCAACCCCAAAAAGCTGCATGTAGTTGATATCAGCGAAAACAATATGGTTGAACTTGTGCGGGATATTCGCAGCTCTTTTGGCTACATTAGCGGAGATTTTCAAACTTTTGCGCTCGATATCGGTTCGGTTGAGTACGATGCTTTTATTAAAGCCGATGGTAAATATGACTATGTGTTGAATTTATCAGCGTTAAAGCATGTACGTAGTGAAAAAGACCCATTCACATTGATGCGAATGATCGACGTCAACGTATTTAATACAGATAAAACCATTCAGCAGTCGGTCGAAAATGGCAGCAAGAAGTACTTTTGTGTTTCTACTGACAAAGCTGCAAACCCTGTAAATATGATGGGTGCCTCTAAGCGCATTATGGAAATGTTTTTAATGCGGCGCAGTGAAGAAATCGCTATCTCTACAGCTCGTTTTGCAAACGTCGCGTTCTCTGACGGTTCATTACTTCATGGTTTTAATCAACGCATTCAGAAGCGCCAGCCGATAGTGGCGCCTAATGATATCAAGAGATATTTCGTAACTCCGCAAGAGTCTGGTGAGTTATGTTTGATGTCGTGTATTTTTGGCGAAAACCGGGATATTTTCTTTCCAAAGCTCAGTGAAGCACTGCATTTAATTACCTTTGCAGACATTGCGGTGAAATATCTGCAGCAGCTTGGTTATGAACCATTTTTATGTGAAAGCGAAGATGAAGCTCGCGAACTCGCAGAAACCTTGCCAGCTTTAGGGAAATGGCCGTGTTTGTTCACTAGCAGCGATACTACAGGTGAAAAAGATTTTGAAGAGTTTTTTACCGATAAAGAAACTCTTGATATGGCTCGGTTTGAAAATCTTGGGGTGATTAAAAATGAGCCCGTTTATCAACAAGATTTGCTAAATCTGTTTGAAAAGTGCATCGCAGATTACAAGAAAAAGAAATCTTGGTCTAAAGAGCAGATCGTCGAGTTGTTTCATCAAATGATCCCTGGATTCGGTCATAAAGAGACCGGTAAATACCTCGATAGCAAAATGTAGGGTTTAGCATGAGCGCTGACATCGTTAAATTTATTCGTGAGCTTTACAGCACCAACGAATTTATTCCGTTACATGCTCCAACTTTTTCGGGCAATGAACTCAAGTATGTCTCGGAAACTATTGAAAGCACTTTTGTTTCAAGTGTCGGTAAGTTTGTTGATGATTTTGAACGTAAAATGGAAAGCTTTACTTCGACATCAAGAGCCATTGCTACCGTAAACGGTACCGCGGCGTTGCACACAGCACTATACATGGCTGGAGTGCGTGCGGGCGACTATGTGATTACCCAAGCGCTGACGTTTGTTGCGACCTGCAATGCCCTTTACCACATGGGAGCAGAGCCAATTTTTGTCGATGTTTCCAGAGTAAGCTTGTCACTTTGTCCAGTGGCGTTAGATAATTTCTTAACAGAATTTGCCGAACGTGATGAGGGCGGTTGTTTTTATAAATCCAATGGAAGAAGAATAAGTGCTGTAGTGCCTATGCATACCTTTGGACACCCAGCTGAATTGGATGAATTGGTAGCAGTCTGTGCTAAGTGGAACATTACTCTAGTTGAGGACGCAGCTGAAAGTTTAGGGTCGTTCTATAAAGGCAGACATACCGGCACTATAGGTGAATTGGGCGCACTGAGCTTTAACGGCAATAAAATAATCACCACCGGCGGTGGTGGCATGGTGCTTTGCAAGGATCCGCAGTTAGGTGCGCATACTAAACATGTTACAACAACGGCAAAAGTACCTCATCCTTATGAGTTTTTTCATGATGAGCCTGGTTTTAACTACAGACTGCCAAATCTAAATGCTGCGCTTGGTTGTGCCCAGATGGAAAGCCTAAACGGTTTTCTGGAGCAAAAGAGAAATATCGCGACACAGTATCAAAACTTTTTTGCTGGATCTGATTATAGTTTTGTAGTTGAGCCTTCTTATGCAAAATCTAATTACTGGCTTAACGCGATAATTTGCCCAGATACGACATCGCGTGACCAACTGTTGAAATCCAGTAACGCCGCAGGTGTGATGACACGTCCAATTTGGAAGCTGATGCATCGCTTGCCGATGTTCCAGCAAGCGCCACGAGATCAATTAACAACATCAGAATGGATTGAAGGGCATTTGGTAAACCTGCCCAGTTCGCCTATTGAGATGGCTAAACAATGACAAAGAAAATCGCAGTTTTCACCGGGACTAGGGCGGAATACGGACTGTTGTATTGGCTGTTGAAAGACATTCAAGCGGATACCGAATTGAGTTTGCAGTTGTTAGTGACTGGTATGCACTTGTCACCAGAATTTGGCGAGACTTTTCGGCAAATTGAGCGTGACGGCTTTGTCATCGATGAAAAAATTGAGATTTTATTGTCTTCAGATTCTGCAGTTGGCATTGCTAAAAGCATGGGACTGGGGGTTTTAGGTTTTGCCGATGCTCTGTCTAGACTTGCTCCTGATGCACTAGTGATTTTAGGCGACAGATTTGAAGCACTCGCTGCTGCACAAACGGCAATGATCTTGCGCATTCCTGTTATCCACCTGCATGGTGGGGAGATTACTGAAGGTGCTTATGATGATGCTATTCGACATGCAATTACCAAATTAAGCTATTTACACGCTACATCTACAGAAGAGTATCGTCAGCGTGTAATTCAATTAGGGGAGGCTCCTGATCGAGTGTTTAATGTTGGTGCAATCGGCTTAGATCATTTAAATCGTGGAACATTTTTAAGCGTAGATGAGCTTGCAAAGTCATTAAACTTTGCGCTTACACAACCATTTGTTGTTGTAACCTATCATCCCGTTACCCTTGCTGATGAAGAGCCAATAGCATCTTTTAATGCCATATTGGACGCCTTGGATTTATATCCAGACTTACAAATTATTCTGACATATCCGAATGCTGACGACGGCGGACGTAAAATAATCCCTTTATTAGAAGCCTACGCAGCAAAGCAACCACAAAGAGTGCTAGCAATTCCTTCAATGGGGCAGGTCCGTTACTTGAGTGCAATTAAACATGCCGCGGCTGTTGTTGGTAATTCTTCCAGCGGGATCATTGAAGTGCCGTCATTTGATGTTCCTACTGTGAATATTGGTATGAGACAAAAGGGGCGTCTAGCTGCAAAAAGTGTACTGCATTGTGATGCAACAACTGCTGCAATTAACTCAGCACTTGAAACGGCAATTAATCGCAGCTATAAGGCAAATTGTGAAAAAATTCATAACCCTTATGGTCAAGGTAATGCGAGTAAGCAAGTGATTTCACTAGTAAAAAATCTCAAATTTGCTTCGGTAAAAACTTTTTATGATATTAAGGTAAGTGTTTGATATGACTCTCATTATAGCGGAAGCTGGTGTAAATCATAACGGCGACGAAAAGCTTGCTTTTCAATTAGTAGACAAAGCATATGCTGCTGGTGCTGACATAGTCAAATTTCAGACATTTAAGGCGAAAAATCTAGTTACAACACAAGCGAAGCAGGCCGATTATCAGGTGGCTAATACCGGCAAGCAAGAGTCGCAACTTGCAATGTTGAGCCGACTTGAATTGAGTTACGAAGCTCATCACCAATTAGTCGCATATTGTTCGAAACTAGGAATCGAATTTCTATCAACAGCATTTGATAGCGAAAGTCTTGAGTTTTTAGTCAATGATTTGAAGTTAACAAGACTGAAAATTCCATCAGGTGAAATCACTAATGCGCCATTAGTATTGCAGCACGCAAGGACCGGTTGTGATTTGATTGTGTCCACAGGCATGGCATCTTTAGCGGACATAGAGGCAGTCTTGGGGGTTATTGCTTTTGGTTACACAACTCCTGCCGAAACAGAGCCATCAATTGACGCATTTCAAGCTGCATATTTTTCGGATGAAGGCAAAAAGGCATTAAAAGCCAAAGTTACAGTGCTACATTGCACAACTGAATACCCAGCCCCGCTTATTGATATTAATCTTCGGGCTATGGACAGCCTTGCTTCATCCTTTGGTTTGCCTGTAGGTTATTCAGACCATAGCGAAGGTATTGTAGTTCCAATCGCTGCAGTGGCGAGAGGAGCGACGCTAATTGAAAAGCACTTTACTCTTGATAAAGAAATGGAAGGTCCCGACCACAAGGCATCTTTGGATCCGTCAGAGCTCAAAGCTATGGTTGCAGCTATCCGCGCAGTGGAATTGACTCTAGGGGATGGGATTAAAGGACCTCGCCCTTCTGAAATTAAAAACAAAGCAGCTGCTCGGAAGAGCATCGTCGCTGCACGTGACATTGCCGAGGGTCAAATTATTACAGCAGATGATCTTGCTGTAAAAAGACCAGGAACTGGATTAACCCCATATAAATTCTGGGAAATACAATCCAAAATTGCCTCGAGAAGTTATCAAGCCGGAGACTTAATTGTTGAATAAACCGGTATTGGTAATTGGTGCTGGCGGCCACGCTGCTGTGTTGGTTGATATACTGCGCCAGCTTAACCGCACGATCATTGGCTTAGTCGCCAGAGAGAAACCTAAAGATAATCTGGTGTTTGACGGTATCCCCTATTATGCATCTGATGATGACGTGCTAACTTTTGATAAGAACGAAATATTGTTAGTAAACGCTATTGGTTCATTACCTGGTCGAACTGCTCGAACTAAGGTACAACAGCAGTTTAAAAATGCCGGCTATCAATTTATCACTGTGGTTTCGCCGCATGCGATAGTCTCGCAATACAGCCGCTTGGCTGAAGGAGTGCAAGTAATGCCTGGCGCTATTATTAATGCGAACAGTATTATTGGCGAAGGCACAATTATCAACTCCGGCGCAATTATTGAGCATGATTGCATTATTGGTGCAGACAATCACATCGCTCCCGGAGTAACTTTGTCTGGTTTTGTAAAAACCGGCGACAGAGTCCATATCGGGACCGGTGCAAACGTAATCCAGAACATATCTATAGCCACTGATACGTTAATCGCCGCAGGTGCAACACTTAATAGGACTATAGAAAAACCTGATCAGGTGTTTTATCCGGCTATCGGATTGTTAACTTCTAAGCGAAATACATTATGAATTCTGAATGGAAAAATATCGTTATCTCTTTTACCAGCAGTGTTAGAGATGCCCTTAAAGTTATTAATCAGCATATTAATCATAAAATTGCAATTGTCGCTGACGAGGATATGCAGCTTTTAGGCGTTGTGACTGACGGAGATATCCGAAGAGCGTTGCTGTCTAATGTGTCGCTTGATGATTGTGTTGTTTCCGTTATGAACAAAAATCCAATAACAGTTCCTCGTTCATACAACAATCAACAAATTAAACTGCTAATGGAACAAAAAGGAATTTTTGTTATTCCGGTAGTTGATTCAAAAACGGTCGTAGGCGTTGTTACTTATCAATTAAGCAAAGAAAAGAAGTTTTATGATAATCCCGTTTTCATTATGGCGGGTGGTTTTGGTACGCGACTAAGACCATTAACAGATTCATGTCCTAAACCAATGTTAAAGGTTGGTGGTCGGCCGTTGCTTGAGACATTAATCATTAATTTCACTCGTGCTGGATTTAAGAATTTTTATATTTCGACCCATTATATGCCAGAGGTAATCATGGACTATTTTGGGGATGGATCTGCTCTGGGCGTTAAAATTCGTTACGTACGAGAAGATACTCCATTAGGCACTGGTGGTGCACTCGGCCTTTTGCCTGACGATTTACCTGCACTACCTCTAATCCTGATCAATGGTGATGTTTTAACAGATATAGATTTTCAAAGATTACTTGATTTTCATGTTGATAACATGGCGGATGCTACTATGTGTGTTCGCGAGTACGAATATCAAATTCCGTATGGTGTTATAACCAGTGATGGCCAGAAAATTGTCAGTATGGAAGAGAAACCAACACTAAGTTACTTTATCAACGCCGGCATCTATATGATTAATCCTTCGATAATTAAAAAGGTATCGCCCAATCAACGAATTGACATGCCGTCGTTGCTTGAGCTGGAAATTAAGCGTGATGGCAAAATTTTAATGTTTCCAGTGCATGAGTATTGGTTAGATATCGGCCGGATGGATGACTATGAAAGAGCTCAACGTGACTTCCTGAGTTTAGGATTCAAAAATGATAAACAATAAAAGAGTGATCGCAGTGATTCCGGCGAGAGCCGGAAGTAAATCAATCCCAAACAAAAATGTCAGAGAGATTGCAGGTAAACCGCTTATAAGTTGGTCGATCAAGGTCGCGCAGGGTTCCAAGTATATCGATCGTGTTATTGTTTCAACCGATGGCGACCTTATTGCTCAAGTCAGCAGAAATAACGGTGCAGAAGTTCTCGAACGCCCCGCGAGTCTTGCAGGCGATACGTCTTTAGTGATTGACAGTCTTCGAGATATCATCAAGAAGATTAGAGAACAAGGGGAGAGCGCTGCATATATGCTGTTGCTTGAACCGACATCTCCCCTACGTACAGTTGAAGATGTAGATGGTGTGATTGAGCTTATTTCTTCAGGGCAATTTGATTCTGTTGCGACATTTAGAGATGCAGAGTTAAATCCGCATCGAGCTTGGAAAATTGAAAATGGCAACGTCCGTGTTTTTATTGATGGGGCAGTTCCCTGGTTACCGCGACAACAACAACCTGAAGCATGGCAGCTAAATGGTGCAGTATATGCGTTTGATATCGATAAACTTCCTGCTGAGGGGGTATCGGTGCTTTTCGGTCGTATAGGCGCATTGACTATGCCGCCTGAGCGCTCACTAGACATAGACAATAATGTTCAATTTTCAATTGCTGAAGTTTTATTAGGTAGTATGCATAATGATAAAAATATCTGACTTACATAATTTGCGTGGAAAAACTGCTCTGGTAACCGGTGGGGCCGGTTTACTCGGTTCTCAAATTGCTGAGGTTCTGGCGGAACATGGTGCCGATATTATTATTGCTAGTCGCAATTTAGAGAGTTGTTTAACAAAATGTGATGAATTAAAAGAACATTTCCCAGATATCAAAACATTTGCGACAATTTTAGATTTGACTGACCAAGCCAGCATTACCAATTGTATCGATAATTGTGTCGCTGAGTTTGGAAAAATTGACATTTTGGTTACCTGCGCATGGTCAGGAAAGAAGAATAGCTGGGATTCGATAACAGATGAAGATTGGAACTATGATATCGAAATTTGTTTAAACGGAGTATTCCGGCTAATAAAAGCAGCGACAGCCAGCCTACGTGAATCTAAAGGGGTTATTCTTAATATTGGTTCGATGTACGGTCATGTGGCACCTGATTACAGGTTATATGAGGGCGTTCCACAAGCTAATCCTCCTAGTTATGGTGTTGCTAAAGCCGGAATAATTCAGCTGACAAAGTATCTTGCAAGCTTTTTGTCAAAAGATGGGATTAGGGTTAATTGCATTAGTCCTGGACCTTTTCCGTTCGAGCACGTAATTGACCAGTTTCCCGTATTCAAGCAGCGTTTATGCGATAAAAACCCGATGGGAAGACTTGGAAAAGCGCATGAAATAAAAGGTGCAGCACTTCTGTTATGTAGCGATGCGTCTTCATATATGACAGGACAAAATATCTGTATAGATGGTGGCTGGGCTGTATGGTAAAACTGGGCATAATTGGATTAAGCGAAGGTAACGGCCACCCTTACTCCTTTTCCGCAATAATAAACGGATTCGATGAAGCTGAATTCGCTACAGCGGGTTGGCCGGGAATATTGGCTTATCTGAAGAAAAAAGATCCGGCTGATATCGCAAGCATAAATGCCAAGGTTGAATATGTTTGGACTCAAGACAAAGCTTTATCACGAAAAATAGCTGATTCATGTCAAATCCCCAACGTAGTCAGTCATTACCGTGAATTTATTGGCAATGTGGATGCAGTAATCATTGCCCGAGATGACTACGAAACGCATTATGAGATGGCAAAAGAATTCCTTGAAAAGGGAATTGCTGTATTCATCGATAAACCATTGACCCTGGATTTAAGTGAATTAGCTTACTTTAAACCCTACATTGAATCGGGACTGTTGATGAGTTGTTCCGGTTTTCGTTATTGCGTCGAATTGGACCCATGGCGGCAGGATATTGGCCAATTTGGTGCGGTAAAGTTAACTCAGGCGTCGGTTATCAATGGTTGGAACAAATATGGTATCCATATGGTCGACGCTATACTTAGTCTCGATTACGCTGAGCCACAATACATAGAACCTGTAATCTGTTCGGAGCATGAATCAGTCAACATAGTTATGACTGATGGAAGCCTTTGCCAGATAAACGCATTAGGAAGTCAGGTCGTCACTTTTTCAGTTGGTATTTATGGCACAAATAAGAGTGAAAGTGTTCAAATAAGAGACAACTTTAGTGCCTTTAGAAGAACATTATTCAGATTTGTGGAGCAGGTGCGTACTGGCCAGCCTGCGATTAAACCCATATCGACATTGTTGTCAATCAAAACCCTGATCGCTGGGCGCATGGCACTAGATTCCGGTAAGCGGATTTATCTTAAGGACCTAGGTATTTAATAATGAAAACAGTCAAAGAATTGATGAATCTTGATGGTAAGGTCGCGGTAATCACCGGTGGTGCTGGCCACATAGGAAGAGCGGCTGCAAATGCCTTAGCCGAACTTGGCGCTGCAATTGTCTTGCTAGATATTAATGAAGCAAGTTTAACATCTGCCGCGGCTGAGTTATCAGCAACACACTCGGTTCCGGTACTACCTATCGTAGTTGATATGGAAGATAGCAACCAATTGGTGGATATACCCCACAAAATTGGCAAGCAGTTCAGCCAAATTGATATTTTGGTTAACAATGCAGCATTCGTCGGAGCTAGTGGGCTAGAAGGTTGGGTCACTGACTTTGAAAATCAAACAGCTGCTACTTGGCGGCGAGCTCTAGAAGTCAACCTAACTGCTCCATTCGTGTTAGTACAAAGCTGTTTGTCTATGCTGAGACAAAGCAAACAAGCTTCTGTAATTAACATTGGCTCTATATATGGCATTTTAGGCCCTGATATGTCGTTATATGAAGGAACAAAAATGGGCAACCCTGCCGCATATGCTGCAAGCAAAGGCGGGCTAATTCAATTTTCCAAATGGGCGTCTACGGTGTTGAGCCCTGAGATCCGAGTGAACACTATTACCCCCGGCGGTGTCGCGAGAAATCAGGATCCTGCATTTACCGAACGCTACATATCAAGAACGCCCATGAAACGCATGGCTACTGAAGAAGACTTTAAAGGCGCGATTGTTTATCTTGCGACAAATTTATCTTCATATGTAACTGGTCAAAATATTATTGTTGATGGTGGATGGTCGGTTTGGTAAAGAAATTAGTAGGATTATTTTTAGATAGAGCCGGTATATCTGCAGCAGGTCACATTAGTTTTGATACAATAATTTGTTCAAAAAATCTTAAAGAAGAAGCCCAAAAGCTGTGCGAAAATGTGATTGTTCTTTCTGGAAAGCCTTGCAGTGTTTATCAAGAGTTGATGACGGGTTATTCCGAGAGTCTTAGGAATTCGACACTTGAAAATACAATAAATGACAGTTTTAAATTTTTTATAAATCCGACTATAGAAATTTTCGAAATATTAGAGTCGTATAGGGATTCGACTATATATTGTTTTGGTGGCAGTAATTGGTCGTCACTTTCGGTTGTTTCTGGTGATAATGTTGAATCATCAAGAGCTGTGTTAACATCTAAAAAATATTTTATAAATTTGATGGTGTCTCAGTGGTGTAATAATAATGATGTGAAATTGGAATGGTTAATGTCTTCGGACTTAAGTATGCAAGCCAAATTTCTCATACGTTGTGCTTATATTTTTGCATCTACTTTTTTTCTTACTGTTACAGGGAAAAGTTCGGCTAAGTTCCTTCATTCAAAAGGGTCGAAAAAGGCCGCAGTATACAGAAAAATAATTCAGAAAAATATCTTGGAAGACTTTACAAAAAAATATCACTCAGATGATTTTGGAATCAGTCAAATTTCGAGTAAAGGTAATTTTATTAATGTATGCAAAAGGTTTGTTTACTTAACGTATTTGTCAGTAAAAAGTCTGGTTGAAGTCTTTAATTTACTTGTTAATAAAAATAAAAACATTATTCAATTTAAATATAAAAACGATTTTTATGAATTTAATGCAATTCCCTCTATGGTAGAAAATATCCTTCTGCTGGACGAGAAATTGTATGCTTTAGATTTAAGTAAGTACATAGCGCTTAATAAAATTGAAGAATTGTATAGTTGCGAAATGACCTCGCGTTTTGCATTTATTGAAAAAAATGCGAGTGAAATACTTGATGCTAAGTCTGTAGGTATACAAGCGGGTCTAGTCTCGAGTATTGTCGTTCCAAAATTTCCTGTACATAACAAATTCGTTGCGATGTCTTTTGCTGAATGTCGTTCTTTATTGAATTTATATAATGACGAAAATATACATTTCTACGGGCCTATAAGGAATTATAAGAGTATCACCAATGTTAAAGTTGATTTACTTATTGTAAGTCAGCCCTATGCACAGGATGTTATACAGTTAGTCATTGATCTTGTTTGTTTAGAATATCCTCACATTACTTGTAAGTTTAGAAAACACCCAAGGGATAGTTTTTCATATAAAATGAGAAGTAAATGTATTATTATCGATTCTAATTTAAATTGCATCGATTCAATAATGGAGAGCAAAGTGGTTATTGGTATGACTACTACTGTATTAGAAGACGCGATAAACGCCGACAAGAAAGTAATAGTTGTATGCATGGACGAATATACTAAAAGTATCGTCGGAAGAGATATGGATCCCTCGAAAATACATTGTGAAAGCATCGAGCAGTTGAATGAATCGATAAAAAAGGCCTTGTTTATATAAATTGAAAAAAATTATTGATTATACATTTTGGAAAGCTTTAGAATTATCTTTAAACTTCTCTTTTTTAGCTTACCTTGCAAAAGTTATACTTCCAGTAGAGTATTCTATTGTCGGTTATATATTAATAGTTATTAACATATCAACTTTTATATATTCAATCCCCACTGCAATCTTTACAAAGTTATATTTTAAGGACGGAAATGAAGAGCTTTTTAGTTTGCAGTTTTTCCAAGTGTTTGCGATTTTTTTTATATTTTTGTTTGTTGCGTTTCCTTTTATATATTTTTTGTATGAATTGGAGCTCTCGCAATTGCTCTATTTTACTTTGATATGTTTTTTCAATGCGTTCCGAGTTGTGCAACAGTCCGTTTTTAGAGTTAAGTTAAATATTAAATCTCTCAATATTTTTAATATAGTATATCCCGCATCATTATGGTTATTTTATTTGGTTTTTTATTTTTTTCAAGTTGAGCTTAGTGCGGAAAGTGTTCTTCTTATCTATGTTTTTTCATTCCTAACTGTTTTTCTGTTTTCATCATCCGGCATGCGTGTTGATATTTCAAACTTCAGTCTAGTGAAAAAGGCAGTTGGCGTTAAAAGTTTAAATTTTCTTGCTGCTTATTTTTTTATTCAAGGAGGAGCGTTTATTTTTGCGTATAGCGATAGAATAATTATTGCTCTAACACAAGCTCCAGAAATCGTAGGTGAGGTGCAATTTATTGATAACTTCACTTCAGTACCATTTATGCTGATTTCAATGATCTATTATATTTTGCAACCTATGATAATGGGTAATAAAAAATACTTTAATGTTTTATGTAGGTTCTTCTTTCGGATTAATGTAGTTCTATTTTTTTTATTTGTTGTGATATACTTCGCATATTCTGCAATTGTTAAATTTTATATATTTCCATTTTATCCAGCCTACTATCAGGCGTTTTGGGTGATTGACTATTCACTTGCGTCCAAGTTATTTATTTTAATGGCGTTCTTGCCGAACATATATCTGATTTGTTGTGATAAAGAAAGAACCATGATTATATATCAATGGTTGCTAGTGTTGGGAGGGGCTGTATTTTGTATAATTAATATTAATATTAATGTTTTGGATCTTGGGTTTGTTTATTTGCTTTCACTTCTCCTTTCGCTTGCATATTTCGTTAGTGCTTTGGTCATTTCTCTTTTGCATATAAAAAAGTTCGGGGGGTAGGGGTGGTGAATTTTCGTACAGTTTCAGTTTTTCTTTTTATTGCGTGTTTATTCCCATTTGTCTCATTTTATCCTCTCGCTAGTGATGTTCAACCAACGGCGTTCATTTTTGCTTTGTTGATAATTGTACTAAAAGCCTTTCTTGATGATTTTAAGATAAATAAGTACAAGTTGATTATTTTTTGCTATATATGCTTTTTGTCATTAAGGATTAGTTTTGATGGTTTAGATAGTAACGAGCTTAGTAAGATTATTGCAATGCATGTTGCGTTTTTTACCTACTGGGGCTTAACTTATCTCAGGTTTGAACTTTTGAGAAATATTTTGCCTTGTTCGATTGCCGTGTATTTCATTCTCTCTTGTCTTATGTTCATTTATCCTAGCGAACTGATAGCAATGCAAAATTATATAATTAGAAATACAAATAGTACAGTTTTAGGTTATCGCGGAGTTTCTACACTCGCAACTGAACCAGGTTTGCTTGCTGGACTAATTGTAGGTTTTCTTGCTGTACTAGATCATTTGAAACGTAATGAATTGATATCTAGAAATTTATTCTTGTTAACTTGGTTAATGGCATTTATAGTTATATTAATGACTAAGTCTGGCACTGGATTTGCGTATTTATTACTTTATCTTATAGTAAGAAATGTTGCTTCGATTGGTGTAAGAACAATTTTCGCTATATTGGCGGTTTTATTTATTTTTTGGTGTGTTCTTTTTATTATCAGTATTGGTAATTATCAAAGTGATTTAGAGGGCTTTGGGCGAGCGGGAAGTGTGATGTATAAGCTTGCTACTTCCCCACAAGAATTAACTGGAGATAGGTCCATTTTTTATAGGCTGTATGCAGTGTATGTTGGGTTTCTCTGTTTGATTGAATATCCACTAGGTGTTGGATTTGGTGCAGTTGAGCAAGTGTCAAATATTTTGATCTTACAAAAGCCTTTTTTAAATAATTTTTACTCTTCGTATGGTGAAACTTTTCATGCTGTTTCGTCATTTGGCTATTATGTTTCCGCGTTAGGTTTTTTATTTTTAGTGCCATTTTTGTTGTTTATTTTTCTATCGAATGTTCGGTTTGATTACAAAATTCTTGTGATTATATATATAATGTTTAGCTATTCCATAGCTTTTCCAATTATATGGATTTTGATAGTTTTTGGATTGCAGCCTTGCAAGAAAAATTCGGAGTATTCATGAATGTGTGGTATTAGTTTCTATTGTGCCAAGGGTGTGTTTTTCCATAAAGAGCTTGAAAGTAGTTTGCTCTCAATAACGCATCGCGGTCCCGATGCTAGTGGTACTTATTTTAATGATTTTGATGGAAATTTTGTTGGGTTAGGGCATAACCGATTGAGTATTATTGATCTTTCTGACTCTGCTAAACAGCCCATGATTAAAGGGGGGGTTGTAATTTCCTTTAATGGCGAGATATATAACTTTAAGGAAATCAGAAATAAGTTAGTCGCGAGTGGTCATGTATTTTTTAGTAATTCTGATACTGAGGTAATATTAGCTGCATATTTGGAGTACGGCATAAAATGTTTTTCGATGTTGAAAGGAATGTTCGTCTTTTCGCTATTAGATGAAGTAAACAAGCAGTTTTATGTTGTACGTGACGTTATTGGTATTAAGCCGATCTACCTGTATCAGACTGAAACTGCTATTTTTGGTTGTTCGGAGATTAAAGGTCTTAGAGAGTTTTCTGAAGTTAATTTAGAGATATCTGAGAGTGATATTTTTGAGTTTTTTAACACTGGCTTTCTTTACGAACCCTCAACTGGTTATCGGTATATAAAAAAGCTTATGCCAGGGCATTACATAAATGTTGATTTAAAATCAGGTGCGCAAACTCACACTCAGTATGCAAATTTTTCTGATTACAATAACTCTTACTCGTTGTCACAAAAAATAGCTATGTCAGTTGCTAAACAAGAAGTTGCTGATGTGCCACTCGGTGTTTTTTTCAGTGGGGGAGCTGATTCTAGTATTCTAGCAGCTCAGGCTAAAAACTCAGAGCTGCTGTTTGCTAAGTACGACAAAGACCCAAGTTCTGATATTGACCTAGAATACTCAAAATTGATTTCATGTTTTTTAAATAAGGATTTGAAAACAACTAATATTAATTCAGGCAATGAGAGTTCTGATACTATTATGGACAGTTTTGACTTTGTAGCAAAGCACTCTGAAGAGCTTATTTCAGATTATACTTTCTGGTCTACATATTTATTGAGCGTTGCAGCTCGGGAAAGTGGCTACAAGGTCATGTTAAGTGGTATGGGGGGCGACGAGGCTTTTGCTGGATATCCAAGGTATTTAGTTCTTCAGAATCACAGAATGGTTAAGACGTTTTCTGTATTACTTAAGATAATCAATCGGTTCAAATTTTTTCCGAGAAGATTAAATAAGAAATTCGAAAGACTTGTATCATATAGTAGTGAGTCACATTGGGTGCTCGCATATTCAAGGCTGTTGGGTTATTTTTCTCAATCGGAGATAAAAAATCTTTTTCCTAACTTTAAAAGTCATAATGTAGAATATTTGAAAAAACTTAACTTAATACTCGAAAGCTACAATGGAAGCTTTGAGGATAAGGTCAAGTTGGCGCAACATTTCGACATGACAGGCTTTTTATCTCATAATCTTTCAGTGTCTGATAAGGCGAGTATGCTTGCTAGTATAGAGCTGAGGGTACCATTGCTTGACGAATCTATTGTTGCGCATGGATTGTCTGAAGATAGCAATGTTTTGATACGAAAACGTATACTTAAGAGCCCATTAAAGAATGTACTTTCTTTATTGATACCTAGGCGATTCATAGATCGCCCAAAGACGGGTTTTAATCCTCCGTTGGATAATCTTATTAATAAGTTAGGCATTGACCGCATTAGAACAGAACTTGATACTTTGCCTCGATTTATTGATGGGGGGGCGGTTAATAAAATACTCGCAGCACATTTCTCTGGCGAAGATAACAATACTTATAAAATTTGGCAGTTGCTCTATTTTTCGCGATGGATGAGGTACGTTGCATGATGCGACTTTTTGGAAAATTTCATCGATTATTTTTAACACTGAAGTTTTTAAAGTTTTGTCAGGTTTATTATCGATTCAAGTATAAAATTTTTCCTTTACGGCATCTAGATACAACAGAAACTTATGGAAGTTCGTCTGAACTTCATTGGGTTGGTCCAGAGTTTCTAGTTCAAAGTATGTTCGGGCATGGTCTCGTAAATTTTTTAAACGTATCAAAAAAGATAGAATGCGTTAAGGATTGGAATTGCCCATCAGATGACAAGTTATGGCTTTACAATCTTCATTATTTTGATGATTTAAATGCCAAAAATAATTTGCAACGTTTTGATATTCATATGGAGTTTATTGTAAAATGGATTTTGGAGAATCCACCAATTGCTGGAAACGGCTGGGAGCCTTATCCGATTTCTCTACGCTTGGTAAATTGGATTAAATGGTATAGTCGGGTGGGTATTGATAATTCCGCGATAATTGATAGCATTGCTCTTCAAGCTCAGGCTCTTAGCAAGCAGCTTGAATACCACATATTAGGTAATCACTTGTTTGCCAATGCAAAAGCTCTGATATTTGCAGGGTGTTTTTTAAAAGGCGGCGACGCCAATCGTTATTTGCGTACTGGATTAAAAATTCTCGATACCGAGATCCCGGAACAGTTTTTAGACGATGGCGGTCATTTTGAACGTACCCCCATGTATCACTGCATTCTACTTTGGGATCTACTGGATTTAATTAATCTGGCAACAATCACTAGCCGTCCAGAGTTTGATTTCGTATTAATGGAGTGGCGACGCGTTGCCGAAAAGGCCTTACATTGGTTAGCAGTAATGCAACACCCCGATGGTGAGGTAAGCTTTTTTAACGATAGCACTATCGGTATTGCAGCAACACCCGCACAATTGTTTGATTATGCTGTTAATTTAAAGCTTAATGTAGACGCTCATCCTTTGTCTGAGTTAGTGACACTACCTGCTTCTGGCTATAGTCGGGTTTCTATGCCTGAACATATGCTACTTTTCGATCACGCAGCTATCGGTCCTGACTATTTGCCCGGACACGCACATGCTGATACTTTAAGCATAGAATGGTCTGTCGGGCTCGAGCGTGTTTTGGTTAACTCTGGCACCTCACTTTATGGTGTAAGTCAGGAAAGATTACGACAACGCCAGACCGCCGCACACAATACTGTCGAGGTGGATAACTTAGATTCATCAGAAGTTTGGGGTGGCTTTCGCGTCGCTCGCCGAGCATACACGAAGCTGCTTAATGCGACGACTGAAAATGGTAGTGTGCTGCTTGTGGCCTCTCATGATGGTTATACAAGGTTAAAAGGTAACGTTGTTCATTTTCGCAAAGTTGAGGCAAATAAAACAAGCTTAGTTATCACAGATAAACTGGAAGGGAAATTTGTTAAAGCTACTGCTCATTGGCATTTGCACCCCGATGTTAAGGTTGAGCAATTATCTGCTTTTGAACTGATGCTTACTCTTTGTAGTGGTAAACAAGTGAGTGTTAAATGCGATGTTCCTTTACAAGTATTGCCGTCAACTTGGCACCCTGGTTTTGGTGAAGCAATTAGTTCGCATAAAATAATTGCCAATTTTAGTTCAGATAAATTGAATATTACCTTTTTTATTGTTTAGGAATCAGATATTGAAAGTTCTCGTACTGTCTTTTTACTATGAGCCAGATTTGTGTGCAGGTTCATTTCGTTGTACTGCATTAATTGAGCAGCTAAAACAACGGAACGACGTGCAAATTGAGGTGATCACGACATTACCTAATCGATATGCTTCTTTTGCGGCACAAGCATCTAAACATGAGTTTGTAGATGGTGTTGAAATTCATCGTGTCGCGTTACCCTCACATAAAAGCGGCATGTTTGATCAAATTAAGGCATTTACCGCGTTTTATCGACAAGCTTTTAAAATAGTGAAAAGCAAAGAGTATGATGCGGTGTTTGCTACGTCATCGCGGCTTTTCACCGCCTTTCTAGGCGCTAGAATTGCCAATCAGAAGAAATTGCCACTGTATCTGGATATTCGAGATATTTTTGTCGACACCATTAAAGATATATTACCTGCCAAAATAACTTGGTTGGCAAAGCCTGTTTTTTCAATCATTGAGGCTTATACATTTGGCCGTGCGCAGCGCATCAACTTAGTTTCGCAAGGATTTGCCGATTACTTCACTAGTCGCTACCCTAAAGCTGAATATCGTTGGTTTACTAACGGCATCGACAGTGAATTTTTGGCTGTGGCTCCTACCGCTCCCACACAGCCAATAGATTCTGCAAAAGTGACGGTTTTGTATGCCGGCAATATTGGCGAAGGGCAAGGTTTGCATACTATCATCCCTAAATTAGCAGCGAGTCTTGGCGATAATGTCCGTTTTCGGATTATTGGCGATGGTGGTAGAAAGGCTATTTTGCAGCAAGCGATTAACGGTTTAACAAATATTGAGTTAGTTCCACCAGTCGATCGTCTGAGCTTAATTTCTGAATACCAGAATGCAGACATACTGTTCCTGCATTTAAATGATTACCCTGCGTTTACCAAAGTATTGCCTTCAAAAATTTTTGAATATGCTGCATTAGGAAAGCCTATTCTTGCTGGTGTTAGCGGCTTTGCAGCACAGTTTCTAGTGAATGAGGTTTCGAATGTTGCAGTGTTTTATCCTAGTGACGCTCAGCAGGCACTCACCGGCTATAAACAGCTGCAATTAAATACGACACCTCGGCCTGGGTTTATTGCTAAATTCGCAAGAGAGGCAATCATGCAACAGATGGCTGAAGACATTGTTAGTTTTGGCCAAGGGCATTTGAAATGACCTCGCAGAAAATGTTACTAACTGGCGCAACGGGTTTTGTTGGTCGGCAGATTTTAGAGCGGTTACCTAAAACTACCCATGTGTTTGGACGTAGCGAGCCTGAGCGTGAATGCATTTTCTTTAAAGGCGAATTGGACAATAAAACCGATTTTAGTCAAGCGCTTGAAGGCATCGACGTCGTGATTCATTGTGCGGCAAGAGCGCATGTCATGAACGACACTGAAACTGAGTTGTATGAGCAGATTAATACCTTAGCTACGTTGTCACTCGCTAAACAGGCTGCTGCACTTGGTGCTAAACGCTTTATATTTATTAGCACGATTAAAGTTAATGGTGAAAGTACCTTAGAAGGTGGTGCTTTTCGCTTTAACGATAAGCAAAATCCCTCGGACCCCTACGGTATTTCCAAAGCCAATGCTGAAATTGGTTTGCAAGAAATTGCAGCAAAAACCGGTATGGCCGTTGTAATCATTCGCCCGCCATTGGTCTATGGACCGGGTGTAAAAGCGAACTTTGCCGCTATGCTGAAGCTTGCCAAGAAAAACCTGCCTTTGCCATTAGGTGCTATTCACAACAAACGAAGTTTAGTGGCAGTTGAGAATCTAGTAGATTTGGTTTTGACCTGTATCGATCATCCCGCAGCGGTAAATCAAACTTTTTTAGTGAGTGACGATTGTGATGTCTCGACCACAGGGCTTCTGAGGCTAATGACTTTAGCCGCTGGTAAAAAACCAATCTTGTTACCCATTCCAGTGTCGTGGTTAAAAGCGGTTGCCAGTTTAGCTGGTAAGCAATCTGTAATTGACAGACTGTGTGGCAATTTACAAGTCGATATTTCACATACCAAACAGACTTTAGGTTGGAAACCCCCGATAACTCTTGAAGAGGGGATTACTCAATGTGTTGCGGACAAAGCCGTAAATTAACGTCAAAATAACTAAATGAAGCTCGCCGTTGCGCTGCGAATAGCTTCATACAATCATCAATATATTTCGAGGCATTATGTTAATTCGTTTACTAGATATTCTATTCTCCGCAGCAGGTTTAATCTGCGGTTTCCCAGTATTAGTGCTTTTAACGATTATCGGTTTATTTGATACGGGCTCGCCTATTTTTCGGCAGGTGCGGGTTGGCCGTAATAAAAAGCCGTTTACTTTAGTTAAATTCAGAACGATGAAAGTGGATACAGCCAGTGTTGCGAGCCATTTGGCCAGTGCCAGTGCTATCACACCGTTTGGTGGCTTTCTACGGAAAACTAAGCTCGACGAGTTACCACAACTTTGGAATGTATTGTTAGGTGATATGAGTTTGGTAGGGCCGCGTCCTTGTTTATTCAATCAAGAAGAGCTTATCCATGAACGTGAAGTGCGTGGGGTGTTAAAGGCTCGTCCTGGTATTACTGGTCTTGCTCAAGTTAATGAAATTGACATGTCGACGCCAGTATTACTCGCTGAAACTGATCAGGCGATGTTAGCTAGCCTAAATGTCGGCGATTACTTCAAATACATATTGATGACGGTGGCTGGAAAGGGGAGTGGCGATCGCGTCAAAAAGTAGTTGTCTGTGTTCTCGGTCAGTTTTCGTTCAGTTTGGCGGCAACATTATCGGATCAAAGCTAAATTAGATTAATCCAAAATTTATCATGTACTGGCTAGATGTGGCAAAATCCAAGCAATAGTTTGGTGTCATACTGCATCTACTTAGGATTTTGTTAATGGATTTATGGAGTTACCAATTGGTCCAGCGAACAATAGCGCATTTTCAGCAGAGAATTACTGATCTGTTAACCATGTCGCGTTGGAAAAAACGCGTGTTATCAGTGTCTATCGACATTTTGTTGTTGGTTGGCTCCTGTATTGCTGCATACTTTATTCGAAATAAAAACGTCGATTTATTGCAAAACGAGCAGTTTTTATTTTGGATGGGGGTAATGGTCGGTTGTACCATTTGGGTATTTGTGAAGCTTGGATTGTACCGCGCGGTAATCCGATATATGGGTTCACAAGCGCTGCTTGCGGTGATGGGCGGGGTAATTTGCGCGGGCGTCTTTTTGCAATTGGCGCTAATTTTAAGCGGCCTGCAATATCCAATTTCTGCCCATTTAAATTTCATGTTTTTCTCGTTAATAAGTGTCGGCGGTTCAAGGTTATTGCTGCGTTGGTTGGTTAAATCTCGCGGCCGCAAATCCAATCATAAAGTATTAATTTACGGTGCTGGGGCCAGCGGTCGTCAGTTATTGCTTGCTTTAGAAAATAGCGTCGAGTTTCGCGCCGTTGCTTTTGTTGATGATGACCCGTCCTTGCATGGTGTGGTCATTAAAGACGTGAAAGTCTACTCGCCAGCCTCTGTCGCTAGATTGCTTAATGAAAAAGGCATTAGTCGCATTCTTTTAGCATTGCCATCTATAGGCCGCTCACAACGTTTGGACATTCTAAACCGCTTAGAGCCTTTAGGCGTGCCGGTACTGACTATTCC
>JACCDZ011016671.1_pt1 | contig 20447 bp, 32 predicted proteins | sample 7449551 | NCBI WGS metagenome assembly JACCDZ01 (sample SAMN15323452, study PRJNA562643) | freshwater metagenome | isolation source: river surface water | place: USA:Blue River Watershed | collected 2017-08-18
AAATTCCGCCCTTTACTTTCTATCTTACTTTGCTATGATACGTAATACGCATTTTGTGCGCTTTTTCAGTTTTGTATAAAGCTGATTATTAGTAATTAATAACTATCGATACCAAGGCTTGCAATCGTTCTCGCGCGCAAACCTTGATATCGGTTTAATCAATAAAAAGTATGGCAGAATTTACACGTACAAAGCCACACGTAAACGTTGGTACCATTGGACACGTTGACCACGGCAAGACAACTTTGACCACTTCTATTCTCGCAGTTCAATCTCGAGATGGACTCGCACACCTTAAGGCTTATGCAGATATTGCAAAGGGAGGTACAGTTCGAGACGCTTCAAAGATTGTTACTATTTCTCTTGCACACGTAGAATATGAGTCAAACACTCGACACTACGCTCACATCGACTGTCCAGGACACGCAGACTTCGTTAAGAACATGATTACAGGAGCGGCACAGATGGACGGTGCTATCCTTGTAGTATCAGCAATTGACGGACCTATGCCACAAACTCGAGAACACATCCTTCTTGCAAAGCAGGTGGGTGTGCCGAAGATTGTAGTATTCCTAAACAAGTGTGATGCAGTGGAAGATAAGGATCTTATCGACCTTGTTGAAGACGAAGTTCGAGGACTTCTTACTAAGTACGGTTTTGATGGCGCAGCAACTCCAGTTATTCGAGGTTCTGCTCTTAAGGCTCTTGAAGCAGCTGACAACACTGATGAATGGTCACAGAAGATTAAGGATCTTATGAACACTCTCGACAGCTATATTCCTATGCCAGAGCGAGCTCTTGATAAGCCATTCCTTATGCCTATCGAAGACATCTTCTCTATTGAAGGTCGAGGAACTGTGGTTACTGGACGTATTGAACGAGGACAGATCAAGGTTGGTGAAGAAGTAGAAATTGTTGGTCTTAAGGATACAACGAAGACTACCATCACTGGTATTGAAATGTTCAACAAGCAACTCCAGTCAGGTCAGGCAGGAGACAACGCAGGGGTGCTTCTCCGAGGTACTGCAAAGGATGCTGTTCACCGAGGACAGGTTCTTGCAAAGACAGGAACTGTTACTCCACACACTGAATTCGAAGCTGAAGTACTTATCTTGAAGAAAGAAGAAGGTGGACGACACACCCCATTCTTCAATGGTTACAAGCCACAATTCTACGTACGAACAACTGACGTTACTGGTGAAGTAACTCTTGCTCCTGGAGTAGAGATGGTTATGCCTGGTGATACTGTTACCTTTAAGGTAAAGCTTGTATCTCCAATTGCTCTTGAAGACAAGCAGCGATTTGCGATTCGAGAAGGTGGAAAGACTGTGGGTGCAGGTGTGGTAACAAAGATTGTTGCCTAGTCTATTGACTTATTGACCCTCTTGGGATAGTTTAACTAGTACATTAATTATATTCATATGGCTGTTGCAGAAACAAAAAAAGTATCAAAAAAAGTAAAGGCAGTGAAAGCGGATACTACTCCTAAGCTTCGCATTCGTGTCCGCGCATACGAGAGTAAAATCTTGGATGCTTCTGTAAAGCAGATCATTGATACTGCTGTACGATATGATGTAGAAGTACAAGGACCTATTCCACTTCCTACTGAAATCAAGAAGTATACAGTCAACCGTTCTTCATTCGTGTATAAAAATGCGCGAGAACAGTTTGAAATGCGAGTGCACAAGCGCTTGATTGATATCTTGAATCCAAACCAGAAGATTATCGAAGCTCTCACCAATCTTTCTATGCCATCAGGCGTGAACATTGATGTGAAGATGAGCTAATCTTTAGATACACTCTAAACAAAAAAAACTACCCGAAAGGGTAGTTTTTTTGTTTGTCTATTCTATAAATAAAAAAACCACCCGGACTTATTGGTCGGGTAGTTGGTTCTGTTTTTTACTTCGCACTCGAGGTGCGATTGTTCTGATCATTATTGAGACCAGGGCAGCGAGTCCTGCCCATATAAGTAACCTTGAGAGTATTACCATGTCTGTTTTGTTTCCTAACCCTGAAATGTAAAGGAGGAACTTAATGATAAGTATTACACAGTATGACCAAAAAGAGATTTTTGCCACCTTATCTGCTCTTTGTTCAAGCGTAGGTTGCTCTTTGGTGACAGTTGTTTTGCGATTTTTCATGGATTTTTTGGAGATCGAAAAGACTTATTCTTTAAGTCGCTTTGATCTCCAAAAAGATACATGTCTTTATACAAACAAAGAGCTTTTACTTATATGTGTATACTCTCATATCCAAATCCTGTCAAACTTTTTATACTTATCTGTATTCGGAGGACGGTCCTCGGAGGTTATTTTCTGGATTTTTCTGAGGACCGTCCTCCGAATTATTTTCCACAAGATTTATTTAGTAAAAATGTTTCAATTACATTCTAGAAAGGAGAAAGGTCTTTAAACAAACAGTCTACATATACTCTTTATGTTGCTGTGGTATTCCTACCGTTGTTTATGCCTTTATCGTGTTATGTCTCGTTTGTTTTTGTTCATTGTCATGCTCTGTTTTGATCGCATTGTGTTTGCTGAGAGTATTGTGTGGAATATGCCAACTGTCGGGGTTATGAAAGGTAAAGATCTTCATTCCTTTGTGTTACAACAAAATACCAAGGTTAAGATTCCTGTCACTCTTTCTTATTCAGAGCAAGAACTTCTTTCTCTTGGTGGTGAGGGAAATTATTCTTTTATTTTTAAGGAAGTGTGTTGGCAAAGTAAAGGTGTATCAAACCATATACTACCGGCGAGTGCTGAAGCTGAAAAAGAATCTCAGGTATTCAATATAAAAGCCCAAAAACCGAAAGGTGATATTCTTATCGACCGCTCCGACTCTAGTCCTTCTGGTGCATTTGTATTAGCCAGTGAGGGGACGGGTGGCGGTGGTCACAATCGCCTTCATGTGCTTGATGTGTCAGTTAAGCGCAATCCTTCCGTTAAGAATCTGAACAAGGTTGAGGTTTCAAGGCTTGAAATAGATTGTTTGGTTTCTGGTCAGGCTTCTGTTACAAAGGCGTATCTCTATTCAGGTGGAAAAGAACTTGATAGTGGTCTTGTTCAGGGTGGTAAGGCGGTATTTTCAAATATCGATAAAAATCTTCCACCTGTAAATGCAAAGACGTTTTCTGTTTATCTTGATATTCGTGAAGCAAGGTCAGAGGTTTCTATAATTCACGTTGTCCTTACAAGTGTTTCTGGCACTTCCTCATCTCGAATTGTTTCGCTACCAATACGAAGTGATGATTTCTTGATTACAAATGTTGGACCAAAAGTTTCGGTGTCTTCGCAACCCCAACTTTTGGTTGTTGAAGGTAAACAGGGAAGAGTAATACAAGTTTTGTTTGAACTTGAATTAGAAGCTTGTGGTGGAGATGTTGAACTTGGCTCTCAAGTTATTTGTAACACATTTAGGTTTTCAGTATTGAGGGATGGTAAGGTTGTGCGATGAGTTTAAAAGCGGTTTTGTTTACAGGGTTGAATTTATTGGTGATCAATAGATTCAACCCTTTTTTGTTGACTTATAAAGGCTTTAGGCATAATGTCTATTTTAGGCGTGGTCTTCAACAAAAACTATTTAATTCCAAATGAAAGTCGCTATTGTGGTTGAAAATCGTGATTACCGGTATGTCTTAGAAAAGGCATTGCAGTCTTTGGGGCACTCAGTCGTTTCTGTCGATCCAGCTCCTCAGTTTCCTATAAAATCTATCGCTGCTTCTATTGTGGGGCCCGATCCAGATCTTTTGTTTATTGACGAGACCATTGGTCCAGGACGGATACTCGGTGATGTTCTCTACGAGTGTGACCTCGCCCTACCACCGCATCATATACGACGTTGGAGGGTTCTAAATAACCCTCGTGTCTTTAGGACTACGATTGTGCCCTATTCTTTGGGTTGTTGGAGTAAATATTACTTCCACCAGCTCTATTTCTTATTGAATCCAAGTTCGAGTGACGCGATGATGATTGTTCTCAAACGGCGCTTAGGCTTTGCTAAAGAAGATTTGGGGATTTGATTTGCGGCCGGGTTCTTCGGAACCTGGCTTTTTTATTGATTTGTTATGGACTATTTGAAACAAGGGGTGATTACTCAAATTTGCTTTCTTTCCTATTTTAATGTAGTATTTTTCGTTACAGAGCAGTTTACTGCTTTTTGCTTTTTTATAAGGTGTTTTCGTAAGAAAATCATTATAACTAAGATTTATTAGTACTATTATATAAGGCTCAAAAAAAGCTTTATATAATATAAAAAAAGAGAGCCTCCGGGGACTTAGTCCCGCGCTCGCGCATTCATTATGAAATTTATTCTTGGTACAAAAGTACAGATGACACAGATCTTCGACGCAGAAGGTCGTGCATATCCAGCGACAATTATTTCAGCTGGACCAGTGGTTGTGACCCAGATCAAGACTGTGGCTACTGATGGCTATAATGCTGTTCAGGTTGGTTATGGTACACAGAAGGAGTCACGAATTAATAAGGCTCAGAAAAAGATGGGAACTTTCCGTCACGTTCAGGAATTTCGAGTTCCTGCAGAATCTTTGTCAAACTTTACTGTAGGACAAACTATTGACGCATCTCAGTTTGCAGAAGGTGACAAGGTTGTTGCTCGATCAAAATCAAAAGGTAAAGGATTCCAGGGAGGTGTACGACGTCACCACTTTAAGGGAGGTCCACGAACTCACGGTCAGAAACACTCGGAGCGTGAAGTGGGTAGTATTGGTGGAGGAGGCCGAGCCGGCGGACGTGTGGCAAAAGGTATGCGAATGCCAGGACGTATGGGTAGTGACATGGTTACTATCAAGAATCTCAAGGTTCTTCAGGTTAACAAAGACAGTAATGAGCTTGTCGTCGAGGGCTCACTTCCAGGTGTACGTGGTGTACTTGTTACTATCACTGCTTAATCTAAGTAGTTAATTTTACATATATGGAAACAAAAGTTTATAACACAAAAGGTATTGAAGCTAGTAAGGTAAAGCTTCCACAGGAAATCTTCGGACTTCCATGGAATGCTGACTTGGTACACCAGGTTGCAGTTTCAATGATGTCAAATGCACGTCAGCCTATCGCTCACAGTAAAATGCGAGGAGAAGTACGTGGAGGAGGTAAGAAGCCTTGGAGACAGAAGGGTACTGGTCGCGCACGACACGGTTCTACTCGATCTCCGATCTGGGTTGGTGGAGGTACTACTCACGGACCACGAAATGATAAGGATTATTCACGAAAGGTAAATAAGAAGATGAAGACAAAAGCTCTCTTCACCATCCTTTCTGCAAAGGTTGCTGATGGTTCACTTATCTTTGTTGATTCACTCTCATTTAAAGAACCAAAGACAAGTGATGCAAAAGATGTTCTTACAAATCTCTCAAAGATTGCAGGACTTGAAAAGCTTGCAAAGAAGCGAACAAACGCTCTCTGCATCGCTCTTTCAAAGAAAGATATTACTGTTGAAAAGAGTTTCCGAAACATTGGAAGTGTAAAAGTTGAGGAATTGAGAAATGTAAACCCACTCGATATCTTGAACACCGCATTTCTTCTTATTGAAAACCCAGAAGAATCTATCAAGCTCCTTACTGGTAAGAGTGCAAAATAATTCTTAATCTAATAAAAATTATATGGCTATACTAGGACTTAAAAAAACAAAGAAGGAGACTAAGGCAGTTGTTGCAAAGACCGCATCTGAAGGTATTGTGGCAAGTGCTGGTGAAGCAGTAATTCTTCGACCGCACATTACTGAAAAAGCAGGCCTTCTTTCAACAAAGAATGTGTACACTTTTGATGTATCACCTCGCGCAACAAAAATCACTATTGCAAAAGCAATTGAAGCTATTTACAAAGTGGTTCCAGTTAAGGTTACGGTAGTAACAATGCGAGCTGAAAAGATTGTGTATCGAGGAAAGCGAGGTGTAACCTCAGGAGGTAAGAAAGCTTATGTAACCTTGAAAGAGGGAGATAAGATTGAATTTATTTAATTAACACATAGTTGTAGAGAGCGGGGGATAGCGAATTGATGTGATTCTGACACTCTCTCAAGAAAAGCAACTATTTATAAAAGTATTATGAAAACATATAAACCAACAAGTCCAAGTCGTCGACACATGCAGACGATTAACTTCCGGGAATACATCACCAAGAGTGAGCCGCTTAAGGCACTTACTCACGGTATTAAGCGTGCCGTTGGACGAAACCATCACGGACGTATTACTGTTCGTCACAAGGGTAATGGTCACAAGCGATTGCTCCGAGACGTTTCTTTCTCATACGACAAGCAAAATATTCCAGCAACTGTACAATCAGTTGAATACGATCCAAGCCGATCAGGATTTATTGGCCTTGTTGCATACCGAGACGGAGAACGACGTTATGTTCTTCTTCCAAAGGGTGTAAAGGTGGGAACAACTATTATAGCAAGTGCAACTGCTCCATTTGAGGCAGGAAACGCTCTTCCTTTGAAGAAAATTCCAGTAGGTAGTTTTGTATACAATGTTGAGCTTAAGCCTATGAGTGGTGCAAAAATCGCTCGTGGAGCAGGTGTTTTCGCTCAGGTTATTGCAAACGACGCTGGTTATACTCACATTAAGATGCCTTCAACTGAAGTTCGAAAGGTTCACGAAGAAGCTTTTGCAACTATCGGTCAGGTTTCAAATGATGAACACTGGCTCGTAAACTCTGGTAAGGCTGGACGATCACGATGGCTCGGTATTCGACCGACTGTTCGAGGTTCTGCTCAAAACCCAGTTGACCATCCATACGGAGGAGGTGAAGGACGACAGGGACGAGGTCTACGACGTGCTAAGACTCGATGGGGTAAGCCATCAGGAAAAGGACAGAAGACTCGATCACCAAAGAAATACTCAAACGTATTTGTGGTTTCTCGCCGAAAAGTTGGAAAGGCAAAGAAAGCGTAATAGGTTACAGACTGTTTATAATCTCAAAAACAAAGACCAGTACGATATCGTACTGGTCTTTGTTGCATTGCATGGTCAACACCGCTTATAATAGACACATTAGAATTTGGTTAAATTATCTATATGGATATTGAGTTACAAAAAACAAAAAAGATGATCCGTAAAAACATTGGCGGTATTGATGAGGTTTCAAATGGAAAAGAAGAGGTCTCTTCACCAAAGACACGTGGAGCTGGTTTTGCATGGTTGCTTGTTTTTGTTCTTACCGTTGCGCTTGCGTTCCTCGGCTTCCTCTACTATCGAGAACACACAAAGACATCAGATGACGCCGCAAAGCAAGAAAAACTCGCTCAAAGCACCCTCTCAAGTCTTTCAAAGCATATTGTATTACCAGATGGAAAACCTGAAGTTGTTTTTCCGATTACTGATGTTGAAAATCTAGAGAAAAGCCAGCCATTCTTTGCAGGGGCTAAGAATGGAGATGTTCTTGTTGTATATGCTAATCCTCCACAAGCAATTATTTATGATCCCGCACGAGATTTGATTGTAAAAGTAGGGCCTGTGACTTTTGAGCAACCAAAAACTGAGACTCCCGCGCCAAAATCAACCACCACTAAAAAATAGTAATACTTTCAGTATTTATAAATAATACATATCACCAATAATATGTCACACGAAGAATCAAAAAAAAATCATGAGTGTAAAGATGGAGAGTGTTGCTGTTTTAAGTCACGGGCGATTTTAGGTGAGGCTCGAACGCCAGGAATGGTTACTTGGCTTGTAAAAAAGGGTCTTGTGAAGAGTGAAGTGGCAGCAGGTAGGGTATTGCTTGCGGTTACTGTGATTTCTTTTGCTCTCGCGATTTTGATCTCTTCATCATTTCTTTTTGGTTTTTCTCTTGGTTCAGAAAAGATAAAGGAAAAGGTCTCAAAAACACCTACTTACAAAGAAACAACGGCCAAAAAGACCCCGGGTTCTTCTTATTAAAACAAAGATTTTAAATCAGTTTTACGCTTGTAAAACATGTTTTTCTCCTGTTTTGTCACCTTGTGTGACAAGTTACCTTTGCTTTTGGTTTAAAAAGGCGGGGTAGAATTTGACATTCTGCCAGAGTTTGCTAATATAATTTTCACGCTCTCAACAAGGGCTTATTTAATTTCACATGACACGATCACTATCAAAAGGACCCTATGTAGACGACCGACTTCTTAAAAAGATTGCCGGTAAAAAACCTGTAGAGACAGGCGTTATTAAGACATGGTCACGCGCATGCCAAATCAGCCCTGAAATGGTAGGTTTTAAGTTTGGGGTACACAATGGACGTGAGCACATTGAAGTGTTGGTGACAGAAGAAATGGTAGGTCACAGACTCGGTGAATTCTCACTTACTCGTAAATTCTCAAAGCACGGAGGTAAAATGCAGAAAGAGCTAGAACAGAAGAAGAAGGAAGCTGAAATCGCTTCAGCTCAAGCTGCAAAAGCTAGTTCCGACAAAAAATAATCAGAAGAGAATAACGGGTAAGGAATAAGCGAAAGCTTTCATTCTCTACAACCGGCTTCTCTACAACATTCAAAACAATGAAAGCATCACTTATAAATTATCGACAAGCTCCACGAAAAGTACGACTTGTGGCAACTCTTATTAAGGGTAAAACTGTAGAGAGTGCTCTTGAAACACTTGCTGTTGCAACTAAACGCGCATCATCTCCACTCGCGGTGCTTTTGAATTCAGCAATTGCAAATGCTAAGAATCAGGGTCTTTCTACAGATTCTCTCATTGTTAAAGAATGTATTGTGAACAGTGGTATGACTTTGAAGCGCCACATGGCTGGAGCTCGAGGTACTGCTTTTCCTTTGAAGAAACATGCATCACACGTGCATATTACTTTGGCAGTTAAGGAACCTAAGAAAAAGCTTAAGGCAAGCAAGTCAAAAGCTGTGGTTAAAGAAGCATAATTATTTACTTTATTTTATATGTCACACACCGTACATCCATTTTCACATCGATTAGGAATCATCCGAGATTGGAAATCTCGCTGGTTTGCTCCTGAAGGAAAGTATCAGGATTTTCTTAAGTCAGATGTTATGCTTCGCGAGCTCTTTGCAAAGCGTTTTCGTGGTATGTATGTAAGTGATGTTCAGATTGAACGAAGTGAAAAAACACTCCGAATCATTATTAAGACTTCTCGACCAGGAGTTCTTATTGGACGAAACGGTGAAGGTGCAACAAAGCTTCGAGCTGATATTTTGAAATTCATTTCTAAGAACAAGCTTGCTATTCATCAGGAGGTAAAAATTGATATCGAAGAAGTTCGAGCACCAGAAGTGGATGCTTCAATTGTGGCACAAATGGTTGCAGAAGGTCTTGAAAAGCATCTTCCTTTCCGACGTGTTATGAAGCAGACCATTGAAAAGGTTATGGCAAATCGAGACGTAAAAGGAGTTCGAGTTTTCCTCGGAGGACGTCTTGGAGGTGCAGAAATGGCTCGTGTTGAAGAATTGAAGAAGGGTCAGGTACCTCTTCAGACTCTTCGTGCTGACATTGATTTTGCACGAGAAAAGGCTCACATGACCTACGGTGATATCGGTATTAAGGTGTGGATCTATAAGGGAGAAGTTTTTAATAAGAAAGCGTAAACGCGCCGATTAGTAAATTAGTATTACATTTATGTTGTTACCAAAAAAAGTAAAATATCGAAAGTGGCACGTGATGCGAAAGAACCCAAAGAAAGTGGGTGTTGAAACTCGTGGTACCACAGTTGCTTTCGGTGCATTCGGACTTAAAGCGACAAGTGCATTCCGTATTCGATCAGAGCAGATTGAGTCTGCTCGAAAAGTGCTCAGTCGAGAAGTTGGTAAGAACGGAAAAGTGTGGATTCGAATTTTCCCTGACATGCCTTACACACAGAAGCCTGCCGAAGTTAAACTCGGTAAAGGAAAGGGAGAACTTCAAGGATATTGTTTCCCGGTAAAGCCAGGTCGAGTTATCTTCGAGGTTGATGGTGTAAGTGAAGTTATCGCTCGTGAAGCTTTGCGAAAAGCTGGAACAAAACTTCCTATCACAAGCACCTTTGTGACTCGTGGAGCAGTGCTCTAATTTGACTCTTTGATTACGATACGTAGTATAAACAATATATATGAAAGACCTTATTAAAAAAACAGAAAAAGAACTTCTTAAAGACTTGCAGGAAAAGCAAGAGGCTCTTCGAGTTTTTCGCTTCAATATAACCGGCGGTAAGGTTAAGAATATGAAGGAAGGTAAGACTATTCGCAAGGCAATTGCGCAATTGAATACTGTTCTTTCATCTCGTAAGGCATAATTTAATTTTTATTTATGAAAAAGACCATTAAGGAAACTAAAGTAGAGGCGGTAGTAAAGAAGCCAAAGATACTCACTGGAAAAGTGGTTTCTTCAGCGATGAAAGATACCGTTGTTGTCCTTGTTGATCGTTATGTAAAAAACGAGAAGTATCAGAAATTCGTAAAGATTTCAAAAAAGTTTAAGGCACATGATGCTGGCAATACCAAGAAGGTAGGGGATGCTGTTTCAATCGAAGAAACTCGACCTATTTCAAAGGATAAGCATTTCAAGGTAATTAATTAAAAGAAGGTGGTGGAGCATAAACAGTAGCTCGGAAAAAAATTCTTAACTACTTTTTATCCTCCACTTACTACTACTTATTATAAATATATGATTCTAGAACGTTCAATAGTAACCATAGCAGATAACTCAGGCGGTAAAATCGGCCGAGTGTTCAAAGTGCTTGGTAGCTCAAAGAAGCGATACGCTGAAATCGGCGAGCTTGTTGTTATCTCTGTACAAAAAGCAGAGCCTCGAAAATCAGTAAAGAAGAAAGATGTTCTTCATGCTGTTGTGGTACGACAACGAAAAGCATTTCGACGTAAGGACGGATCATATATTCGCTTTGATGAAAACGCAGTAGTTGCGGTTGAAAAAGAGAAGAAGGAACCATTGGGAGGTCGAGTGTTCGGACCGATTCCACGTGAAATTGCAGAAAAAGGATTTAAGACTATCGCTTCTCACGCAGCAGAAATTGTGTAACTTTTAATTAATTATAAATACCATGCACGTAAAGAAAGGAGATAAAGTAATAGTGTTGGCGGGTAAAGACAAAGGCGCAACTGGCGAAGTTGTTCGTGCTTTACCTAAAAAAATGAAAGTTATCGTTTCTGGGGTAAACAAAGTTAAGAAGCACCAGAAAGCAACACGATCTGGCGGAAAGGGTCAGACTATTGAAAAGGAAATGCCTATGGCTGTTTCTAACGTTGCTCTCGTAGCAAAGGTAAAGTAAGACTTTAGAAATCTACAATGAAAACAATTACACTAAAAGAAAAGCAGGCGAATGTATTTGAAACTCTCAAAAAAGAGTTTGGATACACTAACGTAATGCAGGTACCACAGATCAAGAAGGTTGTAATCTCTTCTGGGGTTGGTTCTTTTTCTGACAAGAAGAAGATTGAACTTGTAGGGGAGAGACTTTCACGAATCACTGGTCAGAAAGCTGCGCTTCGTGCTGCAAAGAAGTCTATTGCAGGATTTAAGTCTCGTGAAGGTGAGCCGGTAGGTTATCAGGTAACACTTCGAGGTGCTCGAATGTGGGATTTCCTTGAAAAACTTATCAATGTATCTCTTCCACGAACTAAGGACTTCCGAGGTCTTTCACCAAAGTCAGTAGATGCGATGGGTAACTACACTATTGGTATCAAGGAAAACAGTATTTTCCCTGAAACAGCAGAAGAAGAACTTAAGGACGTGTTTGGACTTGCGATTACTATTGTTACTTCTGTAAAGAATCCACAAGAAACACTCGCTTTCCTAAACCTTCTTGGATTCCCAATCAAAAAATAATAATAAAGCATAAGCTTTCGTTTGACAGAAGCAGGGTCTCCTGCTAGTATCAACGAAAGCTTTGCACAAGCTTTTTTCTTTACTCTTAATTAATATCATGGCAAAAACATCAGTTGTAGCGCGGTCACAAAAGAAACCAAAATTCAGTTCACGCATTGTGCGACGATGTTTCCGCTGTGGACGAAAGCACGGATTTATGCGAGATTTCGGTCTCTGTCGAATCTGCTTCCGTGAGCTTGCAAACGACGGACTTATTCCTGGTATTAAAAAATCATCTTGGTAATTTTATGCAAAGAGACTCAATTTCAGATTTCATTATTCAGCTCAAGAACGCAAGTCTTGCAAAGAAAGATGCGGTAGTTGTATCGCACTCAAACCTTGTATTCGCAGTTGCATCTAAGCTTGCAGAAAAAGGCTACACAAAAGCACCTGTAAAGAAGGGTAAGAAAATTGCTAAGTTTATTGAAGTGGGTATTCTTTATGGTGCCGATGGACGACCGCGAATTTCTGGTGTGGAGCGCGTTTCAAAACTTTCAAAGCGTGTTTACGCAGGATTCAAGGATATTCACTCAGTAAAGCAGGGTTATGGAACACTTGTTGTTTCAACTCCAAACGGCATACTTTCTGATGATGAAGCACGGACAGCAAAAGTAGGAGGTGAACTTCTCTTTAAGATCTGGTAATTATATTTTATTTAATACAAAACTATGTCACGCGTAGCAAAAAAACCAATAGTTATTCCAGAGAAAACAGAAGTCAAGTTTGACGGACATACTTTTTCTGTTAAAGGAGCTCTCGGTGAAATCTCTCGAGTTTTTCGACCTGATGTTGCAATCGAAATTGCAAATGGATCAATCGAAGTAAAGAAAGCACGACCTGAAGGCTTTGCTCTTCTTGGTACTTATGCATCTCATATTCGTAATATGATCAAAGGTGTTAATACTGGTTTCACTAAAAAACTTATCGTTGAAGGAATTGGTTTTAAGTCAGACGTAAAGGGAAGTGAAATCGTGCTTTCTCTCGGGTTCTCTCACCCTATCAAACTCGCTATACCTACAGGTCTTAAGGTTGTTGCTGAAAAGAACATCATTACTGTTTCAGGTATCGATAATGAATTGGTTGGTAAATTTGCTTCTCAAGTACGTTCATTTAAGAAGCCAGAACCATATAAGGGTAAAGGTATTCGATATGAAAACGAAGTTATTCGCCGAAAGCAAGGTAAGAAAGCCGCATAAAATTTATGAAAAATCTTAAACATATAAAGCGTGTACGTAGACATGCAAAAATAAGAAGTAAGGTTAGCGGTACAGAAGCTGCACCACGACTTTCAGTATTCAAATCAAATAAGTATGTGTACGCACAACTTATTAATGATGATAAGAGTGTAACGCTCGTATCAGCAACATCTCTCGGTCTTGAAACTAAGAAAAAGAAAGCCGAGACTGCTTTTGAAGTAGGTAAACTTATCGCTCAAAAAGCACTTGCACAGGGTATAAAGAAGGTAGTGTTTGACCGAGGTGGATTCGTTTTTGCTGGTGCTATTAAGGCGCTTGCAGACGGTGCACGAGACGGCGGACTTCAATTTTAATATTATTTATGACAACAGAAACTACACAAACAACAGCTCCAGTAGCTCAAAAAACTTCTTCTGCTCCACAGCAAGGTGGACAGCGATCTTTTGGTGGGGGACGTGGACGAGGAGGCAGTTCATCACGAAAGCCTTCTGATCGACCAGCTCGAGTGAAGCCTGAGTTTGATAGCAAAATGCTTTCAATTCGACGCGTTGCTCGTGTGGTATCTGGAGGTCGTCGATTTAGTTTTTCTGTAGCACTCGTTGCAGGAAACCGAAAGGGTCTTGTGGGTGTTGGTCTTGGAAAAGCAGGAGACACTTCTCTTGCAATTGATAAGGCTATGCGTGATGCAAAGAAGCACATGATTAAGATTGCTACTACCAAGGACATGTCTATTCCTCATGAAGTGTATGCAAAATACTCAAGCGCGCGAGTACGTATTATGCCAGTAAAAGATCGAGGACTTGTTGCTGGTTCTGCAGTTCGAAACATTCTCGAGCTTGCTGGTATCAAAAACGTAGTTGCAAAAATCGTTTCTCCTTCAAAGAACAAGTTGAACATTGCACGAGCAACTTTGGAAGCTCTTTCTGGTCTCAACTTGGTGAAGCCTCATCGTGTAGCAAAGTCTGAATCAAAGTCACTTTAATATCATTTTTATGCAATTCCATAATTTAGTACGAAAGACCCCAAATAAAAAGAGCATGTCTGTAGGACGTGGTGGAAAGCGTGGTAAGACCTCAGGTCGTGGCGCTAAGGGTCAAAATGCACGTGCGGGACGAAAGAAGCGTCCAGAACTTCGAGATTTCATTAAGCGTATTCCAAAGCTTCGTGGACGAGGTATTGGAGGACTTAAGTCAATTGTACCAAAGAACTTCACTGTTTCTCTTGGTCAAATTGAAAAGCACTTCAGTGGTGCTTCAGTAAAGCCACAAACTCTCGAACAAGCAGGTCTTATTTCAAAAGTTGGTAATCTTTATCCTGTGGTTAAGATTCTTGCAGATGGTGAACTTACCAAAAAAATAACTGTTTCAGGATGCCTTGTTTCAGCTTCTGCGAAAGCAAAGATTGAAAAAGCTGGTGGTACAGTACATGCGTAGTTAGAACCTCGGACTGATAACTCGCAACAAAAGATTTTAGAAAGGACGATTCGCATAGCGAATCGTCCTTTCTACTTGTTGTTAGTTATAAGTTATCGCTTTTTGTTGGTTTAAAGTAGAGCACGAAGAGAAAGTGGTGTCAGTACACAAAAAGATGTTTTTGTGCTAGAATATGCGTTATTCAGAAATTTAATAGATAATCCTTTTTTAACCGCAATGAACGCCTTTTTTGATAAAGTAAGTCTTGTTTTTAGAGATAAATCCCTACGAAAACGCATTCTCTTTGTGTTTGGGGCACTTGTGATTTTCCGTGTACTTACCCATATTCCAATTCCTGGAATTGATGCTCAGCAGTTACAAGCTCTTTTTGCGAACAGTCAATTCCTTGGACTCCTCAACCTTTTCTCTGGAGGCGGGCTTTCAAATCTTTCAATTGTGATGCTCGGTGTTGGGCCATACATTACTGCATCTATTATTATGCAGTTGCTCACAATCATGTCACCTCGATTGAAGGCTCTCTATCAAGAAGAGGGTGAGGCAGGACGAATTCGTTTCACACAGTACTCACGATGGCTTACACTACCTCTCGCGCTTATTCAGGCTTTTGGTTTTATTCTCTTGCTTCAAAAACAAGCAGTACTTATAGACCTTACTCCGTTTGGAACCATTCTCAATGTGTTGATTATTTCTGGAGGTTCACTGCTTCTTATGTGGATTGGTGAACTCATGTCAGAGTTTGGAATTGGTAATGGAACATCTCTTATTATTTTCTCTGGTATCGTTGCTGCAATTCCACGAACTTTGAGTACTTTTTCTCAGTCATATGACCCTGCTGATCTTCCTCTTTATATCGCGCTTCTTGCGCTCTCAGCGTTCATTATTTATTTGGTTGTATTGGTTACCGAAGCAGAACGTTCAATCCCTGTAACATACGCAAAGCAGGTCCGTGGTATGAAAGTAACTGGTGGTGTTTCTACTTATCTTCCGCTTCGAATTAATCAAGCGGGTGTTATTCCGATTATCTTTGCACTCTCGATACTTCTTTTCCCTCAAATGATTTTTAACTTCTTTGCTTCTACTTCAAATGAAGTTTTGAAACTCATTGCTTCACGAGGGCTTGAGATTATAAATAATCACTATATCTATGATAGTGCGTATTTTGTACTCGTATTTCTCTTTACCTATTTCTACACAGCGGTCACTTTCGATCCAACAACTATTTCAACAAATCTTCAAAAGAGCGGTGCATTTATTCCAGGTGTTCGTCCTGGTGTATCAACTGCAGAATATCTTTCTAAGATTGTAACTCGAATAACACTTGTGGGTGCAACCTTCCTTGGTGTTATTGCAGTGCTTCCGCTTCTTGTTAAGAATTTTACAGGACTTACTTCTGTGGGTATTGGAGGAACAGCACTTTTGATTGTGGTCTCTGTGGTTCTTGATCTTGCAAAGAAACTTGATGCTCAAGTTTCTATGCGAGAGTACTAAATAAAACATCTCACTCAAGAAAAACTACACATTAAGAAAATGTGTAGTTTTTCTTTCGCCTTTCAGGTTACCTCAATTTCGTCATATTTTCTCGCTAATGATTTTCCGCCGTACTACGAAGTACGTCTACAAATCCTTGCTCGAAACTATTTAGAAATTGAGGTAATGAGAAAGTTTTATTATACAGGCCTACTAGCTACCATCTACCACTTATGTGTATAATAAAGCCATGCCACAAGCTTTTATTTTTATCGGTCGTTCTGGGTCAGGTAAGGGGACTCAAGCACAATTGCTGGAACAATATTTAAAAGAACAAGAACCAAGTAGAGGAATCACCCATCTTGAGACAGGTAAACTTTTTCGAGAATTCATAAAGGGAACTCATGATAGTAATAAGCTTTCCCTGCAAGCGTATCAATCTGCAGGTCTTCAGCCTGAATTTCTTACAGTGAATCTTTGGTCACAGTATCTTATTGAACATTTTTCTCTCGGCAATCATTTGATTATTGATGGAACTCCTCGAAAAATTCATGAAGCAATGGTACTTCATTCAGCCTTTGGATTTTATGGTTTCAAAAAACCAATACTTATTTATGTAAATATTAGTCGAGAAGAGGCGGAGAAGCGTCTTATTAATCGTGGAAGAATGGATGACAGCATAAAAGGGGTAGAGGAGCGACTTCATTGGTTTGAGACCGATGTGATTCCTGCAATACAGTTTTACCAAAGTCACCCATATTATACTTTTGTGGAGGTAAATGGTGAACAAGAACCTTCCAAGGTGTTTGCCGATATTAAGAGTCAGTGCGGGTTGGAATAATTATATATTTTTATGAACATTCTTATCTTATTTTGGGCAGTGATTGGATTTGTTTTTGTGTGTATTATTTCTATTCGCCAAATTAATCAGTACGAGAAAGGTGTTAAATTTATGTTTGGTAAGTTTCACAGAATGATGGAACCAGGATGGCGAATTGTACTTCCTGTTATTCAGTCGTATCAAAAGATTGATTTGCGAACTAAGGCTGTTGATGTACCCGATCAGAATGCTATTACAAAGGACAATGTCCCCGTAAATGTAAATGCTGTTATTTATTATAAAGTTGCGTCTGCAGAAAAAGCACTTCTTGAAATTGAAAACTTCAAATATGCCATCATGCAGTATGCTCAAACCACCATGCGTAACGTGGTAGGAGAGGTGACTCTTGATGAGCTTCTTGCGAGTCGTGACCGTGTTGCAAATCGTATTGAAGAGTTGGTAGAGGTTGTTTCTAAGTCATGGGGAATTGAAGTCTCAAGTGTGGAACTTAAGGATGTAAAGCTTCCTGAAAATATGGAAAGAACTATTTCAAAACAAGCTGAAGCAGAACGAGAAAAGCGAGCGATTATTATTACCTCAGAAGGAGAACTTGCGGCGTCTCAGAATATGGCAGAAGCGGCACGAACACTTTCTCAAGTCCCTGGTGCGCTTCATCTTCGAACCCTACAGTCAATAAATGATATATCATCTGATCAATCAAATACTGTGGTATTCACCCTTCCGCTTGAAACCTTGCAAGCATTTACAGGGTTTATGAATAAAGATAAGTAAACATTAGATAATAAAATGACCGATTTTTGAAAAACAAAAATCGGTCATTTTATTATTCCTAACTACTAGCTTTTTCTTTATTTTCCGGTAGTCTGGTAGGTATCTATGGCTATTACTATAAAGACTGAGAAAGATATTGAAATCCTTCGGGAGGGTGGAAAGCGTCATGCTTTTATTTTAGCTGAGATCGTAAAGGCTGTGCGACCAGGAGTGTCGACAAAAGAGCTTGATGATTTGGCATACAAGCTATGTACTGAGGGTGGTGATCAGCCTGCGTTTCTGAATTACAAACCATACGGTGCTGACCGACCTTATCCTGCATCTCTTTGTGTTTCTGTGAATGATGAAGTGGTTCATGGTATACCAAATGAGAATCCAAAAATTTTAAAAGAAGGAGACATTGTGTCTCTTGATTTTGGTTTGGTGCACAAAAAGATGATTACTGATATGGCGATTACTGTGGGGGTTGGTGAAATTGATACCGAATCTCAAAAACTACTTTCTGATACAAAAAAGGCTCTTGATATTGGTATCTCTGCATGTAAAGGTGGTGGTTATACTGGTGATATCGGTGAAGCGATTGAAAAGTTCGCAAAACCACTTAAGTACGGAATTGTTGAAGAACTTGCTGGTCATGGTGTGGGATACAAGGTCCACGAAGATCCCTATGTTCCAAATTATGGAGAAAAAGGAACTGGAAGTAAGTTAAAACCTGGTATGGTGATTGCGATTGAGCCAATGCTTAATCGTGGAACAAAAGCTATTATCCTTGATACTGATGGTTATACCTATAAAACAAAGGATGGAAAAAGAAGCGCTCACTTTGAACACACTGTCCTTATCACTGATGGAGGATGTGAGGTTTTGACTCAGATTTAATTTATTTCTATGAATACAGATTCACACAAAAAATTTCAACATCCAGAAGGTGAGTTGAAAGAACTTGAAGAAACACTCGCTCTCAGTGTTGAACTTTTGCATAAAGGATATGAAGAGGGTGGCGAAGTGAAACCTTGGACACATGAAGCGGTCTCTCAGATACTTGAAACAATTATCGAGAGCCTTTCGAGAAAACAAGATATTTTTGAAGAGATTCAAGAATTTGAAAAAGCTGCGGAGCTTGCAAATACCGTTGATTCATTACGGGAAATTGATGAAATATTAAAAACTAAAAGTGGTGGTGATAAAGATTTTACAAAAGAAATCACATTGCTCCTACGGTAACTTGTTGTTACACTTGTTTCACACATGTTTACAATAACTGCACTACTTACGATAGGGGGACTCGTGCTTTTTGAAATTGTATCGAGTATTGATAATGCAATTGTAAATGCCGAAGTTTTGAGTACTATGAGCGCAAAAGCTCGGAGATGGTTTTTGTTCTGGGGTCTTATATTTGCTGTTTTTCTTATACGAGGTCTTTTACCATGGGCGATTGTGTGGGCGACTAATCCTGAGATTGGTCCCGTTGGTGCTTTTACTGCAAGCTTTTCTGGTGATCCACGGGTCATGGAAGCTGTTACTGCTTCTGCGCCAATTCTTTTTGCTGGAGGTGGAATTTTCCTCGTCTTCCTTTTCTTTCATTGGCTTTTCATGGAGCCAAAAACATATGGACTTAAGGGCGAGAGATTTTTTCATTCTCAAGGCGCTTGGTTTTATGCGGTTGTTTCTGTGATTTTAATGAGTGTTGTGTGGTTTGCTGTAAAGATAAATCCGATGATGGCGTTTGGTGCCGTGGTCGGTTCTACTGCTTTTTTTATTACACACGGATTTAAACAATACGCTGAGGAAAGCGAGAAAAAGCTTTTATCTAGTGGCAAATCAGATCTTGCAAAGATACTTTATCTTGAGGTCATTGATGCAACATTTTCTATTGATGGTGTACTCGGTGCTTTTGCGTTTACACTCTCTGTTCCACTTATACTTATTGGTAACGGTATTGGGGCGTTAGTTTTGAGACATTTCACCATACACAACATTCACAATATAAAGAAGTACATATTTCTTAAGAACGGTGCAATGTACTCAATATTTGTGCTCGGTACAGTAATGCTTTGTCATGCGTTCGGTGTACATGTACCTGAGTATCTATCACCCCTCCTTACTTTTATCATCGTGGGCTACTTTTTCTTCAAGTCACGGACCCACATGAGGACTATCTCTTTATAGACAAGTTTGGTTGCTTGATGTTGGAAAATTATTGTATCAAAAAGACGTGATAAAATACTTACTGTACTAATCAATAGTTGTTTATATGACACATCCAAAAAACGAGAGAACATTGGTTTTGATAAAACCGGATGGTATACAGCGAACTTTGGTGGGAGAGATAATAAAACGATACGAAAGAATTGGACTTAAGATGGTTGCTTTGAAAATGATTGTTCCTTCAAAAGAATTAATTGAAAGTCATTACACAGTTGATCCAACATGGAGACAAAAGACCGGTGAAAAAACTATTAAGGGTTATCTCGATAAGGGGATGACTCCGCCCATCACTGATCCATTGAAGATAACAGAACTTCTTCTTGGTAAACTTGGGCGATATATGACAAGTGGTCCTGTTATCGCACTTGTACTTGAAGGTGCGCACGCGGTAAAGATTGTGCGAAAAATAACCGGCGGCACAGAACCACTGACTTCTGATGTGGGTACTATTCGTGGGGATTTTGTCCTTGATTCATATGAAGTTTCTGACAGAGACGGACGATCTGTGCGTAATCTTATTCATGCTTCAGGTTCGACAACTGAGGCGGAGGCTGAGATAAAGCTCTGGTTCAAAGAAGGGGAGATTTTAAACTATAGATTGGTTCAAGAGGAAATATTATACGATGTTGATTTGGATGGAATTCTGGAATAATGGCAAGGTGAGTTAGAAAAAGTGCCCGATTAGCGAAGCTAATCGGGCACTTTTTTG
>JACCDZ011882297.1_pt1 | contig 20417 bp, 19 predicted proteins | sample 7449551 | NCBI WGS metagenome assembly JACCDZ01 (sample SAMN15323452, study PRJNA562643) | freshwater metagenome | isolation source: river surface water | place: USA:Blue River Watershed | collected 2017-08-18
CGTGTTAGCGACTTTTTAATTTTAACAACCAGATGTCAAACATTGTAGGCGATGCAGTATTTTGGATAGAGACAGAAAAAATAGACCCAAACCCGTATCAACCACGACGGGAATTTAATGAAGCTGCGCTCAAAGATCTTGCAGACTCTATTCGTATGTATGGAGTACTTCAACCACTTGTAGTTACTCGTAAAGAAGTACAAAAAGAAGACGGGGGGCTTGCGACTCGCTATGAGCTTATCTCAGGAGAACGCCGTCTTCGTGCGTCACGTCTTGCCGGACTTCAACAAGTACCAACAATCATTCGAAGTGATGCTCAGGATTCACGTCTCAAGCTTGAACTCGCTATTATCGAAAACCTTCAGCGTGAAGATTTGAACCCTGTAGATAGAGCAAAATCATTTGAACGACTTACAAAAGAATTCAGTCTTACTCACAAGCAAATTGCTGAGAAAATGGGTAAGAGTCGTGAATATGTTTCAAATAGTATGCGACTTCTTAGTCTTCCAGCAGATATTTTGCAGGCCATCAGCGAAGGACGACTTACCGAAGGTCACGCTCGACCACTCATGATGCTTGGTGATAGACCAGAAGAGCAATCAACACTCTTCAAAGAAATTACTTACAAGAAGCTCACTGTGCGTGAGGCGGAAATCATTGCTCGTAAGATTGCCACAGACAAGATTCGTAAAAAAGAAAGACTCTTTGATCCAGAAATAGTTGAACTTGAAAACAGAATAGCAGAACACCTTGGAACTCGTGTACACATCGAACATAAGCAACAAGGAGGAAGAATTATGATCAACTTCTTCTCAGATGATGACCTAAAAACACTTCTCAGCACTATTTCAACTGTAAAGGGCGGAAAAGATACTCTTAATAAAATTGCAAATACTCAGGTTCCTCAAGAAACGGTTGTTGATAGTGTAATAACCGAAAGCCCAAATCCTATTGATGACAGACCTGCGGAAGAACAGAAGAAAGATGAGGATGATTCAGAACTCTATTCGATAAAGAATTTTAGTTTGTAGAAACAGACTCACAACGAAAAGCCTATAACTGACAACGAAATAAAAAGTAAAGAAATAGAAAACCTGATTCACTACTCGAATCAGGTTTTCTGTTGACTTCTATGATAAATGGGTATAAAACTTATTTTATAAGTTCTTTAATAGAAATTAATTGTTTGTGTGATGGTTGGTCATAGACATAAGTCCTTGAGATATTGAGGTTTTATGCCTATGACCACCACACTATGTGCTCCTGTCAGCACTAAAACGACAGAAAATGAAAAGTTCGTTCTATTCGTAGACCTCGGCATCATTACAGTGCCAGATGACTATATGCACAAAAGTCGACTGACGACGTTTTATGGGCTGAACCAGGATAGGTTCCTTCTCTACCAGGATGAGATAACTGACGTTAACTTCCCGTATCCGAGTCGTATTCTGAAGCCTGGCAATAAGTTCCGTCTCCGTGCGTTTAGGGAAATTGTCCCAGGTAGGACCACCTTGAACATGCGACTAGGGTTCTTGGCAACTCAAAAAGCCATCTACACCGGTGCACAAGGTCTATCCCTTGTGTTTGATCAGAAACGAGACCAATTACCAAGAGCAAAATGGTATGTCTCCTTTGATGTAAAGGAACGTCTCTTGGCACAGGACCATAATTACCACGGGGTACCACTTCTGGGCGTTCGCGGGGATGGTGCTTTTCTGCTTACACTTGACCACTTCGAATGTCTTTCGGGTAATAACAATATCTTTCTTTGTTTTACCGAAATGAAAGGAACCTCTTGAGTTTTTTTCTGTTTTACAAGTACCCATCGATTCGTCGATGGGTACTTTTTTTATATTTCAAATAACAAATCCAGCACGGCGCGCTTGCGCGCCGTGCTGGATTTGTTATGGGTTGTTAGTTGTTAGTTTCTTTCGCTTTTCTCTTAAACCCTCGTTTCTTCTTCTCCTCAGCTAATATTTCAAGCGCTCGCTCGAGAGTTATGGTATACGGATCATCGGTCTTCAGTGATCTAAAATCTCCATCGTGCACCACATACGGGCCAAACATTCCAATAGATGCGGTAATGGTTTTACCAGTCACGGGATGTGTACCAAGAGTTCGTGGAAGAGTGAGGTAGAGAAGCGCCATATCAAGTGTTACATCCTCAGGTTTCACACCCTTAGGTAAACTTGCTCGGCGAACTTTCGGAGCCGAAGCTTTCTTTTTTGTAGTCTTTTTCTTCTTCGTTTCAGTGGGTGTTTCTTCGACAATAGCCTTCGGTGATTCCGCAAGAGTTTCTACATACGGACCATATTTACCAGTTTTAATTACAATGGGATTTCCAGTCTCAGGATGAATACCGACTTCTTTATCCTTCGGTACCTCAGAGCCATCAATAAGAAGCGCACCATCACAATCAGGGTATCGAGAGCACGATAAGAATTTACCATTTCGTCCAAGCTTAGTGGTCATATCTGCTCCACACTTGGGACACACCATACCAGTCGGAGCGTCTCCGAGATTTGTTGCTTTCTCAAGCTTATCTTTTATTTTTACTTCTTTTAGAAATGGTCCATAAAAATCAGAAAGAGTTTTTACATACGCAAGCTTTCCTTCTGCAATAAGATCGAGCTTGTCTTCCATCTCTGCAGTAAAGGTATCACTAATATAAGTAGGGAAGTTTTGTTCAAGGAAACTACTTACCACATCGCCAGTATCAGTTGGCTTAAGTGCTTTGTTTTCATTTACTACATAACCACGCTCTTCAATAGTACGAATGATAGAAGCATAAGTAGACGGTCGTCCAATTCCTCGCTTTTCGAGTTCTTTCACGAGTCCCGCTTCAGAGTACCGTGACGGCGGTTCAGTCTGCTTTTCGAGTGTTACAAGATCAATAAGGGTAAGAGCGTCACCTTTTGCAACTTTTGGTAATTCAACATCGTCACTTCGAGATGCAGGGTCTGCGACGAACCATCCTGGATTTACCACACGGCTTCCATTGGCTTGAAATGCCGGTATAGACTCATCAATAGTCGAAGCTGTTATCTTTGTTCGCAAAGTATCCGCATCAGCCATCTGAGAGGTTATGGTTCGTGCCCAGATAAGATTATAAAGTTTCTCCTGTTCAGGATTTGCTCCAGCAAATTCTTTTTCTATATGTGTAGGTCGAATCGCTTCGTGTGCTTCTTGAGCATTCTTAGACTTGGCAGTAAATTTTCGAGCAACAAACATATCTTTGCCGTATTTCTTTTCGACAAAAGTTGCGATTTGAGCAACGGCTTGCGCACTCAAGTTTGTAGAGTCAGTACGCATATAGGTAATGAGTCCTGCTTCATAGAGTCTCTGTGCTACAGACATAGTACGAGATGGTGAGAAGCCGAGTCGTGAACTCGCTGTTTGCTGAAGAGTGGAAGTGGTAAAAGGTGCACGCGGTGAACGCTTTACTTTGCTTTCTTCTATATCAAGCACTTTCCACGCTTTTGATTTTCCTTTTGAGAGAATACCATCTACCACTTTTTTATCTCGCGGTTCTTCTTGGCAGAGAAGTTCAAGAGCGATTTTTTCTTTTGTATTAGTATGAGCGGTGAGAGTCCAGTATGTTTCTGGAATGAAGGCACGAATTTCTCGTTCGCGTTCCATGATAATTCGGAGTGCTGGGGATTGTACTCGCCCAGCAGAAAGACCATAACGAACTTTTTTCCAAATAAGTCCCGAGAGGTCGTAACCCACAAGTCTATCGAGTACTCGTCGTGCCTCTTGAGCTTGTCTTAAATCCTCATCAATCTTTCGTGGATGAGTAAGAGCTTCAAGAATCGCTTCCTTAGTGATTTCGTGATAAGTAACACGCTGAATTTTGTCTTCTTTTACTTTTGCATTACGAAGTTCTTCGGCAATATGCCACGCGATAGCTTCACCTTCACGGTCGGGGTCGGTCGCGATAAGTACTTCCTCAGATTTTTTTGCAAGACTTACGATTTCAGCAATTACTTTTTCTTTACCAGCACTGATTTCATAATGAGGCACGAAACCGGCTTCGATATCAATCGCTTTTTTGTTTGATTTTGGAAGATCACGCACATGACCAATAGATGCAATCACCTTATATTCAGCACCAAGATACTTGCCGATGGTTTTTGCTTTTGCAGGGGACTCAACAATGAGAAGTTTTGACATAACTTTGACTAGTATTACACGAAAGGATTTTTTTTGGCAAATCTCGGAGTATAAGAATGCTCGCACATAGCTCATAGAAAATGGCTTATGGCCAGAGAAGAAAGACAACAAAAAAGCGCACCGAAAAGGTGCGCTGCACAAGGTTTGAATTCAGGAAGAAAGAGTAGGGTAAGGGATCCAGGTCCAGTATCCGCCTGTAGACAAAGAAACTACCTGACATTTCCTAAATTCAGTATCTTTAAGATAAAAACAATCGGTCGAGACAACTTTTCCTCCAACGGAAGGATAGAGACGGAGAGAGTTTTTACGGCAAGCCACCACAGTCCAACTCTTCTTATCATCCGCGGTATTATCATCATTAGTTGCAACAACAAAATCGTATTCATTGACGAACTGACGAAAAGATTGTTGTGAACCAAGTTCAATGGGTGATAACGGGCTCACGACCGTATCACGATCCAGTATTTGATCTGGTCCTGATATTTTTTGTAATAATTCTCCTGCTTCTTTTTGGTTCATGTGTTTTGAGGGTGAAAAAGAAACAACAACCTGAGTCACTGTCTCTGTTTCACCATCAAACTGATTTGAAGAACTTTATATTTCGTATATTGCATCTCAATAAACAATATGTCAAGTATAAAGTCTAATAACTTATTTGACGCTTAGATTAATTGTATTAGTATATTTCTCGAGACCAGTTCTCTTAAACACCCCCCTAACAAAGAAAGAGATTGAAATGCTTCACCTTAGACAGCAAACACTTTTGGCACAAAGACTCAGAATACTTCTTGAGGTTGGACCAGACCACAGGCTTTGTTTTCCTAACCTGGCCACACCCGAACCAAAGGGCTTACATGAAACAAAATTATTTGAACCAACAAGAAGGATCGAAACAGGTCATGATTTCTTACATTCTTTAATACGAGACACCACTCATTTCAGAATAAGTGAGAAAGACGCCATACAATCTTGTGTGGGCCCCTTTAGAATCATTGAAATGTTTGAACATGTGTATAACCTTGGTTTTAGTGGTATTGAAATAGCTTTTTTCACCCACGTTTTTATACACACCCGGACATATGATTTTTTAGTCCCTGTTGTTGATAAGGAACAAAAAATCAATCTTGTTAGTTTAAGCGCACAATGGCCCTCATATCGAAAAGTCATTGTCTTAAAAACCGATTGACTGACATGCTTCACCCCTGGTGAAGCTTTTTTTATATCAAAAATAACTTTCCGCCACTTTCTTTTATCTTTCCTTTTATCTCAAGCATAGAAATAATCGCATTGAGTTCACCTGCATCACCGCCAATAAGTTCGAGAACCACTTCTCGAGGCAAAGGCTCGCTCAAAGTTTTAATCACCTCAACCTCTTCAGGTGAGCAATCATCATAATTTCGCACAACATTCTCTTCTGTCCTCTCAAATCCAAGTGCTTCACGTAAATCCTCACTTGAAGTTATAGGTGTCGCACCAAGCCGTATAAGCATATGTGGTCCAGCTGAAAGGGTAGAGAAAATAGAACCGGGCAAAGCAAACACGTCTCGATTAAAATCTGTCGCGTACTTAGAAGTAATAAGTGTACCCGACTGAAGTTCTGCTTCTATCACAAACACAGCCTGAGAAAGTCCTGCCATAATACGATTACGCTGTGGAAAGCTCCACGCAGTTGCCTTAAACTTCGGTTCAAATTCAGAAATAAGACATCCACCTTTTTCTATAATACGTTTTGCAAGATTACGATTGGTACTTGGATAAAGAACGGATGCATCAAGTCCAGACCCTGGTATCGCCACAGTCTTAAGCCCTTCCTCCATAGCTGCTTCATGTGCCCAAGCATCAATTCCGAGTGCGAGTCCCGATACTATCACCACCGGCAGACCCGCAAGACCTTTTACAAGCTTAAAAACTGCTTCTTTACCATACGTAGTGGATTTACGAGAACCGACAATGGCGAGATAAACGGAATCTTTCGGAGGTAAAGTTCCTTCTATATAGAGCTTTTTCGGAGGAGTCGGTATTTCGAGCAACTGTTTCGGAAACTCATCTTTAAAGAGTTCACGTATGGAATTCATGACAAATATATTGTATCATTGATTTTACCTAAACAAATAGAAATATGCTTGATATAAAATTCATACGAGAGAACAAAGACCTGATCAAAATTGGTGCAACAAAAAAGCATATCTCCTTTGATGTAGAAAAACTCATCGAAGTAGACGATAAACGACGAGCACTCCAGACAAGTGTTGAAGCAAAGCGCGCTGAACAAAACACTGTTGGCCAGAAAATCGCCACAGGAACACCTGAGGAACGAGCTCCGCTTCTCGAAACAATGAAGACCCTCAAGACCACACTTGGTCAAGAAGAAGAACAGTTGAAAGAAGTAATGAAAGAATGGCAAGGACTCATGCTTTCTGTTCCAAACATTCCAGATATTTCAGTGCCAGAAGGGGAAAGTGATGCAGATAATAGAGAGGTTCACTCATGGGGAGACAAACCAAACTTTGCTTTTACCCCAAAGGATCACATCACACTCTGTGAATCACTCGATCTTGCAGATTTTGAAAAAGGTGCAGAAGTCGCTGGTTTTCGTGGATACTATTTGAAAAAAGAGCTTGTTCAAATCAATTTCGCTCTCTGGCAGATGGTTATGAATCACTTTGTTGAAAAAGGATTTACTCCAATGATGGTACCTTCTATGGTACGACGAGAAACACTCTTTGGTACTGGATATCTTCCACAAGGCGAAGAAGATCTATACAAGACTCAGGACGGAGACTATCTCTCAGGTACAGGCGAAGTAGGTGCAATGAGTTACTTCGCAGATAAAGTCATAGATAAGGCAGAACTTCCAATCAAAGTCTTGGCGTTTTCACCATGTTTTAGACGTGAGGCGGGAAGTCACAGTAAAGATACAAAGGGTCTTATTCGCGTACACGAATTCTTCAAATTTGAACAAGTAATACTTTGTGAAGCAAGTCATGAAGAATCAGTAAAGCATCACGAAGAACTTCGCAGAAACTCAGAAGAGCTTCTTGAGAAGCTCAATCTTCCATATCACACCGTTGCAAACTGTGGAGGAGATTTGGGACTTGGCCAAGTAAAGAAATACGATAATGAAGCATGGGTACCGTCACAGAACGCGTATCGAGAAACTCACTCAGCATCATATTTCCACGACTTCCAATCACGACGATTAAATATTCGCTACAAAGACAGCGAAGGAAAGCTTCGATTTGTTCACTCACTAAACAATACCGCGCTCGCAGGACCACGAATACTCGTACCGATTATTGAAAACAATCAGAATGAAGATGGTAGTATAAATATTCCTGAAGCACTACGACCTTTCGTTGGCAAAAGCATAATCTCAAAAAAGTAACTTTATGATGAGAGGCTCTTCACGGCCACTTCAACAAAAGATTATTGCAAAGAAACGTAAAAAACTTATCGTTACTTTTTCCGTCCTTGTATTTTCCATCTCAATTCTCTTGCCAATATTCTATTTCGCCTCACGCGCAGAATGGATGTCTATAGATACAATACGGGTAGAGAATCAAAAAGGGCGTATTAGTGAGAGTGCAATCAAAGAAGCTGTTCAAAACGAGCTCACACATGAGGGATTTGAATTATTTTCTTCTCAAAACACTTTTGTATTAAATACAGGTGAGCTTGAAGAAAAATTAATTACACTTTTTCCTCTCATAAAGACTATTTCGATATCTCGAAGTGGACTCACAGGACTTACTGTTGAAATTACAGAAAAAACAGCTCGCCTTAATTACTGTGATAAAACCACGGCTTGTTTCGATGTAGACGAAGAAGGGTTTATTTTCGCACCACAAGCTTCTTCCTCAGCAAAACTTCTCACCATCACAGGTATTTATGAAAAAGCACCTCTTGGAGATTTTGTATTGAAAACCGATGAGGTAAAATCATTACTTTTCTTTATTCAACAAATAGAAAAAATTGGGTTTAAAACAACTATTATCAATCTTGATACAGATAATATGAGTCTTACTCTAGAAGATGGTGGCAAAATACACCTAAGACGTACACAAGACTTAGCGAAGGCGCTCAGTCTTCTTGAGGCACTTACAAAAGATACAAATCTCAATATTACAGAGTCGCAATTTCTCAAAAACTTAGACTATATTGATATGCGATATGGGAATAAGATTGCCTATAAGTTGAAGAAATAAATTTACTCAACAAAAAAGCCCCTTGAAGTAATCGCGGGACTTAGAATGGTAAGGGGAGGGTGATCAACTGGCTGTTTTCAAATAATCCGAGAGCGTTAGCTCTGGATCACGCATCAAGGTCAATGTAAAGACATTCACAAGGATGGCATCACCAGGGACACTATCAACCTTTCCTGGTGTTTTCAACATGATTGCTTTTCCGGTGGTCTTTGTAGACCAGTCAGAATCAACCATGCCAATAAACAGAGAAGCATGATCTTGTTCGGTGGTCACAGTGTGACCAGCCGATCGAACATGTTCCTCAACTGAGGAACGCAAAGCACTCCTCCCGACTGTTTCAAAGATGAAGATGAACATAACTAATATATAATACACTGGTAATATAGATATGTCAAACTTATTTTGAAACAGTGATTAAATATGCTAGTTTGATACTCATATGAATAAAGGTTTTTGGGCAAAAATAAAAACTCCTTGTGCGGTATTAGCACCGATGGCAGATGTTACTGATCCAGCTTTTCGTCGTGTTATCGCAAAGTACGGCAAGCCAGATGTGACATGGACCGAATTCGTCTCAGCGGACGGACTCTGTTCGGCCGGAAGACCTAATCTTATAAAAGATTTGGTATACGATGAAAGCGAGCGACCGATTGTTGCCCAGCTTTTTAGTTCAAACCCAGAGAAGATGAAAGAAGCAGCGAAGCTCTGCCAAGACCTTGGTTTTGACGGCATTGATATCAATATGGGGTGTCCTGATAGATCTATTGAAAAACAAGGAAGTGGCGCAGCGATGATCAAAAATCCAAAGCGTGCTCGAGAAATAATCCGTGCAGCGAAAGAAGGTGCTCCAAACCTGCCCATTTCGGTCAAAACTCGCATAGGTTACAATAAAAATGAAATTGCGACATGGATACCAGAAATCCTCGCAGAAGATGTGGTGGCCCTCACAGTTCACTGTAGAACCCGCAAAGAAATGTCACTGGTGCCGGCACGATGGGAACATTTGGATGAAGTGGTAGCGATTCGAAACTCAATGGGTAAAGACACGCTCATTCTCGGCAATGGTGATATAAAAAATGTAAAAGAAGGTAAAGAAAAAGCCCTCGAACACGGAGCGGACGGCGCAATGCTTGGACGAGCAATCTTCGGAAACCCATGGCTTTTCTCTGACAAGGATAGACAGCAAACACTCAAAGAAAAACTTGAGGTACTAGTGGAACATACCAAGCTTTTTGGAAAACTCTGTGACCACAAAAGTTTTGCTGTAATGAAAAAGCATTATAAAGCATACGTAAATGGTTTTGACGGTGCAAAAGATTTACGAATTCGTCTTATGGAGACTAATAACGCAGAAGAAGTTGAGCAGATTGTAGGTGAATTTATTAAAACCCTTTAACCAAAGCTTGCTTTTTGAAGAAATGAAAAAAGCAGTGTATGATTGTAGACATGTCACAAAAAATTCTTCTCTCAGGAGTACAACCAACTGGTAGACCACATATCGGAAATTATTTTGGAGCAATGAAGCAGTTTGTTGATCTTCAAGATGCTCACCTATGTCTTTTTATGATTGCAAACTATCACGGACTTAACTCTGTGCAGAATGCTGAAGAGATGAGGAACAATATCACAGAACTTGCTCTTGATTATCTCGCTATCGGTATCGATCCTTCAAAATCAATTCTCTTTAAACAATCAGACGTCTCAGCTCATACCGAGCTCACATGGATACTTAACACCATCACCACCATGCCGTATCTTATGCGAGCACATGCCTTCAAAGATGCAGAAGCAAAAAACAAAGAAATAAGTGTCGGTACTTTTGATTATCCGATACTTATGTCAGCCGACATTCTCTTGTACAATACGGATGTTATACCAGTTGGACAAGATCAAAAACAACACATTGAATATACTCGAGATATCGCAGAAAAGTTTAATCATATTTTCGGAGAAACATTCAAACTTCCAAATCCGATAATTGTAGAATCAGTAAAGACAGTACCTGGACTTGATGGTCAAAAAATGAGTAAGAGTTATGGAAACACTATTCCACTCTTTGCAACGGATGAAGAAATAGAAAAAGCGGTAAAGAAAATTGTAACGGATTCAAGTGCTGATATACCGATGAACGTATTCAATATTCATCTCCCAGTATTCCAAGCTCTCGGTAAAGGTGATGAAGGAGCTTTAAAGGCACTTTATAACGCACGAGAAGGGAAGTATAAAGAACTCAAGGATTTGCTTACCGAAGACTTAAAAGCTTTTATTGGTCCAATGCGAGCAAAACGCGAAGCACTGAGTGTTGATAAAGCGAAGGTGCTCCAAATAATTAAAGAAGGTGGAGTAAAAGCGAAAGAGATTGCAGATAAGAAATTGATGGAAGTGAAGAAAGCGATAGGAGTGGAATTATAGAAAATTAAATTTAAAAAATAAAGATGAAAAATATTGTAATTGGTCTTATTATCGTGGTAATTATCGGAGCTGTTATCTATAAAGTTGCTTCAACAAAAGCACCTTCAACACTCCCAACAGCTACCGTAAGTGATGTGGTTACAGCAACCACAAGCGCGCCAGTTGTGTCAGACACTGTTGTAGATACTTCAAAATCAAGCTTCACTTTCACAGGTTATGGTCCTGGAAAAGAACACGATGGAACATTTAATACCATTGCTTATAACCTTACTGCAAAGGACGGTAAAATAACTGGTGGATCTGTAGTATTTGACACTGCTTCAATTGATACAAAAATTGATGGACTCAACAAACATCTTCAATCAGCAGATTTTATCGATGTAACAACATACCCAAAGGCAACATTTACTATCATCTCAATTGATGGAAAAAATGCCACAGGAACACTTTCATTTAGAGGTGTAGAAAAGCAGGTTTCATTCCCTGTAACAGTGACTGACAAGACTTACTCAGCTGATTTCAAAATCAGTGCGGCACCATTCAAGTTTAAGTATGTCGGTATCAAGGATGAAATCCGAGTACGATTCTCAGTGGTTTTGAAATAGTGAAACCAACTCATAACAAATAGCTTGTAGCTTATTACAGATAAAGCAGGGTTTCGCTTCGCAAAACCCTGCTTTATTGTTTCTATTGCAAGAAAGTATCTAATCGGGTAGCATTACAAATAACCAATGAACCGGCTGACACCGGCGAGGTGAAGAAAGAAAACCTGAAAGGGTGAGTAGACTCTTCCGACTAACTGCATCGCAAGCAGTAAATGAGTTAGGACCTGTCCGCAAATCATATTGTCTCGAAATGCTCAATTCTTGGTAAAAATTCAATTTTTCAAAACTCATTGTAGCTTAGGCTATAAATCGTTTCTGCAAAATTGTTTTTTCCACAAGAATTTACCATTTCTCTAAACAATCTTATTTCCGGATAGGTCCTTAAACAGGGTGGCACCGCGATCACAAATCGCCCCTGCGAATTTATTAACGATAAGTTATAAAGTTCGGAGGGGCTTTTTGTTTCTCCGAAAAAACTCACATGGAAAGAACATATATAAAAGATATTGAATCAAAGAAAGGTGAGACCGTAACCATTCAAGGTTGGGTGGACGTAAGACGCGATCAAGGAAAGCTCATCTTTCTTGATTTTCGCGATATGACAGGATACGTACAAGGTGTAGTACTTCCGAATGCAAAAGAGGCTCAAGAAGTCGCAAACAAACTACGTCCTGAATGGGTGGTAGAAGTAACAGGTAAGGTAAACCCTCGTCCAGAAAAAAATATCCAGAAAGATAAACAAAATGGTTCTATCGAACTTGAAATACTTGGAATCAAAGTATTGAATGAGGCAGAAACACCAGTATTTGATGTACGTGGTGATGGAAAAGAAATTGGTGAAGAAAGCAGACTTACATATCGTTATCTCGACCTTCGACGTCCACGACTTCAGAAAAATATTCGCACTCGACACGCGCTCAACATGTTTGCACGAAATTTTCTTACAAAAGAAGGTTTTACTGAAATAGAAACCCCAATACTTACAAAATCTACCCCTGAAGGTTCTCGAGATTACCTCGTTCCCTCACGACTCGACAAGGGTTCATTCTATGCGCTTCCACAATCACCTCAGCAATACAAACAGCTGTTGATGGTTTCTGGATTTGAGAAATACTTCCAATTTGCACGATGTCTTCGAGATGAAGATAGCCGAGGAGATAGACAGCCAGAATTTACACAGCTTGATATGGAAATGAGCTTTGTAAAGCGTGAAGATGTTATGGCGTTGAATGAAAAGCTTTTGATTGAACTTGTTCAAACTCTTTTCCCACACAAAAAGATTCAAGAAATTCCATTTCCACGATTGACCTACAAAGAATCAATGGAGAAATATGGTAATGACAAGCCTGATATTCGTACAGATAAAAATGATCCAGACCTTCTTGCATTCTGTTGGGTGATTGATTTTCCATTCTTCGAAAAAACCGAAGAGGGTGGTTGGACCTTTACACACAACCCATTTTCAGCACCAAAACCAGAGCATTATGAAATACTTATGAACAAAGAATCTATCGGAGATATTCTTACCACTCAGTACGACATCGCACTCAATGGATTTGAAATTGGAGGAGGAAGTATCCGAAATCATGAACCAAAAGCTTTGGCTAAAGTTCTTGAAATAATGGGACATAGCGAAGAAAACATCAAAGCAAACTTCGGACACATGCTTGACGCATTCGGATTTGGCACACCTCCACACGGTGGTATTGCTTGGGGAGTAGACCGACTTATGGCCATTCTTATGAATGAGCCAAACATCCGAGAAGTGATTGCTTTTGCAAAGACAGGGGAAGGAAAAGATTTGATGATGAAATCGCCTTCGACCGTAAGCACAGAGCAATTAATTGAGCTTGGAATACAGATAAAGAAAGCAGAATAAAACTAACAAAAAACCGCTTCGGCGGTTTTTTTTTGATACAGACATTTGTTGTCGGTTGTTCGTTGTAAGTTGTTTGTTTCTTCAAACCCTTGCTTTTTTCTTGATTTAGGTGTATAATATAAAAAGGTGAGAATTCACCAGATCTTTACTGACCCACGTTGGGTTGGTTGTTGGGGTGGTGGTAGCGTCACAGGACGTCTACCACCACTTTTTCTTTTCTCTTATTTTTTATGATACTCTGTACGTATGAATTACCGAGTCGAAACACCACACTTTCAGGGACCACTCGAACTCCTTCTCGAACTCATCGAGAAGCGTAAACTTTTTATAAACGATATCTCACTTGCTCAGGTGACGGATGATTACATTGCATACACGCAGGCTCACACAGAGCACACACTCGAACAAAACGCCCAGTTTGTACTCATTGCCTCAACACTCCTCCTCATCAAATCAAAGTCACTTCTGCCAACCCTTACTCTCACAGAAGAAGAGAAGGTGAGTATAGACGATCTAGAGGCACGTCTTACTATTTACAAACAAGTCAAAGAACTTTCTCGCCACCTTGAAACACGTTTTGGAAAGACAGTTCTTTTTGAAGCAGAAGATAGACCAAACACTCCTGTCTTTTCACCAGATAAAAACCTAAGTATCGCATCTATTCATGAAGCTATAAAACGAGTATTAACTGATCTTCCAAAAAAAGAGGCCCTACCGAAAACAGTTGTAAGAAAAGTAATTAGCCTTGAAGATATGATAGAAAACCTTACCAAGCGTGTGACTGGAGCCCTTCGTATGAGTTTCAAAGAATTCTCATCGGGACACAAGGGGGATAAGGTGAATGTAATCGTTGGATTTCTTGCAATGCTCGAACTTGTAAAACAGGGAATAGTACATGTAAATCAAGAAAAACATTTTGATGATATCAATATGGAAACCGAAGGAATAGGAATTCCTCGATACTAACAATCGGAGGACGGTCCTCCGAAAAAAGCTAGCTACTGCGTATTATTTTGTTATACTAAAAACAACTATTTATGAAACCAGATCGCATTTCTTCACATATTGAAGCGCTCCTTTTTTGGAAAGGGGAGTCTTATACGATCAAAAAATTAGCAACCACACTTTCTGTATCGGAAGACCTCATCGCTCAAGGACTAAACGAACTTGAGCAGACACTCACAAATCGTGGCGTCACTCTTATACGAAATAATGACGAGGTCGCCCTTAGAACATCACCAGAAACCTCAGAACTCATCGAGCAATTGACCAAAGAGGAGCTTATGAAAGATTTAGGTAAGGCGGGCCTCGAAACGCTTTCAATCATTATCTATCGTGGACCGGTACGTAGAAGTGACATTGATTATGTGCGTGGAGTAAGCTCATCATTCATCTTACGAAATCTTCTTGTGCGTGATTTAGTAGAGAAAGTAGAAATAAAAGAAGAAAAATACAAAGGGCCAATCTATAAACCAACTCTCAAACTACTATCATATCTAGGAGTATCCAAAGTTGAAGACTTACCCGACTATAATCGAGTACGTGAAGAACTCGAAGCATTTAAAAATACTGAAGAAACTAATCGTTAGTAAAAATTTCTCATGACTGACCATACGCACAACACAGTGTCGAACAAAACACTTCTTTTTTCTGGAAGCATATTTGCGGTACTTTTTTGTGCGTTATTTATTATTATCTACACAAGAGAGGACAATAAAACATCACCTGTGGTGACAGTGACCGAAACCACACCGGTTATAAAACCAGCGGAGAATTATTTCAACAATCTGTCTCTTGAAGCACAGGCTGTTTATGTATTTGATGTAAATACAAATACGGTACTCTTCGCACAAAACGCCGAAAGCCAGATGCCGCTTGCATCACTCACAAAAATAATGACTGCACTTACCGCATCAACCCTCACTGACACAAAAGATAAAGTCACTATTGCACCAAGAGACATAGTGATAGAAGGTGACTCGGGTCTCTCTGTAGATGAAACCTGGTCTCTCAAAAAACTACTTGATTTCGGCCTTGTGGTGTCTTCGAACGATGCAATGAGTGCAATAGCTAGCATTGCCGGTGGACGTCTTTCATCAACATCAACAACAGACAGAGATACCCGCTCTATTTTTGTTCAAAAAATGAACGAATATGCTCAACAGCTTGGAATGACCCAAAGCTACTTTCTGAATGAGTCAGGACTCGATGTGTCTTCTGCACTATCAGGTGGTTATGGTTCTGCAAAAGATGTAACCAAGCTCGTAGGATACGTACTCGAACACAATCGTCCGCTTCTCGAAGCGACTGAATACAGTTCACTTTCTATTCCATCTGACACAAAGGAACATCTCGCTCTTAACACAAATAAAATCATAGATACCATACCAGGTATACTCGGATCAAAGACTGGATACACTGATTTGTCAGGTGGTAATTTAGTGATTGCTTTCAATACAGGACTCATGGATCCCGTCATCATAACCGTACTTGGTTCTACACGAGAAGGAAGATTTACTGATATGGAACAACTCGTAAACGCAACACTCAAAACAAAAGCTCAATAAACTGGAGTTTGTTCAACTTTGACGATATGATAGAACGCATGAAGAAGAAAAAAGTCGATCTTCCATTTCTCATACTCACCACTCTCCTTGTCCTTCTCGGAACTGGTATATTCTGGTCAGCCTCTCTGGGACTTCTTGCACGCGAAACTAGTACCTATGGCCCAATAGTGTTCAAACAAATATTCATGGGGCTTATACCGGGCATTATCATTGCCTACTTTCTGTCAAAAACAAATTTTGAATTGTGGCGAAAATGGGCTTTTTATATTTTGATAGGTGCAATACTTGTAAATCTTATTATATTTATTCCAGGACTCGGCCTTACCCACGGCGGAGCAACACGTTGGCTTCTTATCGGATCAATATCATTTCAGACTTCCGAATTGCTAAAAATTGGAGTTCTAATTTATTTTGCAGCATGGATTGCAAGCAGAAAAGACAGGATGCAAGAATGGACAGAAGGCTTTATTCCTCTCTGTATAATGCTTTTCATCGCCTGTGGCTTACTCTTACTCCAACCAGACACAGATACAGCGTTTGTGCTCTCAGCTGGAATTATTGCAATGTATATTGCAGGTAAAGGTAGGATAAAAGGAGTCTTAATAATTGGAAGCATTGGATTATTACTACTCGGTACACTAATTGCCACACGCCCATATTTGCAAGCGCGTGTTCAAACATTACTCAATCCAACAGAAAACACACTTGGTTCAGGATATCAAATAAATCAATCACTCATCGCCATAGGTTCTGGGGGCATTAGCGGTAGAGGTTTCGGACAAAGTATTCAAAAATTCGCCTTTCTACCTGAACCAGTAGGTGACTCTATCTTTGCTGTCGCAAGTGAAGAATTCGGCTTCCTTGGAGCATCGCTACTAGTAGCACTTTTTACAGGCTGGACACTACGCGCGTATCACATAGCATCAAGAACTCCGTCTATTTTCGGAAGCATGCTTATGATCGGTATCTCATCACTCATTATTACCCAGGCGTTCATAAACATAAGCTCAATGCTTGGAATTATTCCAATCGCTGGAATAACCTTACCGCTCGTAAGTCAAGGTGGGACATCACTTATTTTTGTACTTGCTCAAATAGGTATAATGCTTAGTATCTCAAGAACATCTATACCAAAAGCCCACTAAAAACTCATCAAAAAAGGTAGATTGTGCTATAGTAATCATGTCTATAGAAGAAGAGATATTATATGAAAATACTACTTACAGGAGGCGGCACAGGAGGACATGTTTATCCACTTATAGCAGTGGCACAGTCCATACGTAAAATAGTAAGAGAAGAAAAACTGCTCGATGCAACTCTCTACTATATGGCACCGTCAAAATATAATGAACAAGCCTTACTTGAGAATGGGATTATTTATGTACCGTGTTTCGCTGGTAAAATACGACGATATTTTTCTCTCTTGAATGTCGTAGATCTTTTCAAAACTGCTACAGGTATTATTCGTGCTATTTTCGACATTTACAACATATTTCCTGATATCATCTTTAGTAAAGGTGGATACGTGAGTTTTCCTGCTCTTGTGGCAGCACGCCTCTTTGGCATACCGGTAGTTATACATGAGTCAGATTCAAAACCGGGAAGGGTAAGTCTCTGGTCAGGTAAATTTGCAAAACGTATTGCGCTCTCATATCCGCAGGCAGCTCAATATTTTGATGAAAAACGTGTAGCGCATACCGGTAATCCAATTCGTAAAGAAATTGAACTTCCACTCAAAGAAGGTTCTTTTGAGCATTTTCAATTTGAAAGAGAATTACCGGTACTTTTAATTCTTGGAGGATCACAAGGGTCACAAAAAATTAACGACATCATTATCGACATACTCCCAGAACTTGTTGAAAAATATAATATTATCCATCAAACAGGTAAAAACCTTTTTGCTGAAGTTAAAAACACAAGCGAGGTAGTTCTTAATGGGAGCGCTCATAAAGATCGATATAAAGCATTCGCGTATCTCGACACACTCTCTATGCGAATGGCCGCAGGATGTGCTTCCCTTATTATTTCTCGAGCCGGTTCAACTATTTTTGAAATCGCAGAGTGGGGAATACCATCAATCATTATCCCAATCCCGGAAGAAATTAGTCATGACCAGCGTTCAAATGCCTTTGCATACGCCTCAACAGGTGCTTGCTCCGTAATAGAAGAAGTCAACCTTACTCCTCATATAGTAAGTAATGAAATCGACAGAATTATCTCAACACCGAGTGTATTTGAAAGAATGAAGCAGGGCACTGAGACCTTCAGACACCCACACGCAGCAGATACTATTGCACGAGAAATAATAAACATTGCACTAACTCACACTAACTAATATGAAGACTGAAAAAGTTGTAACACGTTTTGCCCCAAGTCCAACAGGACTTCTCCATGCTGGAAACTACCGTACAGCAGTTTTCGCATATCTCTTTGCACGACAAAACAGAGGTAAGTTTATTTTACGAATTGAAGACACAGACAAGGCACGCTCAACAAAGGCAAATGAAGATAATATTCTCGAAAGTCTAACATGGCTTGGAATAGAACATGATGAATTTTATCGACAATCAGAACGTTCATCAATTTATCGTGAATATCTCGAAAAGCTTATCAAGGAAGACAAGGCATATATTTCAAAAGAAACACCAACAGAGACAGGAGGAAGAACTGAGGTGATTCGCTTCAGAAACCCAAACAAGAAAGTAACCTTTCACGATATGATTCGTGGAGATATTACCTTTGACACAACAGAACTCGGTGATTTCGTTATTGCAAAATCACTTGATGAAGCAATCTTTCACTTTGTAGTAGTACTCGATGACTACCTTATGGGTATTACACACGCAATACGTGGTGAAGATCATATATCAAACACACCAAGACAAATCCTCATACAGGAAGCATTAGGAGCCCCTACACCACTCTATGCACACCTACCACTCGTACTTGCACCAGATAGATCAAAACTCTCAAAGAGAAAAGGTGCTTTGCCAATGACCGAATATAGAAATCAGGGATACCTTCCTGAAAGTTTGTTCAACTTCATGGCACTTCTTGGTTGGAATTCTGGAACAGAAAAAGAAATCTATTCAAAAGAAGAACTTATCAAAGATTTTACACTGGAAAAAGTTCAAAAGAGTGGAGCGATTTTTGATGATGTAAAACTTCGCTGGATGAACAAAGAACATCTAAAGAGAATGCCGAAGGAAATCTTCGTTGAAAAAATACACACAATTCTTACACAAGAAACAGCACTTACTCACGCAACAAAAGATATTGTTTCTCGTATTTACACCATTCTTATTGAACGAATTGAAACTTTTACTGATATCAAAACATCAGTAGATAGTGGTGATCTTACTTACTATTTCACAAGCCCTGTATACGAAAAGAATCTACTTCTTTGGAAAAATTCAACCGGACTTGAAGAATCAAAAACTCATCTCCTCAAAACAAAAGAACTTCTTACCGGCCTCAACACAGAATTCCCAACAGAAGAAGAAGCGAAGTCACTTGTTTGGAATTACGCAGAAGAGAAGGGAAGAGGTAACGTATTATGGCCTTTACGAATAGCACTTTCAGGAAAAGAAAAATCACCGAATCCGTTTGCACTTATTTCAGTACTAGGAAAGACAGAGTCCTTAACACGTATTGATAATGCAATCACTCAACTCTAATAATACAAAAAACACACTACGTAGAGTAAAAATAAGTTTACTTATTTTTACCGTTTTAACCGTCTTACTTATACCGCAAACAAGCAGAGCCGTTGATGTAAATACACTCAAGGAACAGATCAGAAACACCACAGCTGAACTTGAAAAAATACAGAAAGAAATAGATCTCTACTCATCAAAATACACAGCAACAACGAAAGAAAAACAAACTCTCCAAAACAATTTAAAAGCCCTCGAGATTACAAAAAATAAGCTCGAGAAAGAACTTTCGTATACCGAAAATAAAATAAAGAAATCATCACTTACCATTGAATCAGTTAAAAATGATATACGAGAAACTGAGAACAAAATAAATAAAAACTCTCTCGCTCTTAATGTATCACTTAAAGAACTAGAACAAACAGAGTCAGAATCTTTAATTGAAGCCTTTTTTAAATACGACAAACTAAGTGATGCGTGGGGACATCTCGCAAGTTTTGGTCGTTTCCAGAATGCCTTACAAGCACATATTGTATCTGCAAAGGAACTGAATGAGGACTTAAGTGCGCAAAAACAGAGTCTTGAGAAAGAAAAGCAAGATCTTGTGAAATATAAGACTGAATTGACTGATAAAAAAGAAGTAACCGAGTATACAGCAAAAGAAAAGGCAGAGCTTCTTGATCAGACAAAAAATAAAGAATCAGAGTACAAGAAAATAATTGAAGAGAAACAAAAACAAAAAGAGGCTTTTGACAAAGAACTCTTTGCGTTTGAATCAGCACTCAAGATTGCGATTGACCCTTCCAGTATTCCAAGTGAACGCAGAGGAGTTTTTTCTTGGCCTCTTGATAACGTAAGAATCACTCAATTTTTCGGAAAGACGAGTGACTCAAGACGTCTTTATACTTCGGGCACGCATA
>JACCDZ010638165.1_pt1 | contig 20415 bp, 14 predicted proteins | sample 7449551 | NCBI WGS metagenome assembly JACCDZ01 (sample SAMN15323452, study PRJNA562643) | freshwater metagenome | isolation source: river surface water | place: USA:Blue River Watershed | collected 2017-08-18
AAGTATTTCCTGCTGCATCATAAGCTGTTACATAAAATCCATAAGTTGTAGCAGCCGACAAACCAGAAACGACTAATGAAGTAGCTGTTGTTGTTGCTTTTAAGACACCATTCTGATAAACTTTATAACCTATAACTTCAATATTATCAGAAGAAACATTCCAAGACAGATTCGTACTTGATGTTGTTGTTCCAGAAGCTGAAATTATTGTAGTTGTTGGAGCTGAAGTATCAGCTAAACTTAACGTAGTAACATTTACCGTATTACTTGCCACTGAAGTATTTCCTACTGCATCATAAGCTGTTACATAAAATCCATAAGTTGTAGCAGCCGACAAACCAGAAACGACTAATGAAGTAGCAGTTGTTGTTGCTTTTAAAACACCATTCTGATAAACTTTATAACCTGTAACTCCAATATTATCAGAAGAAACATTCCAAGACAAATTCGTACTTGAAGTTGTTGTTCCAGAAGCTGAAATTATTGTAGTTGTTGGTGCTGAAGTATCTGCTAAACCAGAACCTGTAATAGTGAAGTCTGAGTTGTTTATGTCAAAGAATATATGATTAGTTCCTTTAACCATAATTCTATTTGTTGTTCCTGAAACATTCGGAATTACTACGGCTTGTGAACCATCGTTTGGGGTTCCAGCTACTAAAGTAATTGGAAAAGTTAAACCACCATCAGTTGATAATAAAATATCTACATTCATACAATTTATTCCATTGGCATTAGTCCCTGCAACCGTCCAATTAATAGTTTGAGATGTTCCTGCTGCAAAACTTGTTGTAGTGTTTTGAGTATCAACAGTAAATGGACCTGACATAGCATCAACAGTTACAATTACATCATCACTATTATTTGCACCGCCACCAACTTTATTATCTCTAACTGTTAATCTGAAATTTAAAGTTCTAGCAACAGCAGGTAACGTTTCTGAAATAATTCTGTAACCTGGAGTTGAAGTTGAACCACTTAATATTGTATTTAATGTTGGGAAATAACGTGTTGCAGATGTGCTTGGGTTAAATGATCTGAATAGAACTCCAATTACATTAGTACTTGCTGGAACAGTTGTTGTAGCATTACCCAAGTCTATTTGTTCCCAAGAATACGTCAATTGATCAGCCGAATCAGCATCTGTTGCACTACCAACCAACATAAATGGAGTGCCTTTTGGAATGGTGTAATCTAAACCCGCGTTCACAACTGGAACTGCATTTCCTGTAGAAGTTAACGTTCCACAAGTTAACGTTTTAATTTTATCTGTTACTTGTTGAATACTTATTGCGTGAAAATAGTTATCATAAGTCGCTTGAATATCTTTTACCGTTTTACCTGCATAACTCATAATAGTAGAACCACTTCCAGGCTCCATTTGTGCGGTATTACTACTTTCTGTAACGTATGTAAAAGTATGTTTCGCTCCCAATTGATGTGCCATTTCATGTGCTACAAACTGAATATCAAATAAATCACCTGACGGATTACTTTTTGAAGAATAAGCTTTTCCTTTAGAGTTTGTGATTCCTACACATCCAATTCCACCTGAATTACCTCCAGCGTTTGAAGGGTCGAATAAATGTCCTAAGTCAAAATTAGCGTCACCAATATTATTATTTAAAGTTGTTTGTAATTCATTTGCTAAATAAGCAGAAGCAGAATAAGGATCTGTTAAACCATCAGTAAAAACAACCATATCATTATTAGCAACTAATTGCAATCTAACTCCAAAATCTCTTTCAAAAATACCATTTACTCTAGTAAGTGTATTATTAATTCCTGCTAAAGCTAAAGCTTTTGTTCCTCCAAAATAAGCGGCATATTCTCCTGTACATGAAACAGCTAAACGAAAAGTACGAAGTTTACTATCATCAGCACCACGTAAGAAAGCACTATTTTCAATAATTTGATTAGTAAAATCAGTTACTTCATGCCCATCATTACAATTAAATTTATTAAAAACTTGTTTGCGATCAGAAGTTTTATAAACAGAATAATTTAATCCATCATTACTTAGTGGCTCAATAAATACGGTCTCTTTACTTGGGTAAACTATCATACCTTTAAAACCTAATGGTGAACTACTTAAATAAGCACGAACAGATGAATTATCTACACCAACTGCAACATATGATTTAATCTCAGGAAATTTTGCAGCTAATTCTGGTGCTAAATTTGAATTTTCATATACTTCAAATTTATCCAATCTACCCTCAACATTTGGTAGAGTAATTATTACATTGGAATGTTTACTTGCAAGATCTCTTTTTGGGGAAGAATTTAAAACTTTTTTCAAAGAAGTAAAATCTAAATCAAAGGTGTTGTTTTGAGGAAAATTAAATTTTTCATTGGTATTAATTCTTTTACCTGAATTGCTCTTTTTCCAGAATCCATTTTCATTTTGTGCATTTCCAATTACACTTCCAAACATTAAAACAAAGCAAATTATTTTTTTCATAAAAGTATTTTTTATTTTTTTATAACCACCTCAAAACTAGGTAATTAAAAAATAAAATCGACGAAATTAACAAAAAAATCGACGAAATACACTGTTTTTTTATGTTTTGTAAGTTAATTAATATTATTTCGAACCATCATTTTAACAAATATTAAAAATAAACTTCAACTATTTGATTTTCAATAAATTAAAACTACACTTCAATTCTTACGTTAATTTAGATTGAATAAATTAATTGCAATAAATTAAGTACTAAAAATAGAAATAAAAGCTTTTATTTTAACGTTTAAAGAACGCAACTTATCCTTTTAATGGTTATTCACCGCAAATAAGTTACAGCAATACGTTAATAATTTTTTAAAGTAAAAATTGGATATTTCTAGAGCTAAAAATAGTGTTAAATTTGTACTAATTATTTAATAGCTCCAATCAGACATGCTATTAATTGTTTTTAATATCATACCGATGCAAAAGCAATTAACTATTCAATAGACTTATTATCTCGCAAATAAGTTTTCACAACTACTTCATTTTTATTTATCTAAAATTTCAATTTTTATTGAAAAAATAGTTAACTAATTCATTCTAAACCGAATATTACCATAGTAGTATTCAAAAAACATGCTATCATGAAAAAAAATATTTTATTTCATTTAGAAAAATTCCTTTATTCAATTGGTGACACCTACCATTTGACAAAGGTGTATTTAAACTATTTATGTAAAAGCAATACACAGATAAATAGCTTAAATAAAAATTTAATAACTTTTAGTGCGATTACATTTATACTGTTAAACACTAATTTAACTTATAGCCAAATTAGTGTAGATGGTAACCCTGCAGAATGGCCGGGTGTTCTGAATAATGCCGCTAATACAAAAAAAGCATTTAAACACGACCCTTTCAATGCAACTGGAAATGATGATCAATGGACACAAGGCTCAAAAGATACAGATCCTTCACCAGCAGCAAACTGGAAATGGGTAAATGGAAATTCTAATGACAAAGGAGATATTGGTAACGCAGGTGCTGTACTATTAGGTACTCAACTTTACTTTTTTGGAGACCGAGCTGCCTTTAATGGAGATGCTCAAATTGGATTTTGGTTTTTCCTTAATGATGTAATGCCAACAGGAACAGGTGCATCTGCAAGTCCATTTGTTGGTGAACATGCCAATGGTGATTTACTTATTATTAGTAATTTTACAAATGGCGGTGGAAATATTGAACCTTTAGTATATGTATGGTCTGGAAAAACAGCCAACAACCCTGGCGCACTTATACAAATAAGCGCAAATTCTGTATCAGCTACATTGGCTTCAAATAGCGTGTCATATAATGTTCCTGGCGGAGTAATGTTTAATGGGGACACTTGGAGTTTTAGTCCTAAATCGGGTCCAGCCAACACTTATCCAGTACCATTATTTTTTGAAGGAAGTGTCGATTTAGCTACTATACAAGGTATTAGCCCATGTTTCAAAAGATTCCTTCTAGAAACAAGAAATTCACAATCTTTAACAGCTTCCTTACAAGATTTAGCTGCAGGCGGTTTTTCTGGCGTACCTCCCGGACCAAATGCAGTTGCTAACCATAGATGTGGTCCTGGAAGTGTAACCTTAAGTGCTTCAGGTTGTAATGGAACACTTAATTGGTATGCAAATGCCACTGGCGGATTATCTTTAGGTACAGGTGAATCATTTAATACACCAGACATTACTGAAACAAAAACCTTTTACGTTTCTTGTACTGTTGATGGGTGCGAAGGATCTAGAACTCCTGTCGTTGCAACCATAAACTCACCACCTACTGCTGAGGCAACTTACACACCAATACTATGTTTTGGCGGTAATTCTACAATAACAGCTAATGCAACAGGAGGAACAGGACCGTACACCTATTCTCTGGATGATGTCACTTACCATAATGAAAATACTTTCGTTGTTACAGCAGGACCTCATACGGTTTTCGTACAAGATTCTAAAGGTTGTAAAGGACAATATCAAGTTAATATATCAGAACCTCCAGCTGATCAACCAGATATTAGTATTGGGCCTGGAGTTGGATCTTATTGTGGTTTAACGCCATCACAAGCTCAAGCTCAATTAAATACAGATTTTAATAATTGGTTAGCAACGTTACAAATCAACGACACAGGAACACTTCCTTACACAATTACAACAAACCCTATAAGTCCAGAACCTCCTTCTTATTATGGTGGTGAAGTAACAGTTTCATGGATTATTACCGATGCCTGTGGAAAAAGCGAAACAATTAGTGATGTATTTTCTGTTGGAGGTTGTAATATTTTATGTGAACTAAACACACAACCAACTCCATGTAATGTAGCAGGTTCAATTTCAGCGATAGCTTCTGGTGGATTTCCAAGTTATGAATTCCGCTTATACTTAAGTACAGACACAAGTTTTACTACTCCTCTACAAACCTTATTTTCAAACACTAACCCAGGAAACGCAACATTCACAGGATTAGTCGCTGGAAATTATACAGTACTAATATTAGATCAAGTACAAAACACTATTGATAACGCATCAGCTTGTAGCATTGAGGTAACAAGAAATAATCCTCCTATAGTAACTACGAACTGTTCAAATGACCAATTAAATGCTTGTGGGCAAACTCAAGAAGCAATAAATACAGACTATACTAGTTGGTTCAATAGTTTAGCTCCAACCGGAGGAACAAATTTACAATATACTATTATCGTAAGAGATGCTCAAGGAAATATCGTAGATAATGATGGTGTTTTTGAAGCAAATAAATGTGGTGCAATTTACACAGCTACTGTTGAATATTCTGATGATTGTGGACAAACAGGCAATTGTCAAGGTATTTATACAATAGTTGGTGATACCGAAGCGCCAATCATTTCTTCACAAAATCAAAGTGCCGATTTAGGGTGTAATCCAACAGCTATCGTAACACCAACATTTGGATATTCTGATAATTGTGATACTAATTTACAAGTTTCTGTTAATGATGGTGGAATACTTGCTGATGGTTGTTTCCGTAGTCAAACTTGGACAGCTAATGTTTCGGACAGTTGTGGAAATCCTGCAACTCCGCTAAGCATTACTTATACTTGGAAAGTGGATACCGAAGCGCCAATCATTTCTTCACAAAATCAAAGTGCCGATTTAGGGTGTAATCCAACAGCTATCGTAACACCAACATTTGGATATTCTGATAATTGTGATACTAATTTACAAGTAGACGTTAATGATGGTGGAATACTTGCTGATGGTTGTTTCCGTAGTCAAACTTGGACAGCTAGTGTTTCTGACAGTTGTGGAAATCCTGCAACTCCACTAAGCATTACTTATACTTGGAAAGTGGATACCGAAGCACCTGTTATTGCATGTCCTAGAGATTATACATTAAGTGCTTGTGATCAACAACCTACATTGGTTTTACCACTTGCATTAGATAATTGTGACGGTGAAGTTATCGTAACGGCAGTTCGTTCAGATGAATTAGCACTGAACGATCCTTTTCCAATTGGTCAAACTATAACCATTACATATTCTGCTGAAGATGGATGTGGAAATACTGCAAATTGTAGCTTTACCGTTTATATATCAGCTTGCGGAAGACCTCATTGTACTTACACTCAAGGTTATTATGGCGAATTAAACGGATCTGCATGTACACCAGATGGACATTCAACTTATGATCATCAAATTATGATTAATGCCATAAATGCAGCGGGTGGTCAATTTGTTTTTGGTGGAGGTGCTAACACATTCTTACTAGATGATAGTGATATTTACGGACATTCAAATCCTGCTTTAAACAATATTTTTGTTATGATGCCAGGAGGCGGAACACCAAGAGCATTAAAACAATTCGCTACTTATCAACAAATAAGTACTTGGATGGATAGTGACCCTTTAACATACAAACCTGGAAAAAGCAATCATGGCTCTATAAACAATAATTTATTAAGTCAAACCATAGCTTTATTCTTTAATCGATCTGTAGATCCTAATTTAGATTCTTTTGAATTACAAACCACTTTTGCAACTGCAGGAGTTGATTGTGGCAGCAGCATTCCAGATATGAATGACATTCAAATATTTTCAATTTCTTCTAACGTAATTAATTATTTAAATGAAAATGGCGGAGCAACGGTTGGAAACTTATTTGAATTGGCAAATTTAGTTTTGGCTGGTAGTGTAACTTCCGTTTCGGCATCTGAAGTAAATGGAGCTGTAGATGCAATAAATAGAGGTTTTGATGAATGTAGAATTCAAGTTTCAATACCAATTGCAACGGAAATGGTAACTCAAAGAGATTTTACTATTTATCCAGTTCCGTTCATTTCAAAATTCACTATTTTATATAATTTTGATTACGAATCTCCCGTTGACATTCAGGTATTTGACATAAGAGGAAACTTACTTCTAAGCAAAACAGACAAGGAGACTTATAAAGGTAAAGAGATGGAAATTGAATTTCCACAAACCTATCAAAAAGGTCAAGTATTCTTTGTTCGTATTGAAACAAATAGAGGACATATTATCAAAAATATCGTATCAAGCACTAATTAATAATTTAATTTAAAAAGAAGAAGCCGTCCTGATTTAATCGAGACGGCTTTTTTATTTATTCTAAATTGTAATTCAAATTATTTTACTAAACCTCTTGAAATTACAATTCTTTGAATTTCTGAAGTTCCTTCATAGATTTGAGTAATCTTAGAATCACGCATCATTCTTTCTACATGGTATTCAGAAACATAACCATTTCCTCCATGAATTTGAACTGCCTCATTTGCAACTTCTAAAGCAATTTCAGAAGCATATAATTTAGCCATCGCACCAGAATGTGCAATATCTTCACCTAAATCTTTTTCAGCAGCAGCTTTGTGAATTAACAATCTTGCAGCCGTAATTTTTACGTGCATATCAGCTAATTTGAAAGCAATAGCTTGATGATTGAAAATTGGTTTTCCAAAAGCTACACGCTCTTGAGAATATTTTAAAGCTAATTCATAAGCACCTTGAGCAATTCCTAACGCTTGAGAAGCAATTCCGATACGTCCACCATTTAAAGTTGACATCGCGAAAGCAAATCCAAAACCATCCGCACCAATTCTGTTTTCTTTAGGAACTTTTACATCATTAAATAATAACGTATGTGTATCTGAACCACGAATTCCCATTTTCTTTTCTTTCGGACCAACTTCGAAACCTGGCATTCCTTTTTCCATAATAAGAACATTAATTCCTTTATGACCTTTTGAAGCGTCAGTTTGAGCAATCACTAAATAAGTAGAAGCTGTTCCACCATTAGTAATCCAGTTTTTTGTACCGTTTACTAAATAATGGTCACCCATATCAATAGCCGTAGTTCTTTGCGAAGTCGCATCAGAACCTGCTTCTGGCTCAGACAAACAGAATGCTCCGATTACATCACCTTTAGCTAATGGCGTTAAATATTTTATTTTTTGTTCTTCTGAACCATATTTTTCTAAACCTGCACAAACTAATGAGTTATTTACAGACATAATAACAGCTGCAGAAGCATCCACTTTAGCAATTTCTTCCATTGCTAAAACATAAGAAACACTATCTAAACCTGCACCACCATATTTTGGATCAACCATCATTCCCATAAAACCAAGTTCAGCCATTTTCTTAACTTGTTCTGTCGGAAACTTTGAATGTTCATCTCTTTCTATAACACCAGGTAATAATTCTGTAACAGCGAAATCTCTTGCCGCTTGTTGAATCATTAATTGCTCTTCGTTTAATTTAAAATCCATTATTTTACTATAGGTTAATTGAATATATCTTAAAAATTTCGCTCAAATGTAGTTATTTTATATGAAAATTTCAATAAGAAATTGTATTTTTAACCCATGTTTAATCAGAACTATAACGTTATCGGGGTAATGTCGGGCACTTCATTAGATGGAGTGGATTTGGCACATATAAAATTTGAAATAAATCAGCAGAAATGGTCTTATGAAATTTACGAATGTGACACCATTTATTATGCAACAGAAATGATTGCAAAACTCAAAAACGGGATCAATTTTAACGAAGTTGAACTCTCAGATTTAAACATAGAATACACCAATTTATTAGGGAATATTATTTCTGATTTTATCACTAAAAACAATATTTCCAACTTAGATGCCGTTTGTTCTCACGGACATACGATTTTACATCAACCACAAAACGGTTTCACCCTTCAAATTGGGAATTTGCCTGAAATTACTAAAATTGTACATCAAAAAGTAATTTGTGATTTCCGTGTGCAAGATGTAAAACTAGGTGGTCAAGGCGCACCTTTAGTTCCAATTGGTGATAGAATTTTATTTTCTGAATTTGATTATTGTTTGAATTTAGGTGGATTTTCTAATATTTCTTTCGAAGAGAATGGTCAACGAATTGCTTTTGATATTTCACCAGTGAATACCGTTTTGAATTTTTATGCGAATACTTTCGGATTGGAATATGACAATAAAGGTGAAATTTCAGCATCAGGAAATTTGAATTCGGATTTATTTAATGAATTAAATCAACTCGAATTTTATCATAAATCCTTTCCTAAATCATTAGGTTTCGAATTTGTAAAAGAAACGATTTTACCTATTATAGAAAGTTACCAAATTTCAACAGAAGACAAAATGCACACATTTACAGAACATATCGCTTTCCAAATTGGTAAAATCTTACAGAAGAAATCAGGCAAATTATTGGTTTCTGGCGGCGGCGTTTATAACGATTTTCTTATCGAAAGAATGAAAGCGCATTTACCAACGATTGAAATCATTATTCCCGACGAAAAAACGATTAAATTTAAAGAAGCGTTAATTTTTGCTTTATTGGGTGTTTTAAAATTACGAAACGAAATTAATGTTTTAGCAAGCGTAACTGGGGCGAAACACGATCATAGCTCGGGAGAAATTTATGAATAATATAAAGATTAATTTCACCACGAATTCACGAATTTTAAATTATTAACAATCTGATTAAATTCGAATTTTCTTCATAAATGAAATAATTCATACATCTTTTTCTATTTACAAAAAACCTTAAGAAATTCGAGAATTCGTGGCAAAAAAACAGTATCAAACATTTTGATGTTGGATAAAATCAGTTACTTGCTTCACCAATTCTTTACTTTTTAAATCGTGACCCAAACCTTCCGTTAAAATTAATTGACTGTTTTTCCAATGTTTATTTAATCGTATGGAATACTGATAATTAGTTGCCATATCTTGTTTATCATGCACAATTAATGCAGGAATCGTAATATTTTCCGCAAATCTTGCACTAGAAAAATAGCTTGGCACTTTCCCTAATTGAGTATGGAATTCTTCAATAATTAAATTTAAAGATTTTGCAGTTAATCCTAAAGTTTGTTTATAAAAGTCAAAAAAATCTGAAGCTTCGCCTGGCGCACCCATAATGACAACTTTTTCAATCGTGTGTTCTTTGTACTGATCTAAGAAATAAGTGGTAGCAAATCCGCCAATAGAATGACTCACTATAGAAGTAATTTCAGAATTTAATTCTAAGAATGCATTGATAACTTTCGCATACAACACCACATGAATCGACTTTCCTGAAGACAATCCGTGAGCTGGCGCATCCAACGCATACACTGTGAAATCATTTTTAACTAAGTGTTCGATATAATTTTTCCATCGAAACGAATGACTAGACCATCCATGAACCAATAATATTTTCTTACTTCCACTTCCCCATTTGTAGGTTTGAATTGTATAACCTTCCAAATCAAAAACTTCCGAAATTCCTTTTTGTAAAAATTCTAATTGATGTGGTTTGACTTTTCGTGCAAACGGATTACAAAAAAGTAAAAAACCATCCTTTTTTAGCTTTTTTGGATGTATAAATGACAATAAATTGAAATAAACCCCTATCGATTTTTGCATTATTTTCTTAAAATTCATCTTATTTTTTGTTTTAAGATACCAATCGGTATCAATTTGTTTAAATTTTTTTACAGCAATATATCGGATACAATCCAATTTTTTAAATGGTTCACCACAATCTCAATATCTGAATTAGAATTTTGTAATTTACTCATCATTACACCGCCTTCAAGCGTAGAAATCATAATAGTTGCCACTAATTTTTCATTCACTAAAGCACCAACTTGTTTGTGTGTTTTTCCATTGATAATTATTCTTTCCACAGAATCTCTAAAAACAGATAAAGCTTGTTGTGCTTTTTGCTTCAATTCAAAGTTCGTATCATCCACTTCAACTGCAACATTTAGCAACGGACAACCACCAATAATTAAAGGATTTGTAATGTAACTTTGAAACAAATTTAACACACAAAAAAGCTTATCTCTTGTGTTTTTTTCCGCCTTAATTTTCTCATTTAAAGCGATAAATATAGCTTGCATCATCTTCTGAAAAGCTTCGATTTCTAAACTTTCCTTGTTCTCAAAATGTCTGTAAATCGCACCTTTAGTCAAGCCTGTAGCTTCAGTAATATCACTTAAAGACGTTGATTTATATCCTTTTGTATTAAAAAGGTTCGTCGCTTCTTTTAGCACTTTTGCTTTAGTTATTTCTGAAGATCGCATATGCAAAGATACCAATCGGTATCGAAATAACAAAAAAATTATAAAATTTCTTTTTTGATTGTTTGAAAAAACTAAATTTGCATATCAAAATTAACACAAAGAACCATGAAAGACTTACTTCATAAATTTGAAAATAAAGAACCAGAAATTGTTTTTAACTGGAAAGATCCTGAAACAGAAGCAGAAGGTTGGACAGTAATTAACTCCTTACGTGGCGGTGCCGCTGGTGGTGGAACGCGTATGAGAATTGGTTTAGACCAAAACGAAGTACTTTCTTTAGCCAAAACTATGGAAGTGAAATTTTCAGTATCAGGCCCAGCAATCGGTGGAGCAAAATCTGGAATTAATTTTGACCCAGCAGATCCACGTAAAAAAGGCGTTTTAGAGCGTTGGTATAAAGCAGTTTCTCCATTATTGAAAAATTATTACGGAACTGGTGGTGATTTAAATGTAGATGAAATTCACGAAGTAATTCCGATGACAGAAGAATGTGGAGTTTGGCATCCGCAAGAAGGTGTTTTTAACGGACATTTCAAACCAACTGAAGCAGATAAAATTAACAGAATTGGACAATTACGTCAAGGTGTAATTAAAGTGATTGAAAATGGAGAATTTACTCCAGACTTATCTAAAAAATATACAGTAGCCGACATGATTACAGGTTACGGTGTAGCAGAAGCTGTAAAACATTTCTATGGAATTTACGGTGGAAGCGTTGTGGGTAAAAAAGCCATCGTACAAGGATTTGGAAATGTAGGTTCGGCTGCAGCCTTTTATTTAGCAAAAATGGGGGCGAAAGTCGTTGGAATCATTGACAGAGATGGCGGTGTACTTAACGAAAACGGATTCACATTTGAAGAAATTACAGAACTTTTCAGAAATAAAGATGGAAATAAATTGGTTTCAGACCAAATGATTCCTTTCGCAGAAATCAATGATAAAATTTGGAAAATTGGAGCTCAGATTTTTGCTCCATGTGCCGCTTCAAGAATTGTTTCTAAAGACAATGTTGACAATATGATTGCTGCTGGCTTAGAAGTTATTTCTTGTGGTGCGAATGTACCTTTTGCCGACAAAGAAATTTTCTACGGACCAATTATGGAAGAAACAGACAATAAAGTAAGTTTGATTCCAGATTTCATTTCTAACTGTGGAATGGCGAGAGTTTTTGCATATTTTATGGAGAAAAAAGTACAAATGACAGACGAAGCAATCTTTAACGATGCCTCTGAAATTATTGGGAAAGCGATTCAAAAAACATTTGATGTTAATTCAAGTAAAACAAATATCAGTGCAAGAGCTTATGAGATTGCATTGAAACAATTGGTGTAAACACGCAACAATAATTTTCAAAAAAAACTACGTTGGAATAATTTTTGACGTAGTTTTTTTAGTTACAACAATTTTTATTACATTTATTCGTTATTATTACTTACATAAATTGAATGAGAAAATCCATAAAAATATTAAAATTCATTAATGACCACGGCTCAATGTTGCTTCTTATCTTAGCGATATTAGCTGTAATTTTATATTTTCTTATTCAATATTTAAAAAAACAAGACTTCTCTGATTCTAAAAAATCACTTATAATTACTGTATATTCTTTTTCAAGTATATTAATTTTATTATTCTTTTTGAGATTTTGGCCTCCTTACGGGAAAACTGAAATGCTTATCGCTCAAGGCGGTGGCGGTGGCGGCGTAGAGCTTAATTTCGGAAATACTGATAAAGGTAAAGGTGACGATTATTTGAGTGAAACCTTAGAAGTAAACATGAAAGAAGTAGCTTCACAACCAGAAGAATCAGTACCAAATGAAATTTTAACTCAAGATAATGTTGGCGCAGAAGTACCAACTCCTACCAAAGTAAAAAACAAACCAAAAGATAAAAAACCTACAGAAACCAAAACTGCAGAAACCCCTAAAATACCTGTCAAAAAAACCAACAGTGCCTTATCTAATATGATTAAAGGAAATAAAAAAGGTGGTGATGGAAATAGTAACACTAATGGAAACCAAGGTTCAGCCGGAGGAAACACAAATGCTAACGGGTATTATGGAAATGGAGGCTCCGGAGGAGGAACTGGCGGCGGAAACGGGACTGGAAACGGTACAGGTACTGGCGCAGGAAGTGGTTCCGGTTCAGGTGGTGGAAGCGGAAGCGGTGGAAATGGCGGTGCCAATTACAGTTTAGCTGGCAGAAGAGCTATCATAAAACCTGAAGTAGATAACGAATGTAATTCATTTGGAAAAGTTGTTATAGAAGTTACTGTTGATAAAACTGGTAAAACCATAGGCGTTAGTACGGGTAGAGGAAGTACAGGTGATGCTTGTTTAATTTCTTTAGCTAAAAAATTTGCAATGAGAACAAAATGGGATCCAAGTGAATCTGCAGCAGAAAAACAAGTGGGAACAATTACCTACAACTTTAAAAATTAAATTTTTCTAAACTTTTTACTTTTATCTTTTTACTTTTATCTTTTTACTTTTATCTTAATCAAATCCTTTATATTTGCATCTCTTAAAACACTAAAAAATGCAACATATAATTGATCGTTTTATCGGGTATGTTACTGTTGATACAGAATCAGATCCAGAATCAAATACAACTCCAAGTACAGCTAAACAATGGGATTTAGCAAATAAATTAGTTGAAGAATTAAAACAAATTGGCTTGTCAGATGTTTCTATTGATGACAAATCTTATGTTATGGCTACATTACCAAGTAATTTAGATTACGAAGTACCAACAATTGGTTTTGTTTCTCACTTTGATACCACTCCTGATTTCACAGGAAAAGATGTAAAACCACAAATTGTAACAAATTATGATGGAGGTGATATCGTTTTAAATGCAGAACAAAACATCATACTTTCTCCATCCTATTTTAAAGATTTGTTATTGTATAAAGGTCAAACCTTAATTACTACTGACGGAACCACTTTATTAGGTGCGGATGACAAAGCAGGAATTACAGAAATTATGACTGCAATGGAATATTTAGTTCAAAACCCAGAAATCAAACACGGAACCTTAAAAGTATGTTTTACACCAGATGAAGAAATTGGTCGTGGTGCTGATCATTTTGATGTAGAAAAGTTTGGAGCGGATTGGGCATACACAATGGACGGAAGCCAAATTGGAGAACTAGAATACGAAAACTTTAACGCAGCTGGTGTCAAAATCAGATTCAAAGGAAAAAGTGTGCATCCTGGTTATGCCAAAGGAAAAATGATTAACTCTATGCTTTTAGCGAATAAGTTTATCAATAAGTTACCAAAAGAGGAAACGCCAGAAACAACAAAAAACTACGAAGGATTTTATCACGTTACAAATATCCAAGGAAGCATTGAAGACACTTTAGTACAATTGATTATTAGAGATCATAATCGTAAAAAGTTCGAAAAACGTAAAGAATATGTAGAAGAAGTTGTAGCGAAAATCAACAAAAAACACAAAAAACAATTTGGTGAAGATATTGCGATTTTAGAAATTAAAGACCAATATTACAACATGCGCGAAAAGGTAGAACCAGTCATGCATATTGTAAAATTAGCTGAACAAGCCATGAAAGAATTAAACATCAAGCCGTTAATTAAGCCAATTCGTGGTGGAACTGATGGTTCTCGTTTATCGTTTATGGGATTACCTTGTCCGAATATTTTTGCTGGCGGACATAACTTCCACGGAAAATACGAATACGTTCCTGTAGAAAGTATGCAAAAAGCGGTTGAAGTGATTGTAAAGATTGCAGAATTAAATGCCATTCAAAATAAAAAATAAGAAATTTTCTCTATAAAAAAAGCCCAAATTCAATTACGAATTTGGGCTTTTTATATTTGTGAGTTAAACTATTTCTTCTCGTTTAATTTTACACTCATCTCTGCAGAAATAGAACTTTTTTCAATTTTCAATTTTCCAGACATGGTTTCCATTACGATTGTAGTTTCAGCAATTTCAGAAACTTTGCCGTGAATTCCAGCAATAGTTATAATTTTGTCACCGGCTTTTAAATTCGCTAGAAAGGTTTTTTCTAATTTGATTTTTTTGTTTTTTGGCATAATGATTAAGAAGTAGAATACTGCTATCATTAACACCAACTGAATGATTAAGGTTGAATTCATTTAATTATTTTTTAGTTTTTATACTTGCTTTAATTTTAATATTTTCTACAACTTTAGCGGTATTACAAGTAATCATAACCGTTTTAGTTACTTCACCTGATTTTCCGTTTGAATCGAATTTTACACTAATAGGAGCTGATTCTCCTGGTTCGATGGCTTCTTTAGTTACTTCTGGAACCGTACAACCACAAGATCCGTGAGCGTCAACTATATATAAGTTTTTATCTCCCACATTTTTGATTAAAAAAGTAGTTTCTACAATTTCACCTTGTTCAATTTCTCCGAAATCATGAATCTCTTTATCGAACGCTACTTTAGTTTTTGGCACCTTTGCATTTTCTTCTAAACTTTTTGTAGTGGTTGTAGTTGTTTCTTCTGTAGTATCAACCTCTTTTTTACAAGAAAAAGTAATTAATAACGAAGCAACTACGAAAATTCTAACTATTTTTTTCATATTCAAATTTTATAATAATCCTCTACCCGATTTTTTTAATTTTTCAGAACCTTGGAAATCTTTTACTAAGTTATCTAAAATTCCGTTGATAAATATACTACTTTTTGGTGTAGAATATTCTTTGGCAATTTCTAAATATTCGTTTAAAGTTACTTTTACTGGAATAGATGGGAATTTCAACAATTCACAAATAGCCATTTTAATGATAATAGTATCTAATTCGGCAATACGTTCTTTGTCCCAATTTGGTGTTTTATTTTCAAATTCTTTTGCAAATTCTACTTCGTTTAAAACTGTTTTTCTGAATAAATTTCGAACAAATTCTTTATCATCTAAATCTTTGAAAACTTGAGGTAATTCAATAGAATCGTCAAAACTTTTAATCGCTTTAATTTGCTTAGAAATTAATGTATTTATAACTGGAATATCATCTACCCAAGTGATTTTAAAATCTTCTAAATAGTCGTATAATTTTTCGTTTGGCGCAATAATTTCATTAAAAACATCATACATAAAGAAAATGTCTTTTTTAAATTCATTGGTTTCAACCGCCATATATCTTTTATACAAATCAGACTCTTTAATTGCTTCTAAAAGAAAAATAATACAATCGTCATTACGTTTCCAATTATCAATTTTTCTTTCTTCTAACTTATCATAAAAAGCAGCATGATTGGCTAAAATCTTGAAAAAACTATTATTTACAAATTTTAAATTAGGATTTTGTTCTTCTTTGGTTGCCAAGTGTTTTTTAGAAGCAAGTTCTAAATAGGTTCTTTCTTTCAATTGTAATTCATCAAAAATAGAAAGCATTACTAAGTATAAATCTTGAGAGTTGTCAATACTTTGTAATAAAAATTTTTCTTCCTTATCTAATGAATCGGATTCGTGCTGATGCATGGCATAAATGGTTTGCATCACTTTTACTCTATAATGTCTTCTGTTAAGCATATGGCTAAGAACTTTAAAAAATTATCCCGATGATAAAAAAATCATCGGGACAAATTTACAATATTTTATTTTAAAGAATTATTTGTTTTGTAATTCTTTTTTTCTGTCATCAATTCTTTTTTGAGCAATATTTAATGCTGCTTGATGTGTTGTGATGTTTTGAACATCTGATAAATTGAAGATATCCATAGCCGTGTTGTAAATATTTTCTGTTTTCTCCATTACTTGAGCAGAAGTTAAATTTGCTAGCTCTGAATATACATTAATTACACCACCCGCATTAATTAAGAAATCAGGCGCATATAAAATTCCTTTTTCCTTTAATAATTTACCGTGAATCACTTCATTTGCTAATTGATTATTAGCCGCTCCAGCAATAACTTTTGCTTGAATTTTGCTAATTGTATCGTCATTGATAGTTGCTCCTAAAGCACATGGCGCATAAATATCTACATCTAAACTATATAAATCGTTTCCTGTAAAAATTTTAGCTCCGTATTTAGAACCTACTTCGTGCAATCTGTTTTCATTGATATCTGAAATAGTTACGATTGCACCTTCGTTTGTTAAATGTTGTACTAACACTTCACCAACGTGACCAATACCTTGAACTAAAACTCTTTTTCCTGCTAAATTATCTACTCCAAATTTATGTTTTGCAGCGGCTTTCATACCCATAAAAACACCATAAGCAGTAATAGGAGAAGGATTTCCAGAACCACCTTTACTTTCAGAAATTCCAGTAACATATTTTGTTACTTCTCTTACCGTATCCATGTCTTTAGTTTCCATACCAACATCTTCGGCAGTAATATATTTTCCTGATAAAGAGTCTACATATTCTCCAAATTTTCTCATCAATTCAGGTGTTTTTTCTGTTTTGGCATCACCAATAATAACAGCTTTTCCACCACCTAAATTTAAACCTGAAATAGAAGATTTAAAAGACATCCCGCGAGATAATCTTAATACATCATTTAAAGCTTCCCATTCATTAGAATACTTCCACATTCTTGTTCCTCCAAGTGCAGGTCCAAGAACTGTATTATGAATTCCGATTATTGCTTTTAAACCTGTATCTTTGTCGTTACAGAAAACAACTTGTTCGTGTCCATCAAAAGAAATTTGACCAAAAACGGGATCTACTTTGTGTAGCTCGTTTGAATTTATAATATCTGTTGTCATGAGTATATTTGATTTTTTATCAATAATAAGATACAAAAATATGTATAAATTATATATAATTGCCGTTTTTTATTTTATTTTTACGAATACTATAATTTAACATATTGCAATATAATCGCAAAAAGCTATAAAATAATTAACAAAAACAGAAATACTTTAAATTATATTACTTTAAATGAAAGAATTACAATATTTAAATAAATATTTCACAAAATACAAATACCGATTTTTATTTGGAATAATTATCACAATTGTTGCTCAAATATTTGCTTTATACACACCCGAATTAGTTGGAAAATCAATATCTGCTATTGAAGCCTACTTAAAATCTGGAAATAAAGACACCAATTCATTAAAAAAAGATTTGTTTGAAAACATTGCTCTTATTTTCATTTGTACTTTAATTGCTGGATTTCTAACTTTCTTAATGCGTCAAACCTTAATCGTAATGTCGCGTTTCGTAGAATTCGATTTAAAAAACGAAATCTTCCAACATTACCAAAACCTTTCTCAAAATTTTTACAAAAAAAACAGAACGGGCGACTTAATGAATCGCATCAGTGAAGACGTTGGAAAAGTAAGAATGTACGTTGGGCCAGCAGTAATGTACACTATAAATACAATAATTCGTTTTGCTGCGATTATTATCAGCATGTCCGCCATCAATGTAAAATTGACCATTTATTCCTTATTACCATTGCCTATTTTATCATACAGTATTTTCATATTAAGTAAACGCATCAATAAAAAAAGTACCGAATACCAGCAAAATTTATCTACCCTTTCTTCCTTTACACAAGAATTTTTCTCTGGAATTAGAGTTGTAAAAGCCTATGCATTAGAAAAAGACAGAAATAATCATTTCATCAAACTTTCTGAAATCAGTAAAGAAAAAAACTTATCATTAGCCAAAACACAAGCCTTATTTGGACCATTAATGGTTTTGTTAATTGGTTTGAGTTATTTAATTGTAATTTACGTAGGCGGACAAATGTATGTTCGTGGGGAAATAAAGGATATTGGTGTTATTGCAAAATTTCTATTATATATAGGTATGTTAGTTTGGCCAGTGGCTTCATTTGGCTGGGTTTCTTCTTTAGTTCAAGAAGCAGAAGCTTCACAAAAAAGAATTAACGAATTTTTATTAGAACAACCAGAAATTCAAAACTTAGGTAAAATTACTTCAAAAATTGAAGGCAAAATTGCATTTGAAAATGTGAGTTACACTTATGAAGACACTAATATTCAAGCTTTAGACAATATTAGTTTTAGCATTAACAAAGGAGAAACTGTTGCCATAATGGGCAAAACAGGTGCTGGAAAATCAACTATATTATCGTTATTAACCAGAATTCATGATGTTACTGGAAATTCTAAAATTAAAATAGACGGACATAATTTAATAGAATACGATTTATATCATTTACGAAATAGTATGAGTGTGGTACCTCAAGATCCATTTTTATTTTCCGATTCGATCAAAAATAACATCAAATTTGGAAAAGAAAATGCCACTGACGAAGAAATCATTTCAGCTGCAAAAATGGCTGTTGTTGACGATAACATACAAGCATTTACCAATAAATACGAAACTATTTTAGGAGAAAGAGGTATTACACTTTCTGGCGGACAAAAACAACGTGTTTCAATTGCCCGCGCTATCATAAAAGAAGCCCCAATTTTAATCCTTGATGATTGTTTAAGCGCAGTTGACACCGAAACTGAAGAAAAGATAGTTAACAATTTCAAAACTATATTTAACAAGAAAACTACAATTATCGTCACTCACCGTGCTTCCGCCGCAAAAAATGCAAATAAAATTATAGTTTTAGATTCCGGCAAAATCACTCAGGAAGGCACTCATAATCAACTAGTAAACCAAGAAGGTTTTTATAAAAACTTATATATAAAACAACTTTCTGAAAAAGAAAATGCTTAAAAAATTGTTTACTATTATTTTTTTTTAGATTTTTGAAAGACTAAACCAAACTAATAATTGAACGAAGGATTATGAATGACAAAGAATTATTAGAAAAAGACATTTTTTCTAAAGTATTGAGAGCAGGAAGAAGAACTTACTTCTTTGACGTTAGAGCAACAAAAGCAGATGATTATTACATCACCATTACAGAAAGTAAAAAATTTACTGAAGAAGATGGATCTTATCATTTCAAGAAACACAAAATTTATTTATACAAAGAAGATTTTGCCGCTTTCAATGAAATTTTAAGTGAAATGACAGAATACGTAATCAATCACAAAGGTGAAGAAGTCATTTCAGAAAGACACCAAAAAGATTTCAAAAAAGAATCTGATTATTCAGACTCACAACAAGAAGAAGAAGAGACTACTACAACTTCCTCAAACAGTTATACCGACATTAATTTCGACGACATTTAAAACCCAAAAGCACTTTAAATTAAAAGTGCTTTTTTTTGCTTTATACTTCACTAAACAATCAAAATCAATTCTAACTCGATTGATTAAACACTCTTATTTAAAACTTTACTTTCCTAATTCTGGGCGTTCCCTCGTTGTAGAAGTATTCATTTCAAAACAGGATTATTGTTACAACGAGGTCGTGTGTTGCGTTCTATCTTTTATTTTGTTGCAGGAGTTTGTTTTTAGGAACAAAAATAGTAAAGCAA
>JACCDZ011510182.1_pt1 | contig 20409 bp, 20 predicted proteins | sample 7449551 | NCBI WGS metagenome assembly JACCDZ01 (sample SAMN15323452, study PRJNA562643) | freshwater metagenome | isolation source: river surface water | place: USA:Blue River Watershed | collected 2017-08-18
ACATGGCGAGACACACATTCGCAACATCTGTAACATTAACAAATGGAGTTCCAATTGAAACGGTTAGCAAAATGCTTGGCCATAAAAACCTACATACAACCCAACATTATGCTAAAGTATTAGATAGAAAAGTTAGTGAAGACATGAAAGCTTTGAAAGACAAATTCATAAACAATGAAGCCTATGTAAAGAAATCGAGAGTCGTATAGATTCTCGGTTTTCTTTTAAAAAATGAAATTATTCAATATCATCAATATTAATTGCATTGATTTTCAGAGCATACAAAACTACTCCAATAAAATTTTTAGCATGGGTTTTCTCTATAATCCTTTTTCGATGATTTTCAACAGTTCTAGTACTTATAAACAATTTGCATGCTATCTGTTTACTACTAAATTCAGCACAAGCCATTTTAATAATTTCTGTACGTCTTCAAACTCCAATGATAAAAGTTTTATAAAACCATACTTCTTTTCCATAAGTTAAAATTTAAAAAAATAAAAGTAATAGAGTAAATCTTCCGATTCAATACGTAAAAACACGTAATTATTATTTAGATAAAAAACTTTAAAAACAAATTGTAATAAGTCTTGTAAAAAGAGTAATAATACTTATCAAAAGAAGTATAAATACGAATTGAGAATGGAATTTCATGCACATAAATTTGAATAATTAATAACTTAAAAATTAACAATAAATGGACACTGAAATCAAAAGCACACTCTTTAGGTTTGTAAATCTGAGAGCACCAGAGCTTTTAAGTGATGTTGAAAAATCACCAAGCTTTATTATTAAACCACAAGCAGTCAATACAGTCTTTGAGACGGTTGCAACAACTATAGGCTCAAAAAGAGAAGCTTTGCAAAATGTCGCAAACACTTTTGAAACAACTAGTGGAAATGTATTAACTGTTGAGGGCATTAAAGATTTAAGTATACCAATGTATGACTTTTCTCAATGGTTGTCTAAAAACAGACACAAAGCAAAAGATGCTGAAATAAAAACAAAAGTTACTGTTTTGACAAATGTTAGCGATTTAGTTTTAGTTAAATTATGGAACAATTTGATCTATCAAGTAGTTACACAAAAAGATTTTTATGCTAAAGAATCATTGTTGCAATTATTAATTGCTAATCATGTAGTTGAAGAAACTACAAAAGGAACTTACAAAGAAAGAGCATTAGCAAAAGTAGTTTTACCTAAAAACTTATTTGTTGAAAATACAAATACAAACACTGACACTAGCGCTGTTGCAAGACTAAGTGAAGCAGCAGCACAACCCAAAGAAGTATTGTTTTCAAACTTCATTTTTCAATCGTTAGAAAATCAAGCACTTGCAAAAGAAAACATTAAAGTATTAAGCACTTTGCAAGAAGAACTTGCACTAGCAGAAAAAGCATATCAAAAAGAATATCAAGGAGCTTATGAAAGTGCTTATGAAGAATATCAAAATTCTATTGAACCAATTTTGCAAAATCATGCAGCAGAAGTTGAAGCTTCTAAAAGTAAATGGTGCGAAATAAAAGACCCAAATGTAGTATATGATCCAAAAGATCCGTGCCAACAACTACCTGTTGTGCCAGAACCAAAACTGCCAAAATTTGAATTTGCATTTAGACAAGAAATGGATAGTAAGTTTTTATCTGAATTTTTGAGCCCACAAAGTTTTGAAGCATATCAAAATTTATTGAATTCTTCAACTGAGGAAGACGATGATGATATTCTACAAAAAATTGCTGTTTCAAGAGTAAATCAAAAAGAAAATACAACTTTTTCTGAAACTAACAACTACATCAATCAGTTAGTAGATTACAACAACAATGCTTATTCTCAAAACACGGTTATTGACGGAACAACTTCAATAATAATTGGAGGAACAACCCTTGTTGTGCCTAACATAACAAGCCCATTGCAATCGTTTGAATATGAAGTAAAAACACGAAGAAGATCTAGATTTTTTAGTTCACATGATAGAACTTTAACTATTATGGTAGGTTTACCCGATGCTTCTTGGAATATCACAGCTATTCAATATAAATTAACTCGTATTGATGATACTTTTGTGGTAAAAAGTTCTACAGCAGTATTACACAAAATAGGCTTTGATATTTTTTCAAATTTATCTTTTGGTTCTATTTCGAGTTTAAAAGAACTATCGATTACTTTTCAATTTGCCAATGGAAAAATAGCTACAGTACTGTTTCCAAAATTTGTTTCAACTACTATTTATAAAGGAACTATTGCTTTGCCAATTGATTCTGAAGACTCTAAAGATAAAGAAACAGGTGATACAGGAGCTGGTTCTACAATTTCGCCAGATCAATCTTTTATTCCAATGGGTTTTGGTGTAAAACAAATTGGAGTTGCAGATTATAACAAAGTAGAGCAAACTATTCAAGGCTATATTGAAGGCGAAGTAGCCCATATTGAAAACATAATGGCACGCGAGTTTAAAGAAAAATCAACTCGAAGATTAAGAAGAAGCGAGGTTACAGAAACCACTTCAAGTGAGACCGAAAGAGAAAATCTTACTGACACCTCAACGGTTGACCGTTTTGAAATGCAAAGCGAAGTGGCAAAAGTGATTGCTAGTAGCAAAGATTTTAATGCAGGAGCAAATGTAAGAGCTCATTATGGTATTTCCGATAAAAACTTTATTGATATAGGAGCAAATGTGAATTATGCCACAAACAATTCCAAAGAAGAAAGCACTCGAACGGCAATGACCAATGCTAAAGAAATTACAGAACGTGCTTTAGACCGCATTGTGAGTAAAGTAAAAGAGGAACGCATTGAAAAAATACTAGAGGAGTTTGAAGAAAACAACACCCATGGTTTTGACAATAGAAAAGGAGATCAGCACGTTGTAGGAGTGTATAGATGGGTGGACAAAGTGTTTAAAAACCAAATTGTAAACTATGGCAAACGTCTAATGTTTGAATTTGCTATACCAGAACCTGCTCGTTTACACAATTTGGCTATGACCACTCTTGTAAATGAAAACAAAGCAAAAAAATTGTCAATGCCACAAGACCCTAGAACAGCAACATCAAACAAATTAGAAAATTATTCGCAATTAGACGATGCAAAATTGCAATATTGGAGTGGGGTTTATAATGTGGAATTTACCCAAATGCAAAAAAGTGAAATTAGTATAGGAAAAGTTTTTTCGTTTTCTGAAAAATATCATTCAAACGGAGAAAGAATGTGGAATGAAAGTGAACTACTAGACATTCCTGAAGGGTATTACTCCGTAAGTGCAAAAGTTCAACCAGAAGTTGTTAGAATGTCAGGTGTTAGTTGGGGAACACACATGTTGATAACAGCAGGAGATAAAGGTAAAGAAATTTACGGAAGTAATAGTATTGCTTTTAATGGAACATCAGAAATAAATTTTAATGATTTAAAACCATATACTCAAAAAATACCTATAGGAGCTTCTATTATAACTGCATATTTAGGTACAATAAGTTTTACAATTAACTTAAGGTTGACAGCAGAAGCTGAAAACCAATGGAAAAAGGAAACTTTCAACGCTATTATAAAAGCTTATGAAAAAGCCCTAGAAGCATACAACCAAGCTTTGTCAATTGAAAGCGCAAATGGCGTACAAATTTTAGGAACAAATCCAGGATTTTACAGAGAAATTGAAAATACAATTTTACGTAAAAATTGTATTTCGTATATGATATCTTCTAATCCTGATGCTAAACGCACTTTTGGCAAAGATTTTTATACTATCAATAATAATGATACAATTCCGAATTTTAATAACACAACTATTAAACAAACAGCAGATTTAGACAATTATTCAGCTTTTGTAAAATTTATAGAGCAAGCCTTTGAATGGGATATTATGTCATATTATTTTTATCCGTTTTATTGGGGCAACCGCAACAACTGGGTAAAAATGTATCAGTATGACCAAACGCACGACCACATTTTCAAGGCATTTATGCAAAGTGGTATGGCAAGAGTGGTTGTAACAGTTAGACCAGGTTTTGAAGAAGCGGTTAGATATTATATGCAAACAGGACAAATATGGAATGGTGGTGAAGTTCCTGTAATAGGCGATGAATTTTATTTGTCTATTGTAGAAGAAATGAGAAAAACCGTAGGCGAAAAAGTAGGCGAAGCATGGCCTACTCGTGTGCCAACGTCTATGACCATTTTGCAGGCAGATAGTATAGGTTTAAAAGTTGATAGAGCATTACCATATAATGATGATTTATCTGATTTTGAAAATGAAGATGAAGTACCTAGATCTAATGCTATTAAAAATAATCTAGGAGCTCAAATAGGTGTTGCAAATGTTATTGGAACAGCTCGTCTAAAAGGTAAAATTGTGGGTAACAATGGAATAAATGCAAAAATTGTTTTACGCACTATTGCTGGTACAACGCAAGATATTACCTATTGTGATGGAGATGGAACATGGGAACTTAACAACCTACCTGAAGGCAAATTTGAACTATTCTTAGACGCTAATTTAGACTTTCCTATCGATACTTACCAAGTCGTAGAAGGTGCTAAACAACTCGTAGTTGAACTAGTAAACAATGAAACAGTAGAAGTGAATATTGTTTATGAACCAATGTAATTAAAGCTAATTAATTTTAAAAACTCCCATTGGAAACATTGGGAGTTAAATTTATATTTTATGAGTAATTTTAAAGAAATTATTGATTATTTAAAGTTTTTTAGAAGAACAGAAGATGCTGAAGAAAAAAACAAATTTAGAGCGGCAATAAATGTAGATGAAGATTATGTTTATAATAAAATCTTGAATGCTACTATTATTGATGAAAATGATTTAATTTTTGTAGAAAAAGAGGCTATTGCACAACAAAATGGATATAAATTTGTTTCTGGAGAAATTATTGGTAATTTGTTTTTAATAAATCAAACCAGTAGTATAAAAGAATATTATATAAAGAAAGAAGATGATACTATTTCAGATGTAACATCTTTGTATAAAAGAATCCCTTATGAATTTTCAAACGTGTGGGTTGAAAAAGAAGATGACCTATTTGTTGAAATAGAAATTGATGAAGTAAGTAATTTTTATTATGATTATCAACATGCCACAATAATTGAAGTTTTTTTAGAAAATGTCTTTGTTTTTCCTGATTATTTTGTGTATCATCCAAAAGACATTACAATTAGTTCTGATAGTTCTTTTAGTTTTAATTTCAAAGATGAAGAAGGCTACACTACTGATATTTCAGATAGATTTCTTAGGGTTTTATTTTCTTCAAACCAAAATGTATTAATCTCTGAAACAAAAAGAATTGTAACTTTTTATAAAAGCGAAAAACCTGGGTATGTTTATCTTTTGCCTAAAATAAAAATATCACTAAACCGCTATACTCTAGATTATAATTACTATCAAAGAGGAATTCCATTTAACAGAAGCATCAATAATCCTGCAATAACATTGTCGTTCAAGTCAATAGGTGCAATGGCAGAATTTTTGAATCAAACTCTTTTTTATGAACTAAACACTATTGACCAATTCATAAATGACGACGAAAGCACATTTAGTGCTCGTGAATTATTTTTAGAAGATTATGTTCAATTAATTACCTCAGAAATTGCATTTGGAGGTAGTGACAAAGTGCTCGAAATATTGTACTATGTACCTGTGTTTCTTTTTCAAAAAATAGATACTAACTTGCTATGGTCTATTATAGACAACACTTTAGAGGATAGGGTTACTAATGCTGGGCTCAACAAAGAAGATATTGTTTTGCATATTTTAGAGGGCATATTATCTAGTTCTATTAATGAAAATATATTTTTATTGGAACTAATAAAAGAAAATAGAAACAAAAAAACAAGATTTGCATTGCTTTATGAAAAAATGAACGGAGACAATTTTGTTTCATTGACTACCTTTATTTACAACACTTGGCTAAAAAGTTCTTTTGTTGAAATAGACAATAATTATTTTATAAATAGTAATGGCCCTTTAAATTTACCTTATAAATCTGAAAAATTTGCTGGTTTTTTTAGCAGCAATAAAAATTTTGATTTTATAAAAAACAACCAAATATTAGTTACAGAAGATGAAAGCTGGATAGATAATGTTGTAAGTTTTTTTGATCCTGAACTTGGAGAATGGGTAGAACAATTAGTTGAAGAACAAAACAAGTATGTATATCATTATTATCAACCCATTTTACTAGCAAATATAGAACAAGAAAGTGCAATTGCATTGCCAAAATTATTGCCTGCTTATTTTCTTAAAGCAAATGAAGACAAAGCTTTTTGGAGCAACATCATCACTAGTTTAGAATATACAGTAGATGTGGTAACCACCTTATCAGGCGTTGGAAATATCGCCAAGTTTAGGCATTTGGCTAATGTAGCAAAAGTTGCTTCACGATTTTCAAAATATCAAAAAGCAAGTAAATTTGCTTCCACTATTTCAAAAATTAGACTAGTCGCAGGAGCAATAGAAATTAGCAGTGGTTCATTAAACATTTTATTAAAACTCACCGAATTAAGAGAAACCCCATTTGGACAAGCACTCACTGAATATTTATTTTATTTAGAATTACTATCTTTATCAGGCGAACTCACAGCTGCAATAAAAAACGGTTTACGCAAAGGTGCTAATAAATTAATAAAACATGAAGATGAAATAAGAAAACAACTCGATGAGGTAGTAATTGAAGACGGTAACAGCACTCGTAAATTAACAGAAACAGATAAAACTAAGTTTTTTGAAGAATTAAAAAAAGTAGCAGACAACACAATTAACCAAACACCAGAACAAATGTGGAAAGAATATAAATATGCAGATCTATTCCCGCCACCAACACCTCCCAAAAAACCATGTTTCTTGGCAGGCACATTGGTAAAAACACAAAGTGGTTTGGTAGCTATAGAAACCATTAAAGAAGGCGCAAAAGTATTGACATACAACTTTGATACCAAAAAAAACGAATACCAAGCCGTTTTACAAACTTTTTCTAATTATGCAGAAAAGTATTTAGAAATACACACTGAAAATGAGGTTTTAAAAGTAACGGGGGCACATTTGTTTTATCTGCCAAAAGAAAACAAATGGATAGCAGCCAGCCAATTAAAATTAGATATGCAACTTATAGATGCTCATCAAAATCTAGTCGCTATTAAAAAATTAGACATCATTAAAAAAGATGTATCAACTTACAATTTAGAAGTTGCCCAAAACCACAACTATTATGTAGGAGAAGAAGAAATTTTAACCCATAACGATAGCAAAAAATTGAAGTTTACTAATACAGAACTATTTGATTTTGAGTTTTATGAATATTTGGATTATAATAATAAACCATTATACGTAGGGCAAACTACACAAGGTTTAACAAAAAGAGCAGACCAACATTTAGCAGAATACAACAAAACACCTGCTAAAAAAGAGTTTATGAAAAACAGCCCAGACCCAAAACAAATAAGATTACCATTTAACCCTAAGGGAGGTCCATACAAAATGACCCCATTTGAAGCAGCTATTACTGAAATGTACGAACTCAATACAAGAGGCGGAAAAAGAATAAATGACAAAGGTTTGTTCAATAAGAAAAACCCTGTTTCAAAACGTACGTTTGATAAAATCAAAAAAGATTTTCCAAACTTTAATCCTTGTCGTTTTTATGTGTAATTTTTTAAAAATAAAAAAATGAACTATCCAGAAATATTATTTAAAGACATTTATTGGACTTTTTGGGAACCAAGCTACAACAACCAAGATGATTTTCAAGAAGCATTTAAAACCTACCATAAAAGCATTGGTTACAAAGGCAAATATCCACCCATCAAGTGGAATGAAGTGTGCATTACTGCTTCCAAAGTAATTTTGCAATATGTTATTTTTCCTAGTAATGATAACGAAGAAATTGCAGAACCACAAGTAGAACTTTTGGCAGATAATGGAACCTCTTTTACTCCAAAAGAATTGTTGTTTAAAATGCACAATTCACTGCGAGAGAAATTAGAAAACGAAGACCATCATTTTTTTGAAGGACTAACTTTTTCAACCGACCAAGACCCAAACTATAAAGGTTTTCCCGTTTATTTTGTAGATTTGGGGAGTTAAAAATCATTTAATGTTAGTACGAGCGTTTGTTCGTGCTAACTCTTTTTAACCGAACTCGTTTATAGTAAATCAAAAAATAGATTATTAATAACTAAATATCATTTAAACTTATCGCATTAGTCTTCAATGCATACAAAATTACACCAATAAAATTTTTAGAGGCTGTTTTTTCCATAATGCGCTTTCTGTGCTTTTCTACTGTTCGAGTACTAATGCATAACTTATCCCCTATTTCTTTACTACTCATTTCAACACAAGCCATTTTAATGATTTCTATCTCTCTAGCGGTTAAAGAAACATGTACTGTCAAATCTAAATTATAATGTACTTTTTTCTCCCACAAAATAGCTTCTCTAATTACGGCACCCAATTCAACATCAAAATAATAATCGCGTTCCACTACATTTCGTATGGCACTTTCCAATAGTTCGGATGATGAGTTTTTCGTAAAAAAACCATTAGCACCACACTCCATAATTTGGTGTATAGCTTCTTTAGAAGTAAGTTGAGAAATAATCAAAATTTTAGCTTCCGGATTAATCAACTTCAAACGTTTACATACTTCATAACCATCCAATATCGGCATTTGAATATCAAGTAACACAACATCAATAACTTCTGTTTCAGCAAACTTTAAAAAAGCCAATCCATCATTAGTATCATGTATAATTTCAATTCCTTCAAATGAAGACAATAATAAGGACAAACTTTTTCTAAAAAGTTGATGATCATCAACTAAAGCTACTTTAATCATATTTCTTTAGGTAAATAAATAACAAAATGGTTACCACTTGTAACTTCACGTTGTACAAGTGTAGCACCAATACTACTCAAACGGGATTGTATGTTTTGCAAACCAGAACCTTTAGATTGAGCATAACTCAATTTAAAATCAAATGATACTCCATCATCAACTAACTCCAAACTAATCCCCTCAACGGTTTCATAAACAAACAACTTACATTCGCTTACAGCACCATACTTTAACATATTAGAGGAGAACTCTTGAACTACTCTAAACAATTCATATCCAATAGCAGTATTAACTACAAAACCCTCTAAATGTTGTTGTAAAGTAAAAATTTTTCCAGAAGATTTACTCAAGGTTTCAAAATAATCTTGAACAGCCATAACAAAACCTCCATTCTCTAATAAAGGTGGCATCAGCTTGTATGAAATTAATCTTGCATTTTCAATGGTTTGCTCTAATGCAATTTTGGTCTCTTCTAATAAAAATTGATTCTGACTATCATGAATTTTTCGCGATAACAACAAAAAATAATTCCGAATCGCACTCAAATCACCCTGCACACTATCATGCAAATCTTTGGCGATACGCTGACGCTCATGCTTCTCACTTTCCAGGGCAGTTTTCAAAAGTAATTCAGTTTCTTTCTGTTTCATCTTAGCAAAATGTCGTTGATAAAACAACACCATCGCCAAAAGTCCAAAAGCTAAGAACAACATTACAAATGTCCCTATCCAAAAAACAGACTTTATTTCACTCGCGCCTTCCATATTCCAACAATTAATAATGTTCGTAGAACTAAGTTTAATATTATATTCAAAAGCCAGTAATATTGAAATGAATAATTATTGTTTTTATACATTAATTCTGCCATTAGAAATAGAAATAAGTTGCCAAAATAATATAAAATTAAACCCGAAACCACATAAAAATATGGACTATTCCAAAGTGATTCATATTTTAATTTTTGAAATACTTCTTTAAACCATTTTACTGAAAAGATGAAAATAAAAATTGTAGTATATGTATCAATCCATGAAGAAATCTTAAAAAAATCTTCTTTATTAAATAATAAAAAGAGAATTAACAACAGTAAAAAGAAAAAACATAAAGTAAAGACTTTAATAATAGTATTATTTTTGATAATTATTTCGTTAAAGAAATAGAAAACAGTAAAAAATGAAGCTATACTGTAGATGATAAACCAAATACTAACATTAAAGTGTAACAATGTCGTAAAAATAAATTCATAAATTGAAGAAATAAAAACTATAATCAAAAAAGGTATAAAAGCTTTTATTTCATGGGATAGTTTCTTTTTAAAAAATAAAAAATAAAGAAAAGGGAATAAACCATATAATATGGTAAATGATATTATGTAAATCATATGTAATTTATTAACAAAACCTACTTTTTAGTAGGTTTTGCTTTCAAATATAAAAAAATTATATTAAACCTAAACCTTCAGGAGGGCAAGCTGGAGGACACGTATTAATTTTATCGTAAATAATCCCTTTCTCCAACATATCGTTCTCGTTCATATCTACACCTACCAATACCAAACTAATCTTTTCATTTACATCGTCATAACCATTATAAATTCTTACTCCAATACAATTCTCCTGATCCAAAATATTTTTCACATTGTTAGCCCCAATAAATGACGAAGTCACCTCATGAGGAAACTTAGTTTTAAATGCTGTAATTAATGCTTTTGCTTCTTCTTGTGTAATAATACTACCTGTGTTTACATCTAGTTTCATAAATAATTTGTTAATGTTATGAAACCAAAAGTATCGGCTGAAAATAGGTATTAAAATACGTGTTTTTACCACTTTTAATTAAGTATTTATGCTTAATTACTAGTTGAAAACCCAATAATTAGACTATCAAAAAGAATTAGCCTTTCAAAATGAACAAAAAAATAAGTATTTATACGTATAAAAAATGTAAAAAAACGAACAAATCTCTATTTTTCTACCTAACAACAAGACACTAAACATAGTTGTCTATCTTACAAATACTTACGTAACAATACTAATCCTTCAGTATTGTTAGTTGAATTAAAACATAAACCTTCCCTAAACTTAATTTATTAAACAGCCGTAAACATCAAACTTTCATTCTGTCAAATCGAGCGATTGCCCATCACAACCTCTTGGAATCGGTATACTTAACACCCTCCCTTTTCCCTTTTCCCTTTTCCCTTTTCCCTTTTCCCTTTTCCCTTTTCCCTTTTCCCTTTTCCTTTTTTACTTTTTACTTCTCCCTCAAATTAAGTATTTCCACGTATTTCAAACCCAAACTCTATACCCTATTTTTACATAATTACTAAAACAACAATTATATGACAACTAAAACCAACCTAAACACACTCTACTTAATAAATGATAGCACTAAAAAAGTAAACCTTGAAATTAATGTAGGTGACGAAGGACAAACATCATTATTAACGGTTCGATTAGATAGAAAAATCATCAAAGAAAACCATGAAGGAAACTTAACCAATATTGAAATTGGAAAAAACAGTGACCTAAACGGAAAAGTGCTGAAAATAACAGCTACAATTACTGACACATCCAGAAAAACAAACGTGACCTTTCTAAACATTAAAATGTCTGGAGGAGTTTTAGCTAGAAGCTATCCTTTATACAAAACAGTTGAAAACGAGGGAGATTCAGCCAATTATTATGCTGTTATTGAATTTTACAAATCTTAAACTACGTAGTCATGAACAAAATAATAATCCTATTTGTCATTTTACTAACAAAGACAATTGCGTTTGCTCAAAATGATAACCAAACATCAAATGCAACACAAGAATATGATTTACTAAAAGCACCTGTTTCTCCCGCTTCTAACTTATTAGGATTTGCACAAAGCGAAATCGATAAACCGACAGACGTGTCTGATTTCATGGTATCTCTTCAATCGGCATCAAATAGCTACACACAACTTCCATCTAACTATGCCATTGACATTGCTCCTTATTGGTTATTCAAAAGTAAAAACTTAGGCGACATAACAACAAGTGGTCTGAGTACTTCATCAGGTAAAAATGTTATTCCACAATCTTTAGTTCTATCATTTGCTATAAAAAATGTAGACTCAACTTCACATAACTTTAATAAAGACAACACTTATGCGGGATTCGGATTCAAGTTTTCGATTTACAGAGGAGAATACGATACCGATACCAAAAATAGCTTGGCAAAAATTAAAAACTTACAAGAAGTCAAACTAAAAGCAATGAATAAAAATCTAGACAACTCGCTAGAAAAATTGGCTGAGGAAATTGCTGACCTAGAAAAAGCGCGCAAAGATGTTTTTAAAGGAATCGATTTTAATGACGAATCGGAAGATAACCTCAAACTAATAGAATTACTGAATAAAAAAGCTGAAAAAATGAATCTAGAAATAGAACAAAAAATGGAAGCTTTATTAAACACTAGTGAAATCAATAAAGAAATATCAACAATAGATGAAGAATTAAAAAAAGAAGCTAGTAAATTCCAACTCACCAGAACCGGATTCACTTGGGACATTGCGGGTGGAATTAGTGGTGAATTTTACAACAAAAGTTTTGATCAAGGCAAAATATACAATGCAGGTATTTGGACAACAATGGGATACACTACTGAAAAATCCGGTGCCTTTTTAGGGATAGTAAGATACTTATACAACCCAGAAAGAATATTTGCTTTAGATAATAGTACTAACGAATTTAATAGTGTTGCCACATTCGATAGTGGATTCCGATATATACTTGGAGAATCCCAAGCAAAATTGAATGCCAGTTTAGAAGCCATTTATAGAACTTACTTCACAGAAAGTGAAGCCGACAATTCTTGGCGTCTAATGTTTAACATTGACTATGCGATTCTCAAAAATCAAAAATTAACGTTCTCTTTCGGTAAAAACTACGACGGTACAACCACCAAAGATGGTAATCTAGTTGCTGCACTGGGAATGGTATTTGGATTTGGAAATAAAAGATAAACAAACAATTAAAAATTAAATCAAATGAAAAAATTAATCGCTTTAATAGTAATTACATTACTAAGTTTAATAATAAACGCTCAAGAAAAAAAATCAAAAACCTACGAACAACATCGTAGTGCAAAAACTGGTAAATATGTTACTAAATCTGAAACTAAAAAAAGTCCAAGCACAACTTATACAACTAAAAGAAAAAAAAGTTAAAAACAAAACCATAAAGTAAAATCATAAAACTAAGATGAATAAAACTATTATTGCTGTACACGGAAGAGCTGGTGAAGGAAAATCAGAAACAATAAAAAAAGTTTGTGAAATCATATTAAGGGATTTCCCAAATGCAATCCCTTCTAAAACACCTAATTATTCTGGGGATATTCTTCTAGCTATTCAATTAGATAAAATTAAAATTGGTTTTGAAAGTCAAGGAGATCCTAATAGCAGAATGATTTATGATGATACTATTAAAAAATTGGCAGATAAAGAATTAAGCAAAGAATTTGGTGGTTGTGATATAATTATTTGTGCAACAAGAACTGGTGGAATGACAGTAAAAAAAGTGGATAAAATAGCCAATATCTATGGATATAATACTCTTTGGATTAGTAGTTTTTTTAGTCCTAAACTAAATCATAGTGTATTGAATAATCAAGCAGCAAATAACATTATTGAAATCGTAAAGGCTTTAATAATAAAGCAATTATAGTCTTTGAATTTTAATAAAAATCTTAAAAAGTAAAAATATAATGAGAAAAGAAGAAAGACAGAAGCATCAATACTTTTATCTAATTAACATTAAACTAAGAGATAAAAGGTCAAATAAAGAATTAAATGAGAATGATTACATTCGTTTGTTTAAAGATGTATATGATAAAAAAACACATGCTGAATCCTCTCCATCAAAGCATTGTATTTTTAGAACATTATTTTTTGACGAACAAATTAACGGAATAAAATATATTTCTGGAACTTTAGCTCAGTTCACTTTTATAAAAAATGACAAATGGTTTAGCTTAAAGTCCCTTGATATTGACGATGAGTTCAAAGTTCCAAATGGGTTGTTCCCAGATGCTAAAATCACTCAAGTAATTTTCGTCCCTAAAGCTCATAGACTTGCTTATAAAATCAATTCTGATTTTAAAACAAAACCATATACAATAAAAAAATTCCTCAATATTGCATTAAACGAAGTATGTAAAGAAAATGAGTATGTTCAAATTGACGTTGAAACCGATTATTCTAGTTTTGAAAAAATATTAAACGCAAATTTTATTAAAAAATTGACTATTGATATTAACTATTCAAATTTTGACAACGGTGGTGATTTTAAAGAGTTTATTGAAAATGATATTAAAGCTTCAGACTCAAGTAGATTAGTTATTGAGGCTACTCATAAACCAAACAAAACGATAAAAATAAAGGAAAGTCAAATCTTAACTGGTGCTTTAGAATCTTCTATAAGTAATGGGGAAAGTGAAGCCAAGATAATAGATGAAAATGGAAGAGTAGATACCATAAAGACTTCTGATTATCCTTTAAAGGATTATGTATATGGAGTAATTAGTAGCTTTGATAGATTAGTTTTAGAAAAAATCATTAATAGATTTAGAAGTGATGGCAAAAACTAACCAAAATTATGATATAATTAAAGAGACTACAATTTTTGGTTTTAATTCAATATTCAAAATTGTTGGTGTAAAAAAGGTGTTATTTTCAAATTGGATAAACATTGCACCTTTAGTTTCCGCATTTTTAATTGTAATATTATGCCTTCTATTAAAGATTAATCCCTACATCGTTTTAATTGAAATTAAAGATTTAATGTTAAACTTTTTACCTGGCATTTTAGGATTCACAGTAGCTGGTTACTCTTTTATGATTGGATTAATTCATGTTGGCATGATAAATAAGATTACTGAACCTTTAAATGTGGAAAGTAAGTTTAGTTTATATCAAAAATCCTCTGCTACTTTTGCAGCAAACATAATAATTCAAGCAGTATCATTAGTAATTGCTTATTCATTCCATTTATTTGTTTATTTTGATAAACATGAAAACTTGAATGTTGATTTAAAGGATATTTATACAACTCTTATTAATTTATTAGCTCTCCTGTCAATCTCTTACTTGTTCACTATTTCATTACTAATGGTAATCCAAGTTATAATCAATATTTTTAATTTTAGCCAACTTCATCATTATTTTGTCAATAAAGAAAAATTGGAAAAAATGGACAAATAGATACATTAATATTTTTTTGGAAATTTAAAATATTTGAGTTGAAATTAAGAAAACATTAAAAAAAGATAACAATCTCATCATGAAACCAAGAAAAAAGATATCATTACTTCAAAAAATTAAAAGAAGCATCATATATTATTTTTCTTCGTTAATGAGTCTTATCTTTTCTCCTAACAAATTCATATTACTCAACGGCTACCAAATAATTATGTTTACAGCTATCTTCATTTTTATTATAATAGCGCTGATTCTTTCCAATTAAAATTACGTGTTTTTACGTATTGTTTATAAAATCAAAATAAATTTAATTTGAAAACTAACTAGAGATTAAATTGTATAAGTTTAATGATATTTTCTTGTTGTGCGTCAGCTTGTGATAACGAAACCGTAAAAAATACTATATATGAAAAATGGAAAATAATATAGACAAAATTAGAACGGATTGTTGGGACAAAACTCTTGACGCAATAGGTTATGGATATATTTATCAATTAAAAATTAAAAAAATTAATTTTTGGTTACGTATCTCTAAAGTTTTAGGAATAATTATTCCAGTATTTTTAGGAGGTATTTTAACTTCTACTTATAATTTAACTGAATATATAAGTATGGCTATTTGGATTACTTCCCCTTTTGCTCTTGGTCAACTTGTATTATCTACAATTTTAACAATAAATGGAGCAGACGAAAATGTTTTAAAATATAGCACAAAGGCTGCTGAATATTCAGTTATTGAAACTGAATTTAGACAAATGGCTCGATATCCAAATGACGATGAATTTGAATACTTGAAAAAACTTGAAATACTAATCGAAAGAGAAAAAGGAATTAGTAAAGTAAATTTAGAAGTTACTGATGAAGAAAAAAGAATAGGAATGCGTTTTGGATTAAGAGAACTTTCCAGAAAATGTGTTGGTTGTGATAAAATACCTTTATCTATGAATGCTTCAAAATGTGACATATGTGGAAACTTTTAAAAATTAAATATTATGAATGAAAATGCGTACAAAGTATTAATTGGATTTACTAAATTGACCGAAGCTGAAAAAGCTATTTTTATTGCAGAAATCAATAAATACCAAAACTCAACTGAATATGGTAAAATTGAAATGACAAGAATTTTTTCGTCAAAATCTGTTGGACCTAAAAACACTATTTGCACTTGCTGTGGTCGTTAAAAACACTATCAAAATCGGTTGAATAATTAATATTACTATAAACAAGAAAACAATCCATTTTGGTAACTCAAAAAAAATATACTTAATAAAAATAGAACAGTTGTTATTGAACTTACCAAATTGGATTTACATAAAGCAGAATGCACAACGACTGTTTGGCAAGATTTGGGTTTTAGGATTAATTTAAACATTGTTTTGTGTTTTAAAAATTATTGATTAATAGAAAATTTAGGCATACTTAATCCAAAACCTCGCCAAGCTGGCAGACAGTTATCGCAACCCTAAAACGACACAACGAATATGATGGACATTTTTATTTTCAATGTAGGCCTTGGACAATGTATTTTTTTCTATCCAAGAAGTAATCACGACTACGCAATGATGGTTGACTGTGGGAACACTCCAGAGTTTGAACCCGTTGACTTTCTAATTGAAAAAAGGTTTCTGACCTATAATAAAGACATTAAAAAACATATCTTGAGTAACTTGACAATGACAAATTACGATCAAGATCATTTTTCAGGTTTACCATATTTAAGAAGTAAAGTTAAAATTAAGTCGGTTAAGTTTATGAAAAATCTTTCGGGACAAGAAATTAGAAACATTAAGGATGTAGTAACAAAAGCAGCTGATGAAGTAATAAATATAATTGACACTTATACCGAAGATTTAACTGACTACAATCCACCATTCACAAAGAATTGTTACTATTTAACTAAAGAAGATTTCCCAAATGAAGCACTCGACACTAACAAATTAAGTCAATTGGTTTTTGTTACTTATAATGGAACAAGGATTTGTATACCCGGAGACTTAACAAGTTCTGCTTGGGATAAACATTTGTTAAATAAAAATGTAAAAAATCTTCTATCAGGCACTGACATATTTGTAGCTTCCCATCACGGTAGAGAAGATGGTTTTAATGAAAACGTTTTTGTGTATTGTAAACCAGAGGTAATCATTCTTTCAGACAAAGATATAATACACAATACTCAACAAGGTCAAACACAAACTTATGCAGGACAAATTAAAGGCAATGGAATTGTATTTAATGGTAACCACACAAATTTGAGAAAAGTCCTTACAACGAGAAGCGATGGTCATTTATGGGTAAGAATTGAAGAAGATGGAATAAGAACATATAGGTCTTTCATAGTATGAAAAAAGAATTTTCTTTCTATGAGTTCGTAGGAATAATTGTCCCAAGTTCAATATTTCTATACTCTACTCAAATAATTATTAAGTTCATTTACCAAAAGGAAATTATTGACTTTGGTAAAATTGGTGAAACGGCAATTTTTGTAATTGTATCCTATGGTGTTGGTCATATTCTACAATCACTTGGGAACATATTTGAAAATTTAGTTTGGTTTATCTATGGTGGTATGCCAACAAAGTGGCTGACAAATAAGAATAGATTTGGAAAAATTCTATTTGAAAAATCACTTAATGATAAAATAGAAAACAAAGTAAAACTCCAGTTCGGAGATGGAATTTCCGATTATGGTCGACTAAGTTACAACTTGATTTTTCTGAGGGAAAAGACAGTTAGAATTGACATTTTCAACGGAAACTACTCTTTATTTCGTGGACTTTCAATTTGCTTTCTTTTAATTTCAATTATTTGCGGTTACTATTTTTCTTGGCAGATTACGACATTATCATTAATTCCATTTATACTGTCTGTAATGCGAATGATAAGGTTTGCGAAATACTATGCGACAGAAACTTTCAGAACCTTTTTTAATCTTAATTTATGACGACAATGGACAGAAGTAGCACCTAAGAGATTAGTGGTTCAGTAGTTATATAGAACTTTGAACTTCTCATCAAGTGGATTGCTTGCATACATTTTTGTAATACTAAATCCCGAATTTTTTGAAACTGCAAAAAATTGCAAGACTATCAGAATCAATAATCTTAAACAATTTTAATAACAAAAATCAATTTAAACAATTCATCTATAAAATGACTAAAAAACAATGGCAAGAATTATATAGAATTCTAAATGATATTCATTCAAATTTTGTAGTAGATTATCAAACATACAGAAATGGTAAAAATAAAAGAATTAGAAATGATGCAGAGAGAAAAATATTCAATGCAATACATTTAGCAGATTATCACGTTAAAAAAAATATTGAAGTATATGAACTTTTTACTGGAGGATCAGAAGTTACTGATTATGGCAGAACGATTATATATGAAGAATTTACCAGACCTAACTATTTTGGAGGTGATTTAAATAAACTTTTAAATCAGATACAAGAGAAAATAGAAAGCTTAAACGAATAGAAAACAACTACAATTCGCTCTCGTTTTAAGCAAATGATCAAATTTTTTAAAATTCAAGATGAGTTTTCAAAGGGTCATTATTCATAATTTTTATTTACTTTATTCAGATTTTCAATTTGAATACAAAATCTAAAAATTTCAAACAATTTTATGCAACCTTTTAAAAAAGGACAATTAGAGCTTACAGAAGAAAACATCCCATTTTACGCTCACATAGGGCTCGTTACAGTACGTTTTGCAGAGTTAGAAAGTTTAATTTCTCACATAATAGAACGCTTAATAAATTCTGATGATGATGTAATTAGCAATACTTTAATTGATAATAATAATCTTTCATCAAACTTAAATGTTTTAGAAAAAATAAATCGTAGAAGAGCTTATGAGGAAAAAAAGATTGGAGATATTATTAAGAAAATTAATCAATTAAAAAAAACACGTAATTTCTTTGTACACGGAGTTTGGAACGACGTTAAAAAAGATGAAAAAGGAATTTACATGCGATGTTCAAATCATAAACACATCTACAAAAAAATCCACAATGGAAAGCAATGGACAAGATATAGTGGTGAAATATTTCGTTTAGAAGACTTACAAAACGAAATTAAAAATATAGATGCTATTCTAATAATCTTAAAAGAAATTTTTGAAAATCTAGAAGAAATTAATTTTCATTATCAGTGATACATAGTATTTTTTATTTAAAACTTCCTACAATTAAGTATTAATACGTATTGACCTACTAACTCTAATAGAATATTTTAGACATCAAAATGTTATAAATAATATATGAGTGATTTTAAAGAAATTATTGATTATTTACAGATAATTCAAAACATAAAAGGTTCTGATAACTTGACCGCTGTTGTTGTAGATACTCACTACAATAAAATGGAATTAGAAAATGAAGTGCCAGGAAAACCAATTACAGAAGAAGAACTTTTAAAAACAGATTATTCTCCTTTAAGCGATGGTTTAGAAGTAGAAGACCTATCATTTGTAAATGCTTTATATCTATTTGAAACGGGAGAAGAAATTATTTACTACATCAAAAAAGAATTTATAGAAAGCGGTATTTCAATTACAAAATACCGAAGAATACCTATATTTTTTTCTGATCAATGGGAAGTATTAAACGTTCAACTAATTAATGAACTTCAAAAAGTAATAATTGGTTCTACAACAAACTACTATTACAACCATCAAAATCATAAAATAATCTTTGTATCTCCTTTAAAAGAAATAGTGGTTACAAACCCTGTAAAACAGTACAAACCTAATAACATTAATGCCTCAGATAGCGAAGAGTTTGTTTTTAATTATTTAGATCACGAAGGGTATACAGAAGACTTTGGTGATAAATTTTTACGAAGTTTAGATATTATCGAAACTTATTCAAAACCAAAGGAAAACACTAAGAGAAGAACTGTTACACTTAGAAAAAGTAAAAACATTGGTAGAATGCACTTAATACCAAATCTTACTAATAAAAGTTTATTTAATGCTAATAACTTAAAATACAACTACGTAGAAGATGGCATTCCATTTAATAGCTATATGGCAGAATGGGCTATAAAACTCAATTTTAATTATTTTGGCTCATTATTAGAGTTTATAAACCGTACCGTTTTTAATCATTTAGACAATTTATCACTATTTGATAATGGACAATACAGTTTGTTTTTTGACGATTACATGGATTATGTGGAAAAACTTCTAAAGCATCATCGTGGCAACCAAATACTCCTTTAGATTTGTTTTGATAAATTTAGGTGAATTTAGAAAAGAGAAAAGTGTTTAAGTAAACTAACAATTACTCTGAGTAAAACTCATACTTCGATATAGACTTAAACACTTTAATCATCAAA
>JACCDZ011818807.1_pt1 | contig 20397 bp, 14 predicted proteins | sample 7449551 | NCBI WGS metagenome assembly JACCDZ01 (sample SAMN15323452, study PRJNA562643) | freshwater metagenome | isolation source: river surface water | place: USA:Blue River Watershed | collected 2017-08-18
GGCAGGAGCCTTCGTTTGGGAGATTGATGGAGACATTCCCAAAACCGATAGTAATTATCAAAAGAAGAGCCTTATTTATTCCATCTACAGCAACATCGATCAACAGCCGACACCACCAGAACCAAAGACTTTGGTTTGGCAGAGCAAGCCGACGTTTGGCAAAATTACTGACAATAGCGCTTCAGCACAATGGCAGGCAACCATTGACGGTGAGAGCACAACAATAAACTATGGGTATGTACTGAAAAATAACCGTGGTAGTGTGGTAGCAACGGGAAGTGGAGTAAGTGCCGACTTCAGTGATCTTGAAGCCAATACTCTATATAGTTTGACCGTTACCGCATCTGCGAAAGGGTATGATAGCATTACTGACACAGAAAGCTTTACCACAAAATCACAAGCCCCAACACAAGCGCTCGAATGGACAACCAAACCTTCTATCAGTGGGATTACTACCGACAGCGCAACGGCAACGTGGCAAGCTGAAATTAAAGAGGTGAATACCGATATTAACTATCAGTACACATTAACAGACAGTACAGGTAGTGTTATTGCAAGTGGTGGTGGTAGCTCTGCTAACTTCAGCGATCTTAACTCCGATACACAATATAGTTTAACGGTTACTGCTGCAGCGGCAGGCTATGACAGTATCACGGATACTGAAACTTTTACCACAAAATCAGATTCAGGTAACACTTGGGATCCTGCCAAAATCTACAATAACGGTGATACCGTGATGTGGAATGGCATTGAATATACAGCACAATGGTGGACACAAGGCGAAGAGCCAGGAACATCGCAAGTGTGGAAAGCTCCTGTGGTTCCTGGTGGTCAATGGAGTGCTAATGCCGTTTACGTGGGTGGCGATACCGTGATCTATCAGGGGAATAAATATCAAGCTAAATGGTGGACACAAGGAGATAATCCCGCACAATCAGGTCAAGATGGTCCCTGGCGTAAACTATGATAATCGAAGTTACATACCCTAAATCGAAACAATGGACAACGGCTAGTTTAAGGTAAGCGAGGTTGATTAGGGTCGACCTCAGCCTTTGTTCTCGTTTTTTTATTTAACTGCTGCTGGAGCCACTTCCTGCATGCCGTCAGTCTTTGATAAGGTTAAACTCAATAGCAACCCTAACAGTAAAAGCAATACCAAAGCATAAAAACTGTAATGATAAACTTGAGCGCCAGAATCAAAAAGGGACAAGCCCATGGTTTGGGTAAGACCGCTCAAAATTAGAGCTGTTAGCGCCACCCCAAGGGACGCCGCAAATTGGCGCAGGGTTAAATCTATAGATGTCGCATTCCCAGATTGTTCCGCACTTAGTTCCATATAGGTCAAAGCCCCCGCTGCTGAACCGATGAAAATCGTACTTGCGCCGTATAAAAACTCTACCACAACAATGTATACAGCTGAGGATTGGCTACCAATATTGGCGATGCCAATCAGCCATACGATGGATAAAACCAGATTGATCTGTAATACTTTTTTAAAGCCAAAGCGCGTGATGATGTTGTTTGCAAAGCCCCGAAAAACCAGGTAACCCACAGCTATTGGCAATGTCAATAGTCCAGAGGTTGCTGCATCAAGTCCGAAACTTTCCTGATACATCAAAGGCAGTAATAAAGCGACACCCGCGTTTAACGCAAAAAAGCATGAATTGATGACAACAGAAACCCTAAAAGTTCTGATTTTAAATATGATCAAATCGAGTACTGGATTGATCTTTTTAAGGCAATAAACAATCAACACAGCAAATAGCATCGCACCTAGTATAATGCTGCCATAGACGATCACTTTTCCAACCAAGTCATCATGACCGATCATCTCCACGCCAAAGGTAATCGTCACAAGAGCTGAGCCTGCAATCAAAAATCCCACTATATCAAAGTGTCTGACATTTTCAGTAACATGCTGATGAACGTAGATTAAACCTATAACAAACGCCATAATGCCGACGGGAAGGTTAATGAAAAAAATCCAATGCCAGCTCATGGAATCACAAATAACCCCACCAATAAAGGGTCCTAAAACGTAACCTAACATTGCTGGCGTGAAAATAACACCTTGTACCTTAACCAGCTCTTTACGTGAAAAAAGGCGCAAGATAATAATCCTGGCAACAGGGTTCATAAAAGCTCCTCCGATACCTTGCAAAAAACGAAATATCGTCAGGCTTACGGCTGAATCTGCAAGACCACATGCTACAGATGAGAGAGTAAAGAGCGCCACCGCGAATAGAAATAGGTGTTTGGTGCCAAAGCGATCGGCACACCAGCCACTGATGGGAATAAAAATCGCGAGGCTAATGTAATAACTTGCCACAGCAAATTTCAAAAGAATGGGATTAATTGCAAAATCTCGCGCAATGCTGGGGGATGGCGGTGTTGATAATCGTGAGATCCAAAAACTCCATAAAGATAACCACGGCAACAACGAGTGGGACAATTTTTTTTACCGTCAAAAGAGAAATCTCGTCATTGTGCATACATTCATTCCTGCCATTCAAAAACCCCAAGCATTCTGCATTAGATATATGCGTGTTTCAACGAGCAATTAGAAACTCCTACACTTACTTTAGTCTAGCTAAGCATCAATACTTTATCTGTGCTATAGCACGTCTACGCCCTTTAAAAATGAGATACACCAGGGGCACGATAAACAGGGAAAAAATGGTGCCAACGACAAGTCCACCCACAATAACGATGCCAAGCCTTCTTGCTTTGATTTCGTCAATATCAAAACGAAATTGCTTTTGTAGTCTGCTTTCGCTGTTGTTGACAATGGTAAACATCTTTTCATTTCTAAGTGATTCGGTAATGCTTCTTGCGGTTTCGGTTATAGAGGTGTCGCTGCCATAGACAAAGAAATTGATATCATAGTCCCCAAACCAGCTAGAAAACTGATTCATAATGGCAAAGGTATTTTCAATATGTTGTTGTTTAATGAAAGCATTAATCTCATCGACGATGGCTTGATTTTGGGTTAGGTAGCTATCTTTGGTATGCATCATTAGCATGCCTTGTAATTTACCACTGTCTTGATCTTCAGCAATATTGACAGCGTAATAATCGATTTTATTGCTGGTGTAGTAGGGCTTAAAAGCTTCAAGTCGCTTTCGGATACTTTCGGTGTTATCTTCAGCACTACTGATCACCTTAATAAAAATGATCCCGCTGGGGTCTTTGGGAAAGACACTTTGAGGCAGTTTGAGTGCAAAAAAGCCTGAGAGACACAACAAAGCCAAAAAGACAAGGAGAATGGTCTTTGGAAATCTCAGTGCCTGAGTTAATACACGTTGATATATCGCAATGACTGTTTGCAAACAGCGCTCAAACCACCGCTGATAGGCGTTTGGCACACGATGACTGACAAGACTCACCGCCATGACTGGTGTTAAGGTCAGCGCCACAATCCCAGAAATAAACACGGCAGAGGCGAGCGTAAAAGCAAAAGGTTTGATAAGAAGGATGGTGTCCCCATCGACAAACATGATCGGTAGGTAGACCGCAAGAAGTGTCAAGGTGATGCCAATGATGGTTGTTGCGATAGAGGAAGTCCCCTCAATAATTGCCTGTGTTTTAGTCATCCCTTTTTCAATGCAGTGCGTAATATATTCGACAACGACAATGGCATCGTCGACCACAAGTCCCACTGCAATCACCATAGCCAAAAGCGTTAAGATATTGATCGTCATCCCTGCAAGGTAAATGAAAATAGCGGTACCCAAAAGACAGATTGGAATGGTAATAATCGGGATAAGCGTTACTCTCAAACGTCCAAGAAAAGCGAAGACCACCAAAAGCACAAGAAAAGCGGCAATTCCAATGGTAAAAACCACCTCCGTCATCGAGTTCTTCATAATCTCAGCCATATCGAATATTGAGCTGATCTTAAACTCATTACCGTAACGCTCTTGCAACTTTGTAACATAGGTCTCTGTCAATCGGGAAACCGTAAACGGATTGGCATCTGAGTTTGTGTTTAAACTAATTGATGCCGAAATTTCTCCGTTGAAGCTTGCATAAGGCGAAGAAGCACTAAGTTTAGGTGCAAAATGAATGCTGGCAATATCCTTAAGATAAATCGGTCTTCCAAGGAGATTATGCGAATCATCGATAAATCCTACAATCATCTCACCCAGCTCTTTTTCGGAGTCATAACTGTGATCGCTGTTTAAAATATATTCTGACCCTTTGATGTAGAGGCTCCCCAATGGAGCACTGCTGTAGTTGCGATCAATCGCGTCAGAAATTTTGACAGGATCTAAACGATATTTTGCAATCGCTTCGGGATTCAGGTTAATCGCTAAGGTCGGATTTTGACTGTCAGCATAAGCTATGACCCCTGGCAGGCTTTTAAAATAAGGTGCCATGATGGATTGTACGAAGTTCTGCAGATAAAAGAGTTTGTGCTCCTGTGAGGCAACAAAATAGGTAATCAAGGTTGAATTTCCAGATTCAATGTGAATCTGTGGCTGGGGGACGGAACTGGGAAGATTTGCCGAAGCAATGGCCTGCATCACATCCATTTGCGTTTTGAGCATCGCAGTGTCAGAGTGATCTTGTAATGTAAGCGCAAGATGAACGCCTCCTGCCTGTGTGGTAGCAGTAATCCTTTTGATATTATCGACAGATTGTAGATTCATCGTGACTTCATTGGTGATTTGTTTTGCCACGGTTTCAGCATTAGCGCCAGGATAGCTCACGTTGACATTGATTTGATTGAGTTGAATAGCAGGAAACGGTGCAATCTTGTTCTGCAGCAAAGCGTAAAGTCCAAATAAACACACAAACAATGCGCTAAGATAGACGATAGGCTTATTGTTGGGGCATAAGCTCACCCACCTCATGATGTTATGACCTCCAGTGACTCACCGTCTTTGAGCTTGTCGATATTATTGATAATCAATAATTCCCCTGGCTCTACGCCAGAACGAATAATGGCAAGCCCCTCCTTACTGATGGCATCAATCACGATATGACGCTTATCCACTTTATTACCTTTGCTGATAAAGAGACAAAAGCCATTGTCATCACTTTTGATATAGTTCTGATCAACAGTAATGACCGATCTATCAGGATCGATGATCTGAGTCACAATGCCAAACGAGTTGATTGCGACAAGAACCACATTCCCTTTATCAGTTGACTCTGCAGAGACAATGTCCGCACGTAAGGTGATAAGATTCGCTTCATCATCTGCCTGTGGGGAAATATAACTCACAGTCGCCTCTACCGTTTTTCCTTCTGCTTTGAAGCGGATTTTCTGACCAATTTTCAGTTTTGTTTGATATAAAGCAGGCACCTGATAGAGAATTTGTAATTTATCAGGCTTACTGACGGTTGCGACAATGTCTCCCGCATTAATATAGTCCCCAGTGGCAAAAGGAGTATCTGAAATGATGCCATCGATGGGGGTGCGTACAGATTGCAGAATCCCCGCCTTATCATAATTCGATTTTGTTTCCTCATAGCGTTGCTTTGCTTGTGGTAAGGTAAACTCAGCGATGCCGCCTGGATAAATTTTAGAAAGCTCAAGTTTTCGATCATAATCCTGTTTTGCCTCAACCAAGCGCGCATTTAGAGTTCCCAAAATAACCGAAAAGTCGCTGCTTTCGATGCTCAGAAGTATTTGACCTTGACTCACTTTCTGTCCTGCGGTGAAGGAAATGCTGCTAATAACTCCACTTGTTTGTGCGCGAATTTTAACCGACTCTGGCGCAACAATCTTGCCATAAGCAGTGAGGATTTCAGGGATATTTACCAACGCCAATGGCTTCACCAAGACCGAGATTTTCTTAGGATTCTCCAAGGGTTTTTTGGGGTTATTTGAGAAGTTACACCCTGTTAAAAACAAACAGGCGCTAAGAGGCAATGCAAGCGATAATTGTAAAAATCTTTTTCCCATACAAGTTCCTTATACTAGCTAATAAAATTTGACCTAAGCGGATTAAAAAATTACGATCCTTTGTGCCATCTAAAGGACCCTTGAAATTTATGAAAGCAATCCTTTTGTTGTTTTCACAATTATATTTCAACTCAAGGATTGCAATTTTTCAAATCATTTTTTAACTAAATCAATTTAATTTCAATTCATGTAGTTTTTTTGGTTCACAGAACCTAGATGATCAGGGACTGCATAGGTCCCTTTTGTGCAACTTCTATTTTAAAAAATGCTTGCAAGTGCATGAGTAAAGGTTGTAAGGTATCCATTGATAAGCCGCCACTGAGTTGATTTTTGCAGCCCTAAGATGCAGGGATAGTCTGCGGTTTGCAGCTCATCAGTAACAAATGCTTATAAAATTTGGGAAAGTTAAGTTATCAATATTGACCATGTTTAACATGGAATACTGGAAACTATGAATAAAGAGTATGCAAAACAGATAATTAATCAAGCCACGCCTACTTTCATTGGTCAACAGTTAGTAAATGCAAACACCGTGGCAGATACATTAATGATTGGACACATTTCAGTCATACAACTGGCATCATTAGGAATTGGTATCAATATTTATGTTAGTCTTTATATTCCATTCATGGGAATTTTACTGGGTTTAATCCCGCTGCTTTCGCAGGCGAATGGAGGCAATAATTTTATCAAGGTCGCTTCTTTAACACGTCAAGGTTTATGGTTATCATTGGTATTTTCTGTGATAGCCATTTTATTTTTACTTTCTCCCGGATTATTTTTAGCGATTACACGATCCACGCAAAATGTGGATGAAGCCGTTCGAAATTATTTGATTGCAACTGCTTTTGGAATGCCTGCTATTTTGCTATGCCGTGTCTATTTTGCTTTTTTCTCTGGCATCCTTAAACCACACTTTGTCGTATATATTAACCTGATTACGCTGATTGTTAAACTTGCACTTAATGTTATGTTGATATTTTGGCTGTTGCCTCGCTCACAAAGTGCGATGGGATGTGCTATTGCAACCTCTATTGTTAGTTGGCTCGCTGTCATTATCAGCTTTTTTGTCATTAAGATTCATCATTCCTTCAAACGATATAATATTAAAGTCAACTTACCTTGGTTGGATTTTAAAGAGCAATGGGAAATTTTAAAAATCGGAATACCCATTGGTGTTACTTTTGTTATTGATTACACTTTTTTTACGCTAACTAGTTTATTCATTGCACGTTTTGGAACGACCAGTGCGGCTGCCAATCAGATTGCAGGTAACTTATGTTATTTAATTTATTTAGTGCCACTATCTATATCAACTTCCATCAGTGCGCTAACTGCCAGGCAAATTGGTGCAAATAATCCATTAGGCGCAAAAGATATCAGTGATGCGGCGTTAAAACTTGGCGGGGTAATCAGTCTCACGTTAGGGGCTTGTTTTATTATCTTTAATCACTTATTGGCTTCTTTTTATACGTCCGATCCCAATACATTAATCTTGGCCAGTTCTTTATTAACATTGATAGGGGTCTATCATTTCTTTGATGCTTTATTAACCATCACAGCTGGGGCACTAAGAGGTTATAAAAAAACCCTCATTCCAACCGTTATTTTTGCTGTTACCTCGTGGCCAATTGGTCTTGGAGGCGGATATTTCCTGGCATTTAGAAGCCATATTCCTTATTTGCAAGGACCACATGGTTTTTGGGTCGCACTGATAATTTCAGTCAGTGTCGCGGGCATTTTGATGTTTACTTATTATACAGTAGTAGCTGCCAATCAGAAGAAAACAAACGCACCAAATTACGCCTATGGACATTAAAGAAATTCGGGCTAAATCGATTGTCACAAAATCCAAATTGCCAGGCGCTGATTACGTCATCAATCCTTACGTAGGCTGTCAATTTGCCTGCACCTATTGTTATGCCAGTTTTATGGGGCGCTTTGTCAATGAACCTCTGGAAAATTGGGGGAATTATCTTTACGTCAAAATTAATGCAGTGGAATTATTTAGGTCAGAATACAAACAACTTAAATCGATTGATAACCACCCACCAAGGCTTATGTTAAGTTCCGTGACAGATTGTTATCAAGGAGCTGAAAAACAATATGAATTGACGCGTGGTATCTTAGCTCACTGCAATGAACAGCAATTTTCTGGTTTGATTAGTATATTGACCAAATCACCATTGGTACTTCGTGATGTGGATATTTTGAAAAATCTGCCTAATGTTGAAGTGGGTCTCACGGTCACATCGACAGAAGACAAAATCAGTCGCTTTTTAGAAATACACGCGCCTAGTGCAAAACGGCGATTTGATACCTTAGCCAAACTGAATGAGCAAGGCATTCAGACTTACGCCTTCATCGGACCACTCTTGCCTCACTTTCGATATGACGCAAAAAGTCTGGGTGAATTTATAAGCGCGTTGGCTGATACAGGCGTCAAAGCCGTCTACGTAGAACACATGAATTTAAAATCCTATATTCTTAAACGCGTGAATCCACAGCTTGCCGACAGTACACCAGAAATACAGGGGTTATATAAACAAGCTAAACTTCAGCCACATCGAGACGCATTGCAGCAAATGATTCTACCTTTATTGGACAAGCATGGCTTACAACTTAAACTGAATGAAGTGATCTACCATCAAGCATAAAGTGGATCCATTTTTTTAAACGTTGCACTTTCTGCTTTGTCTCCATTGAAGTATGCCCGTATTTTACAATGTCCAAAATTATCCGCGGCATGATTCATAAACATTTTGGCTTTATCACTACTTAATATTTCTTTCATGGATTGATCAACCAGATTACCCAACACCATCGATAAGAAACGCAGAAGAGTTGATAAAAATTCAGATGACAATATGGCTAAAATAGCTGTAATTCCTGACCTTAACCAAAGATTACCTCAACAGATTTCAGCCAGGATTAATCAAAAACAGCTAAAGTCGAGTTTAATTGTAAAGGGTAAATTATGCAACCAGATAATCAATAATTCCCCTGGCTCTACGCCAGAACGAATAATAGCAAGCCCCTCCTTACTGATGGCATCAATCACGATATGACGCTTATCCACTTTATTACCTTTGCTGATGAACAGATAAAAGCCATTGTCATCACTTTTGATATAGTTCTGATCAACAGTAATGACCGATCTCTCAGGATCGATGATCTGAGTAGGACCCTTGAAATTTATGCAAGCAATGCTTCCAATTTCTCAAACTGCGCCATTAGTTTGCTTTGTACCATCTGGTACTCCTGAAGCTTTTCCTTTTCTTTAAGCACCACATCTTCTGGCGCATTAGCGACAAATTTTTCATTCGTCAACTTACTCATCAAACGTGAAATTTCTTTCTCTAGCTTTTCCTGCTCTTTTTTAAGGCGCGCCTGTTCGGCTGATACATCGATGAGTCCAGCTAAAGGAATATGCAACTCCATGCTGTCAACCAGACTTGTCGCTGACATCGGTACCTCATCGCTCACCATAATGTCAGAAACTTTTGCCATAGACTCTATAAGTGATTTTGTCGCTTCGAGTTTTATCAACTCATCGGTAGTTGCATTTTTAATATAAAGCGGAATACTTAAACCTGGCTTGATATTCATCTCAGATCGTATTGTACGGATGGTAACAATGACTTTTTTGAGCCACTCAACTTCGCTTGCTGCCTTTTCATTGACAAGATTTTCATCAAATAACGGAAATGAACTCACCATAATCGAGGTTGACTCATCTAGAGTGAACCCTTTGACCTGAGTAAATATTTCCTCGGTAATAAACGGAATAATCGGATGCGCTATGCGCAGTATTCTATCCAGCACACTGACCAGGGTATATTGCACAGCATGCCTGCGTGCCAGGGTAATGTCAGCATCACCAAGTGTTGCCTTGGCAAACTCAAGATACCAGTCACAATATTGATTCCAGACAAATTCATAAGTGCTTTGCGCCAACAAATCAAAACGATAATTGGCAATATGTTTATGCACTTCAGCCACTATATTATTTAGTTCATGCCAGATCCACTGCTCCGCTGCCCCCATTTCATATTGATTACTTTCTCGATGGTAGCCATCTAGATTCATCATCACAAAGCGTGAGGCATTCCATAGTTTATTACAAAAATTGCGATAACCTTCCATGCGCGATACATCAAAACAAATATCGCGAGAAGTGGAAGCCAATGCAGTAAAGGTAAAACGTAGTGCATCCGTCCCATAAGCTTCAATGCCTTCAGGGAAATGTTTGCGCGTTTGTTTTTCCACTCTGGTCTTCATTTGCGGCTGCATTAAGCTTTGTGTTCTTTTAGCCACCAAATCCTGAAGTGTGATACCATCGATCAAATCCACAGGATCAAGTACATTTCCCTTGGACTTAGACATTTTTTGTCCTTCTGCATCACGAATAAGTCCCGTAATATAAATGTCTTTAAAGGGGATTTCTTTCATAAAATAAAGCCCAAACATCATCATGCGGGCAACCCAGAAAAAGATAATATCAAACCCGGTAACAAGCACACTCGTGGGATAATATTTTTTAAGTTCTGCCGTTTTATGCGGCCAGCCTAAGGTTGAAAATGGCCAAAGTGCCGCAGAAAACCAGGTGTCAAAAACATCTTCATCCTGATGCAGTTTTAGTCCCAAAGATAGCCCATATTTCGCGCGCACATCGACTTCTGATTCCCCGACATAGATATTTCCATTATCATCATACCAGGCGGGAATGCGATGCCCCCACCACAACTGACGGGAAATGCACCAGTCCTGTAAATCACGCATCCATGAATAATACGTATTTTTCCAGTTATCGGGAACAAAACGGACCGCACCATTTTCCACGACTTCAAGCGCAGCCTTTCCCAGTTCACTTGCCTTAACAAACCATTGTTTGGTTAAGTAGGGCTCAAGAATAACCCCTGTTCTATCTCCCCTGGGCACTTTTAACGTATGCGGCTCCACCTTAATCAATAAACCTTGTTGCTCCATATCAAGAACGACTTGCTTACGCGCCTCAAAACGATCTAACCCCTGGTAGTTTTGAGGGGCATTGTGATTCATTTTCGCTTCATCCGTTAAAATATTAATCATGGCTAGATTATGGCGTTTACCAATTTCATAGTCATTAAAGTCATGCGCGGGCGTGATTTTCACGCACCCTGTACCAAATAACATATCCACATAATCATCGGCAATAATCGGAATTTCGCGTTCCGTTAATGGCAGTTTTACCATTTTACCAATCAGGTCTTTATAACGCTCATCGTCAGGATTAACGGCAACAGCAACGTCTCCCAGCATCGTTTCGGGTCTCGTTGTCGCAATCTCAATCTGCCCATTGCCATCGACAAGTGGATAGGCAAAATGCCATAAAAAACCTTTCTCTTCTTCTTGCACAACCTCTAAATCCGACACGGCAGTCAGTAGCACAGGATCCCAGTTGACCAGACGTTCACCGCGATAGATTAACCCATCTTCATAAAGTTTAATAAAACAGGTTTTCACTGCTTGCGATAGACCATCGTCCATGGTGAAGCGCTCGCGTGACCAATCACAAGACACACCCAAGCGGCGCATTTGTTTGCCAATTGAGCCACCAGAATATTCCTTCCACTGCCAGATTTTCTCAACAAATTTTTCACGTCCCAAATCGTGGCGTGTAATACCTTCGGCATGTAAATTTCTCTCAACGACCATTTGTGTCGCAATGCCTGCGTGATCTGTCCCTGGTTGCCATAGGGCATCACGACCCATCATGCGATGGTATCTCGTTAATAGATCCATTAGAGTATGTTGAAAACCATGTCCCATATGCAAAGTACCCGTGATATTGGGTGGCGGCAACATAATCGTGTAAGGAGTGACAGTGGTTTGCCCGCATCTAAATAAGCCTTTTTTCTCCCACTGCTCATAACATTGCTGTTCAATTAACTTAGGATCATAATTTTTTTGCATTTCTGACATTTAAAGCGCCTTATTCTTACTGATAACTAAAGAACATTGAGGTCGCATTTTATCACAGCGAGCAGGATTAAGTTCAAGGAAATTTTATTAAAAATTAAGGCTTAGACAAAATTTCGTCCTCCTGATCTCAACCTAAGTTATTTTACAGATTTCTAGCCAAGCCCATTCATTTTTTGCTACAATCGCCTGCGTTACAGAAAGTGCGTAACTCCAGTAACTTAAAAAAACACTAAGGACCTCTTACAATGTCTGAACAATATATTTATTCGATGCACCGAGTCGGCAAAGTAGTGCCGCCTAATCGCTATATTCTAAAAGATATTTCACTGTCATTTTTTGATGGTGCAAAAATTGGCGTGTTAGGTTTAAATGGCTCTGGTAAGTCGACACTTTTGCGCATTATGGCGGGACTTGATACCGAGATTATTGGTGAAGCAGCACCACGCAAAGGAATTAAAATCGGTTATTTGCCACAGGAGCCACAGCTTGACCCAAGCAAAGATGTCAAGGGCAATGTTGAAGAAGCCGTGGCTGATCTAAAGGCATTGGTGGTCCGTTTTGACGAAATCAGTATGAAATTCTGTGAGCCCATGTCTGATGATGAGATGAATAAACTCCTAGCTGAGCAGGGTGAGTTACAGAATAAAATCGATACCGCTGGTGCCTGGGAGATTGATCGCAAACTTGAGATTGCGGCTGACGCTTTGCGCTTACCCCCATGGGATGCTGACGTGTCAAAGCTTTCAGGAGGCGAGGTGCGTCGTGTTGCTTTATGCAAATTGCTCTTATCTTCTCCCGATATTCTACTTTTGGATGAGCCCACCAACCACTTGGATGCTGAAAGTGTTGCCTGGCTTGAGCGCTTCTTACAGGAATACAAGGGAACTGTCGTTGCGATCACCCATGATCGTTATTTCTTAGATAACGTAGCCGAGTGGATACTTGAACTTGATCGCGGTGAAGGTATTCCGTTTAAGGGGAATTACTCAAGCTGGCTAGAGCAAAAAGAAGCACGTCTTGCTCAAGAAGAGAAAAAACAAACTGCTCACCGAAAAGCGCTACAACAAGAGCTTGAATGGGTGCGTCAAAACGCCAAGGGTCGTCAAGCCAAGTCAAAAGCACGTCTGGCACGCTTTGATGAGTTAAGTTCACAAGAATTCCAGGAGCGCAATGCCACCCAAGATTTATACATCCCGCCAGGACCGCGCTTGGGCAATAAAGTCATCAATATTCAAAAAATCAGCAAGGGATTTGGCGATAGATTGCTCATTAACGGCTTAGATTTTGAAGTACCCGTGGGTTCTATTGTCGGGATTATTGGTCCAAATGGCGCAGGTAAGTCCACCTTTTTTAAGATGATTTCTGGTATTGAAACGCCTGACGCTGGCGATATCGAGTTTGGTGAAACCGTTGAACTTGCTTACGTCAATCAGTCACGTGATGCCTTAGATGGCAATAAAACCGTGTGGGAAGAAATCTCTGATGGTCTTGACGTCATTACAGTCGGCAAATATACCATTCCATCGCGTCAATATGTTGGACGCTTTAACTTCAAGGGAACCGATCAGCAGAAATTTATTCATCAGTTATCAGGAGGGGAACGCAATCGCGTGCATTTAGCCAAGCTCTTACGTAAGGGTGGCAATGTGATTTTACTTGATGAACCTACCAATGATCTCGATGTTGAGACATTACGCGCACTTGAAGAAGCCATCTTGACTTTCCCTGGTTCCATTATGATCATCTCACATGATCGCTGGTTCCTGGATCGCGTTGCAACACATATTCTTGCCTTTGAGGGGGAAAGTAATGTTGTATGGTTTGAGGGTAACTACGAAGCTTACATTGAAGATAAGAAAAAACGTCTAGGCGATGATTCTGTCGATCCTCATCGCATTAAATATAAAAAAATCACAGCAAAATGAGCGCCAGCAGACTCCGCCAAGGGCTGCTATTACCGCAGTTCAATCTTTCAAAATCCCCACGAACTTCTTCCCCATAAAACCTGTAAAATGATTTACGATGGGTATAGCGATAAATAGAAATATGCGCAATTTTCTAGTAAGTCATTTAGGCTTTAGGTAGGATGATTAGCAGTTTTATCTAAGTTCTATTTCAGCGATGAAAAATGAGAAAAAAGCACTAATAGCATTACTGATCACCGTGATTTTGTGGGCGTCTGCTTTTGTTGGCATACGCTATGTGATGGAGGTGTTTACTGCAGGAGGGTTGGCATTATCACGTTATTTTGTGGCATCTGTCGCAGTCATTGTGCCATTTGTGCTGGTAAAAAATAAAAAAATGCCTCAAATAAAGGATCTAATCCTATTTGCCATATTGGGTTTCTTTGGGTTTTTCAGCTATAACGTGCTGCTTAATGAGGGCGAGAAGACGGTGAGCGCTGGCTTGGCGAACTTCATTGTAGCTCAGCTGCCCATTATCGTCGCTATTTTGGCAATAGTCTTTTTTAAGGAGCGGATTAATCGCTATGGGGTGCTGGGCTTTATTGTTAGTCTGTCAGGCATTCTTGTGATTTTGTTATCAAGTGAGCACGACGCACAGCACACTGGAATTCTTTTGGTGTATGGAGCGACATTTGCAAACGCTACATATTCATGTATGCAGAAAAAACTGTTATCACGTTACCATCCAATTGAGGTAGTAAGCTACTGTATATGGTTTGGGACACTCGCGCTGATGCTTTATTTACCTGAAGCTCTAAGCAAAATCACCATAGCGGACTGGTCGCATTTATTAGTGATTATCTATATGGGTATTTTTCCTGGTGCAATTGCTTATTTATTATGGGGCTATGCGTTTAAATACATCAAAGCAACAGCCGCCTCAAGCGCTTTGTATATGGTGCCTATTTTCACCCTGATATTGGCAGCTGTTTTTTTAGCAGAAATCCCCAATGTGGGGGCGGTTATCGGTGGGATCATTGCTGTAATAGGCTCCCTTGTGATTAGTCGTTACGGGGTTTGTGTGCCGCGAAAAAATCAATGAATCAGGTGCAAATCCTTGTGTTTAAAATGATGATTTGGAACAATAGTCCGCATGAGTGGACAGTTAAACGATAGCTTACGACGATGATGCAGCAGAAAATGGGGTTAAAAGGACGGATTCTGCATATGCTTTTATTTGAATTTGTGGCACTTGTGATCGTTATCCCCTTGTCATACTTTGTACTCAATAAAAATTCTGTATCCTTAGGTATTCTCGCGGTTATTCTCGCCATTGCGGCTATGCTGTGGAATTTTATCTATAACTGGCTGTTTTTGATATAGTTGAAAACAAGTTAGGAGGTATACGTTTCAAGCGTAACCTTTGGCTTAGGACCGTACATGCTTTGTTGTTTGAGTTAAGCCTTTGTTTGGTAAGCGTGCCATTTGTGATCATGTTGTTACATTTGCCCTTTTTGGCGGCGTTTACGGTGAACCTGGGTTTTATATTCTTTTACTTGTGCTATGCGCTTGTTTTTAATTATATTTACGATCAGATTTATGTGAAATATTTAAATCTTCAATTCAAGAAAAATAAGGGACTTAAGAATGGTTAACGCGCAAATTTGTTTTTTGGGTGGCGGCAATATGGCAATGAGCATTATTGCAGGTTTAGTGAGTGATGGTGTTTCGCCAAAATCAATCACTGTGGTTGATAGACATCAGGAAAAGTTAGAGAGTTTAAATCAACTTTTTCACGTGAAAACAACTGTAGATCTGACAAGTGCGGTTAAAGCTGCAGATATTCTCATACTTTGCGTTAAGCCTCAGTCGCTAAAAGAGCTTATGTTGTCGATCAAGAGTGAACTAAACAGGCAAAGCAAGCCCTTATTTGTCTCGATCGTGGCAGGCATTACGCTCGCGCAAATTAAAAATTGGCTAGTGAGTGATTATGCCCTTGTCAGAGCGATGCCAAACACCCCAAGTCTTATTGGTTGCGGCGCTAGTGCGCTCTTTGCCAATGAGCATGTATCGCGCCAGCAAAAAGAAATGGCAGAGCAAATTATGCGCAAAGTAGGCGTAGTGACTTGGGTTCAGGAGGAGTCTTTAATCGATGTGGCAACTGCTATTTCAGGTTCAGGTCCTGCGTATTTCTTTTTGATGATGGAACATATGATTGATGCAGCAATCAACCTTGGATTGACCGAAAAACAGGCGACCTTGCTGGTGACACAAACAGCTTTTGGCGCAAGTAAAATGGCATTAGAAAGTGTACACACTCTTTCAAGCTTGAGGCAAAAGGTGACTTCAAAAGGCGGGGTTACTGCGGCAGCATTAAAAGCATTTGCCGAAACGGGCTTTAAAGAAAGTATTCAACAGGCGATCGAACAAAATCTGTTGCGCTCGCACGAGCTTGCCCAGCAGTTTGGCAGTGTACTTACTCATGATGGACAAAAGGATAAAGTATGATTAACGCATTTAACAACGTCGGACTTTTTTTGATTGAAATTATTTTCAGTCTATTTGCTTATGCGCTGCTACTGCGCTTTTTTTTACAATGGGTGAAGGCAGACTTTTATAATCCGTTTTGTCAGCTGATTATGCGCATTACAAACCCCTTGTTAAAGCCATTGCGACGCGTCATTCCTGGATTTTTTGGTTTGGATTTTGCGGCTTTAGTGTTGGCATATGCCGTCGTGCTGCTACAGATTATATTAGTGCAAATCCTGGGTGTAAAAAGCATGTATGTTCCTTGGGGAGTGATTTGGTTTATTTCTTTAATTAAACTTATTCTCAATATTATCTGGATGTATATTATTTTGATCTTTATTCGATCCATCGCAAGCTGGTTTAGCCAAGGCTCATACAATCCCACCTTGATTGCATTAAACCAACTAACTGACCCTTTGCTGCGTAAAGCGCAAAAAATTATTCCGCCAACGCAAAGCGGGATTGATTTCTCCCCGATGCTGGTGTTGATCGTGCTCATTTGTTTACAGATATTTATTTCATCAATTTTTTAAGGTTTAGGCAAATTTCCCGCTCTCTATTGTGTATTTAGGCTCTGAAGAATCATTTTTTAGGTGAAATATTTTTCGCCACCATGCTTATCACAATCAAAATCACAGCACCGATACAAATGGTAGAGTCAGCGATATTAAACGCTGGCCAGTGATAATTATTGAGATGAAAATCCAGGAAGTCGATGACGTAGCCATGAATCATGCGGTCATATACATTACCCAGCGCGCCACCTAAAATAAGTGCCAAAGCACAGGCAGTCAGGTTCTTGTTTTTTGGTAATTTAGTAAGCCAGATTAAAATAACCACGGCGACAACGATGGCAATACCTGAGAGTAACACGACCTGCCATGTCGTATCAGCATTGCTTAAAAAGCTAAATGCCGCACCATAATTATGCAAAAGGGTTAAATTAAAAAACGGCAATATTTCAACAGGTTTGGCATAGTTTAATGAGGCAGAGGCAAAATATTTGCTGCCAAGATCAATGATTATGACAACAATACTCAAGAGCACCCACCGCAATTGATTATTATGCAAACTCACGATGTTCTCCTTGTTCAGTGGTGATATTTTCAACGCAGCGCTCACAAATATCAGGGTATTCACTATTTGAGCCAATATCTTCACGGCGGTGCCAGCAGCGTTCACATTTAGCGGCTTCGGATTTTTCAACCACAATACTTAAGCCTTTGATTTCAGTGTCTATAGCAGCCGTGGTTTTTTGTGACAGCGGACAAAGATTGACGTTTGAAACGATCAAAGCAAAGCGCAGTTCATCTTTGAGTTTGGCTAGTTGCGCATAAAGTTTCTCATCGGCAAATACGCTGACATTTGCCTCTAACGATGCTCCTAAAACACCTTCAGAGCGCCTAAGCTCAAGGAGTTTGTTGCACTCAGTGCGCACATCTTGAATCATTTGCCAGTAAGCAAGATTAAGGGGATTGGAGTCTCTCAATTGAGATAACCCTTGATACCACTCACAAGTTACAAATTGAGGTTTGTTGCCAGGAATGGCTGCATAAATTTCATCCGCGGTAAAGCAAAGAATCGGGGACATCCAGCGCACCAGCGCATGGATAATATGATACATTGCCGTTTGCGCAGATTTTCGTGCAAGACCATTAGCCTTGGCAGTATATTGACGATCTTTAATAACATCCAGATAAAAACTACCCATATCAATGGAGCAAAAATGATGAATCTGCTGCGCAACAACGTGGAAATTATACTCATCATAGGCAGCGATAACTTTTTGTTGGACTTCATATGCGTTAGCAATTGCCCATTGATCCAGTGCCACTAATTGATCAAATGCCAGCGAATCTGTTTCTGGATCAAAGCCGTCAAGGTTTGCTAACAGAAAACGCGCGGTATTACGTAATCTCCTGTACGTATCGGCATTACGTTTTAGAATCTCATCAGAAACCGTCATTTCGGTGCGATAGTCAGTCGCGGCTACCCACAATCTTAGAATATCCGCACCCAAAGTATTGACGACATCTTGTGGAGAGACGACATTCCCTAAGGATTTAGACATTTTTTTGCCATGCGCATCAACCGTAAACCCATGGGTTAATACCTGCTTAAAAGGGGCTTGATCGCAACGCGCAAGACTCGTAAGCAGTGAAGTTTGAAACCAGCCACGATGCTGATCTGAGCCTTCTAAATATAAATCAGCGGGAAAGCGTAGATCTTTGTTATGCTCGAGTACACAGGCATTGGATGTGCCTGAGTCAAACCATACATCTAAGGTATCGGTAACGCGCTGATACTCAGGTGTCTCACTAATAAACTGACTATCATCAGCATCAAACCAGGCTTCAACTCCACCCTTTTCAATTGCAAGGACCACTTTCTCGATAATAGCCTCGGTCTTAGGATGTAATTCCTCTGTTTCCTTATGGATAAACAATGGAATTGGCACCCCCCAGGTACGCTGACGCGAGATACACCAATCAGGGCGACCCTGCATCATCGCTTCAATGCGATTTTGCCCCCAGCCTGGGACCCATTTAACCTCTTTGATGGTTTCCTCGGCACGCGTACGCAAATGATTGTTTTCCATGCTGATAAACCACTGCGGTGTTGCACGAAAAATAAGAGGGGTTTTATGGCGCCAGCAGTGTGGATAACTATGTTCTAGTTTATGTAGATTAAGCAGGGCATTCTTTTCTTTAAGCACTTCAACGACGTGGTCATTTGCCTTAAAGACAAATTCACCTGCAAATAGTTCGGTATTATCGTGGTAGCAACCCTGATTGTTAACTGGGTTATCAATGGGTAAAGCATGCAATTTACCTAGAGCAAAATCCTCAACCCCGTGCGCAGGTGCGGTGTGTACCAATCCCGTACCCGAGTCAACCGTCACATGATCACCATGCAACACTGGCACGATGCGATTGTAAAATGGGTGATGCACTTGCAATTGTGTCAGCTCATCACCAGAAACGCTGGCAAGAATATGATATTCATCAATGTTCGCGCGCTTCATCAGGGCTTCCACTAGCTCGGTGGCAACAATAATATATTGATCCTTGTGAAAATTGACAACGGCATAGCTTATTTCGTTATGCACGGCAATCGCCTGGTTGGCAGGTAGTGTCCATGGTGTCGTTGTCCAGATAACTGCAGCAGTGTTATCAGATAAATGATCCAGACCAAAAGCTTCTGCCCATTTTTCAGGTTCGACAATGGGGAACTTGACATCAATCGCAGGGGAAACTTTATCTTTGTATTCTACTTCAGCCTCAGCCAATGCTGAGCCACACTCAGGGCACCAGTGCACTGGTTTGAAACCCTTGGTTAAGTGTCCATTTTTAATAATGCTGCCAAGCGTTCTAACAATATTAGCTTCATAATCGAAGTTCATGGTTAAGTAAGGCTTATCCCAATCGCCCAGCACGCCTAGGCGTTTGAAGTCAACTGCTTGGCGTTCAACCTGCTTCTTAGCATAGTGACGACATTCTTTACGAAAGGCATTGGCATCAATTTTGACCCCCGCTTTACCCACCTTTTTTTCCACTTGATGTTCGATTGGCAGACCATGACAATCCCAACCTGGCACATAGGGGGCATCAAACCCTGAAAGCGTTTTTGAGCGCACGACCATGTCTTTTAAAATCTTGTTGACCGCATGCCCTACGTGAATATCTCCATTGGCATAAGGAGGTCCATCATGCAGAATGAATTTTTCACGTCCTGAGAAATGCTGACGAATTTTTTGATAAACCCCTTCATCTTCCCACTGTTTTAAGCGTAGTGGTTCCCTTTGCGCTAAATTTGCCTTCATTGCGAAGGATGTTTTAGGCAAGTTTAAAGTGCTTTTATAGTCTGCCATATCTAAACCTTTTCATTGATTGCTAACCTGTGTTGTTCCAGCCAGTCAAGTGCGACCTGTTTGTCTTTCACAATCTGCTCTTTTAGTGCATCGAAGCTTGAAAACTTCTGTTCACTGCGTACAAAATGCAAGAACTCAATCGTAACATATTGCCCATATAAGTCATGCGCAAAACTGAAAATATGTATTTCTAAGAGCCTTATTTTGCCGCCTAC
>JACCDZ010043486.1_pt1 | contig 20377 bp, 22 predicted proteins | sample 7449551 | NCBI WGS metagenome assembly JACCDZ01 (sample SAMN15323452, study PRJNA562643) | freshwater metagenome | isolation source: river surface water | place: USA:Blue River Watershed | collected 2017-08-18
GATTGACTGAGATAAATCTCGCCACCAAAAGCGCAAGCAAAATCGCCACCAAAAGCTGGATGCTGCCCGCTCCAAATAGCAACAGCAAAGTCTCACTGAGGCCGACACCTAAAGTCATGGCGAGCGCAGTTGCCGCAACTCGGTCGGGTCTGGTGTCACGCGCCAGACCGAGCGAGGAGATTGCCACGGTTACTGCTAGCAGTGGAACAGGGTGACCAAGAACAAAATAGGCAATCGCATACGCAGTTGTGGCGGCCATTGCAATTTGGAAGATCGCCCAGAGTGAGTCTTTTACTCTGGCACTACCCCCACGAAGCTCAAACATTCTTGCGGCTGAGCTTGAAGGCGGCAGGCCTTGGCAGGTTCGCTGCCTTGCCAGCATCGTGTGGCACGAGCACCTGCTGGGAAGCCTGGTATTGGTTCTCACCAATGCGAACACTCAGGTCTAAGTAGGGAGTGTTTCGAGACAGTAGGACCAGCGCTATTGAACCAAGTTCAAAGTGCAGCGCTCCCGCCAAAACTTTGCCGACAGTCTTCTCCTGATACTCAATGGCATCACCTGGGTTGCACAACACATCACCCTGCTCCAGATGCAATAGCGCAATGCGACGAGGAGGGTGTCCTAGGTTGTGAACCTTGGCAACGCTCTCTTGCCCGCGATAGCAACCCTTGGATAAGTGCACCGCACTGGAGAGCCAGTCCAACTCATGTGGCAGGGTCTTGTCATCTATGTCGCGCAACTCTGGTCGACCCGCTGCGATTCGCAGCGCTTGGTATGCCATCAGGCCAGCCCTTGAAAGCGCTGGCAACTCGGTCATCAAATACTCGCGGTAAGGAAAGCTGGCGCGCTCACTGGCATAGCGAACACTGACCGCCGAGCCCTTAGAAAACGGATCAACCCAGACCGGAGCATCGATACTGAGCTCTTGGAAGACACCGACTACCAATAAGTCGGAGCTTGAAATTTTTACCTTGGATCTGAAGACCATCTTTTCAAGCCAGGTAATCAGTGCCGGCATTGATTCGAGCGGTGTGATGACAAACACCGATTCCTCACCTGCGATGACCTTGAGCTGAAACTCAATATGGCCATTGGGGCTAAGTAGCAGCGCCTCAGCACTCTCCCCCAGCTTTAGGCCCTGAATATTCTGACTGGTTAGCGAATGAAGCCACTTTTTGGAATCTGGGCCGGAGACCGCAAAGACTCCCATGTCCTCGCGCAGCACAAAAGCATCGCCTTCGAAAAGCTGACGCTGTTCGTTTAGGGGATTACCGAAGTGCTGGTTACTCAACCTTTTCCAACCTTGCCGAGGCGTGAGATTTCAGTGGCTGACCGAGGGCTGCCATGTCCCAGGCCCACAGCAGTGCTCCCTCGACTAGCCCCATCAATCGGGTTCCAGCGTTGTACTCCTTGGCGTTTGGTGAGCGCAGCACGGCATCGGTTGCAAGGTCGATCCTCGCTCCTTTGATCTGGCCAAAGTAAAGCTCTGCGACACCCTGCGGGTTCACAATCAAAGCCTCGATGTCGAAGCCACCGTTTTTGTTGCGCCAGAGCTCAAGGTCCTCGCGAACAGTGAGTAGCTTGGTGCCATCGGAAGGAAGCAGTCCCGGACCTGCATCTGAAGAGGAGGCTGGTCTGGAGAGTGAAAAATAGCCGCGCTCCTGAGCAATTAGATTGCCTGATCCATCCTTCACCTCAGCTGAGAATTCCAGCTTGCCAAGGGTCAGTGGTCTAAAGGATGCAGTTTGAAAAAACTCGGTCTCATTGACATTTTCATCGATTGAGTAACTCACTATGCCGCTACCGCGCCAGTCACCGAGTAAGAAGGTGAAGGGGGTTAGCTCGATTGGCAAATCGTCTGGGATGACGAACAAAGTTAGCGCTGACCCTTAAAGAGCTTGTAGAGAACTAGGGCGGAAACCCCGCCGATGGCCAGGGAGGCCAGAACCAACAGTCCAGTGAAGAAAATCTCGAGTGCCAAGAGCATGTCTAAATCCTAACCCAGCAGCGTGAAAAGCGTGAGTAGACCGAGGATTGCAAAACTACCTGCGGCAACATAAACCTGCTGTCTAACGGTGTCCTTGGTCTTGGCTGAAATCAGGTGCTCGATGCTCACAAGCGCAATTGACGCTGCTGCAATAGCCGAGAAATAGGTGTAGGTGCGTTCTGGGTCGACAAAGCTCAAAGTTAGTAGACCCGAAATCAGGACCCCCACCCAGATCAAAATGATCTGTACCCACTGCTTGCTCACAGCACAAACTCTATCCGCAAAGCCATTCGCCACTATCATTTGGGTATCTGGAGGGCGGGTATGGCGACAGTTTTATTGATAACCCCCTCGCAAGATGCGCTCGCTTCGCAATTTGAACTTCTCGGCCACTCCGTAACCCACATCGCTCCAGATGCCGCTGAAATTGCAAATGCAAAATCCCACGACCTGACAGTTTTGGATTGCCGCCAAGACTTGATTGCTGCTCGCGGCATCGCACGCATTCTGGTGGCAGCCGGCTGGGAAACCCCGGTGATGCTTTTGGTGCAGGACCAGGCCCTCGCCGTTATTACCCCGGAGTGGGGAGCCAGTGACTTTCTGTTGGCAACTGCATCCCTTGCAGAAATCGACGCCAGGGTGAGACTTGCCGTTGGTAAAACCCAAACCCAGGTGGTCCGCGTGAATACCGGCTTGGTGATTGATGAGGTGAGTTACACCGCCAAGATCAACGGCCGAACCCTGGATCTAACCTTCAAGGAGTTCGAGCTCCTTCGTCACCTCAATGACAACCCCGGGCGAGTATTCACCCGAGAGCAGCTACTCAGCGAGGTATGGGGCTACGACTACTTCGGTGGCACCAGAACCGTGGATGTTCACATCCGAAGGCTCAGGGCAAAACTTGGCGAAATGGAATCGCTGATCGGCACGGTGCGCAACGTTGGCTACCGCTTGGATCCAAACCAAGAGGGCGAGAGTGACTGAAAATTAACTTTCTGCTCACCCGCAACCTGTAAAGATTGTTCTCATGTCAGAAGAGACCACGGCCATTTTTCGCCCAGACTCGCAACCCGATTTACCCCAGGATCGATTTCTAGATCGCGAGTTGAGCTGGCTTGACTTCAACCAGAGGGTTTTGGAGCTTGCCGAGGATAGAAGTATTCCGCTTCTTGAGCGCGTGAACTTTCTCAGCATTTTTGCCTCGAACCTGGATGAGTTCTTCATGGTTCGAGTTGCCTCACTAAAGCGCAGAGTGGCAACTGGTATTGCCGTTCAGTCAGCCGCGGGTTTTAGCCCGCAAGAGGTGCTAGTTCGTATCTCGGAGCGCACCCGCGAACTGCAGGCGAGACACTCAAGATTGTTCAGGGACGAGATTTCCCCTGCACTTGAGCGTCACGGGGTTCACGTCACGCACTTCGGGAAGCTGAATGAAGCTCAAAAGAAGGCGCTGCACAACTACTTCCAGCTCAATGTCTTCCCGGTTCTGACCCCCTTGGCGGTGGACCCGGCTCACCCGTTTCCATACATCTCAGGGCTCTCGCTCAACCTGGCTGTGGTGCTGCGCAATCCCCAGTCCGGCTCGGAGCACTTTGCCAGGGTCAAGGTTCCACCACTATTGCCTCGCTTTGTTGAGGTTGAGGGTGCAGAGCGAACCTACGTTCCGCTTGAGGATGTAATGGGTGAATTCCTGTCGGAACTCTTCCCTGGCATGGAGGTTGTGAAGCACCATGCCTTCCGCGTCACTCGCAATGAAGACCTTGAGGTTGATGAGGACGAGGGTGAAAACCTACTGGTCCAGCTTGAGAAGGAGCTCTTGCGCAGACGCTTTGGGCCTCCGGTGAGGCTAGAGGTTGCCGAAGACATTGATCCACAGGTGCTAGAGCTACTCTCCCGTGAGCTCGATGTCGAGGCTCACGACATCTACCACCTACCCGAACCACTTGATCTGCGCTCGCTAAATGCCATCGCGTTTTTGAAGTACCCAGAACTTCACTTTGAGCCACACCAGATCACCACTAACCGTTACCTGCAGTCCGAGGATGATGAAGCGGCCGACATCTTCGGCGCTCTGCGCCAGCGTGAGGTATTGGTTCATCACCCATACGAGTCTTTTGCAACCTCGGTCCAGGCATTTTTGGAGCAGGCCGCTGCCGACCCGCAGGTTCTCGCAATCAAACAAACCCTTTACCGAACCAGTGGTGATTCTCCAATTGTTGATGCTTTGATTGATGCCGCAGAGGCTGGCAAGCAGGTACTTGCCCTGGTCGAAATCAAGGCTCGTTTCGATGAGCAGAACAACATCGGTTGGGCTAGAAAACTCGAGGCTGCCGGTGTTCACGTGGTTTACGGAATTGTTGGTCTAAAGACTCACTGCAAGCTCTCACTTGTGATTCGCCAAGAGGGCAACCAACTTCGTCGCTACTGCCACGTCGGAACCGGTAACTACAACCCCAAGACTGCCCGCTATTACGAAGACCTGGGTCTATTGACTTCGAGACAGTCTGTCGGTGAGGACTTGACCAAGCTCTTTAACCAGCTCTCCGGTTTCTCCTCCGCCCCGGCATACCAGTCGCTACTGGTGTCACCAAATGGCGTGAGAAACGGCCTGACCGAGCGAGTGCAGCGTGAGATTGAGCACAAAAAGGCCGGTCGACCAGCAAGAATTCGACTCAAGATGAACTCACTGGTCGATGAGCAAATCATCGACCAGCTTTACCTGGCATCCATGGCTGGGGTTGAAGTTGAGGTATTAGTTCGAGGCATGTGTGCACTGAAGCCAGGTGTTCCTGGCCTTAGCGAAACCATCAAGGTGCACTCGGTTTTGGGCCGCTACCTCGAGCACTCCAGAATCTTCTACTTCGAAAACGGTGGGGATCCAGACATTTACATCGGCAGTGCTGACATGATGCACCGCAACCTTGATCGTCGAGTCGAGGCTCTGGTGAAGATCACTCAAACGGATCAAATCAAGGAGCTCAGAGATCTCCTTGATTTGGGCATGAGCGACAAGGTTTCCCTCTGGACTCTGGCTAGCTCAGGCTCTTGGCACCGCCAGACCACATCGGCAACTGGTGCGCAACTGATTGACATGCAGGACGAGTTAATGGCTAGGACCCTAACCAAGAAGCGGAGCCGCTAGTGACTATTTATGCAGCTGGAGTTGTGCCTTGGAGAGAGGCAGGAGACTCAATCGAGGTTCTGCTAGTACACCGCGAAAACTACAACGACTGGGGCTTTCCAAAAGGCAAGCAAGACCCGGGTGAACTACTTCCAGAGACTGCAGTCAGAGAACTCAAAGAAGAAGCCTCAGTCTCGGTCAAACTCGGTCGCAAGCTCGACATCATTCGTTACCAAGTTGGCACTGAGGACAAAGAGGTTCACTACTGGGCAGCGAAGGTCAAGCCCAAGGCGGCCAAGAAGCAGAAGTTTGTCGCCAATGATGAGATTGCAAAGTGCGAGTGGGTTCCAGCCGAGAAGGCTGCTGGGTTACTGACCTACGAACACGATCAAAACCTACTCAAGCTCTGCCTAGAGCTACACAAAGCCAAAGAGCTAGAGACCAGGGCGATCATCATTCTTCGCCACGCGAAAGCGACCTTGCGCTCAGATTGGAAGGGTGAGGAGGCCAAGCGACCACTGCTCCCAGAGGGTGAATTGCAGGCCAAGCGACTAGTAAATCTTCTCGCGGCATATGGCCCAAAGCAGCTCGTGACCTCCCCATGGAAGCGATGCTGGGACACCATTGCACCGTATGCCAAAAAGACCAAGCGCACCCTGGTTGAACGCGGTCAGCTCACTGAGTTGTCTAATAAGCGCAGACCAATCAGCACCAAAAAGGTGGTGGATGCGCTGCTTGGAAAATCAAAGTCGGGCTTGATCTGCACCCACCGTCCGGCACTACCGAGTGTCCTTGAACCACTGGCAGCAGCGGCCAGTAAAGACCTGAAGAAACACATCATGGAGGCGACCGCCCTAAAGCCTGGTGACTTCATGGTGCTTCGCCTGACACTGGGTTCAAAGCCAAAGGTTGTCAGCGCGGAGTGGTGCTTGGCATCGGAAGACTGATGGCCGAATTCACCTTCTGTTAACCTTCCGAGCAGTTTTTCTTCTTCATTTGTTCATAAAGTTAACGACGTCGACTTCCTAAGGAAATTGTGGCGTCTTTGATTCGTTCGGTTGCAGCTGCGGTCACTGTGTTGACCCTCTCTGGCTGCGCACTCAATGAAATTGGATTACCGGAAACCGACTCAGATCTTTTTGGAACCCTAAACGGTTCGGGAGCGTCCTCGGTGGCTTCGGCCCAGGAAGCATGGGTTGCCAGCTTTCAATCACTGAACCCAGACGTGACCATCAACTACGACCCAACCGGATCGGGCACGGGTCGCTCACAGTTCTTTGAGGGTGCGGTCGCATTCGCCCAGTCGGACTCCTACTTCAAGGACGAAGAACTTGAACTTGCGTCTCCAAACTGCGCCCCAGGCTCTGGTGCCTGGGAAATACCGGTCTACATCTCTCCAATTGCGGTTTTGTTCAACCTGGAGGGCATCAAGAGCATCAACCTCACCCCTCAAAGCATCGCCAAAATCTTCACCGGAGAGATCAAGCGCTGGGATCACCCCGAACTCGTTGAGAGTAACCCCGGCATAAAACTTCCAGACCTTGGCATAACCGCTGTTCACCGCTCGGACAAATCTGGAACAACCGGTAACTTCACCGACTATCTCTCTCAGCTCGCGCCTGAGATTTGGGAAGCAGGCAAGACCGAGGAATGGCCATCCGAATATGGTGGCGAGGGTGGCAACACAACGGCTGGTGTAATCGCCGCCCTGCAGGCCAATGGGACCATTGGATATGCGGATGCCTCCAGGCAAGGCGAGCTGGGGGCTGCCGCTCTCTTGGTTGGAGATGAGTTTGTAAACTTCACACCCGAGCGAGCGGCCAAGCTGATTGACGCGTCGGAAATTGCTGATGGAAGACCTGCAAACTCTCTCGCCTACAAACTAAATCGCAAGACCGATGACCCAAGCGTTTATCCGGTCGCCCTGGTCACCTACCTGATGGGCTGCAATGTCTACCAAAACAGCGCAACCGGACTGCTAGTCAGGGAGTATGCCAGCTACATCAACTCCGAGGCGGGCCAAATCGCGGCTCAGGAATTCGCCGGCTCTTCACCGATAACCGAAACCACCAGAGAAAAAAATCAGGCAGTGATTGAGGCGATCCGATGACTCAACGCGCCGTTCGCCGAGTAGGTGACGTGGTCTTCGCTGGATTAGCCAGAATCTCCGGTGTCAGCATTTTGGGAACCCTCGCTCTGGTTGCCTCATTCTTGATCATTCAGGCAACACCTGCTTTTTACGCCGATGACCTATACGCCGCACCAGACGGATTCTGGGCATACGTCGCACCCTATGTTTTTGGAACGGTCTATGGTTCGGCGATCGCACTGGTGATTGCAACTCCACTTGCGATTGGTATCGCGCTGTTCATCTCGCACTATGCCAATCGCAAGATTGCCCAAACCCTTGGCTATTTGATTGACCTACTTGCTGCGATCCCGTCAGTGGTCTATGGACTCTGGGGCATCCAAGTGCTTGCCCCATTTCTAAACCCGAGTTACTCCTGGCTAAATGAAAACCTCGGCTGGATTCCGCTCTTTGGCGGTCAGCTATCCGCGACCGGAAGAACCATGCTCACGGTCGGAATTGTGCTGGCGATCATGATTTTGCCAATCATGGCCGCTTTAATTCGCGAAGTCTTTTTGCAGACTCCAAGACTCAATGAGGAGGCTGCACTGGCACTTGGTGCCACCAAGTGGGAGATGATTCGCTTGGCAGTGATTCCGTTTGGTCGACCAGGAATAGTTTCAGCAGCGATGTTGGGACTAGGCCGCGCTTTGGGTGAGACCATGGCAGTCGCGCTGGTGCTATCACCCTCGGCAGTAATCTCCTTCGCACTGTTGACCTCAACAAACCCAAACACCATCGCGGCAAACATTGCACTTCAGTTCCCAGAGGCCGGTGGCAGTTACGTGAACCTGCTGATCGCAACCGGCTTGGTGCTGTTTGCAATCACCTTGCTGGTGAATTCGATCGCTCGCGGGATCTTGGCTAGAAGTGCGGTTGGAGGTGGCAAGTGAGCATTGAGTTTGCAAAGCCAACCTCACTCAGCATGAAGGGCTCACTTCCGAGGTATTTCACACCTTTGCTCGGCGTAGCCGCGATCGCCTCGGGAGTGTTTACCGCATTTGTCGCTTCCAGCGAAGCGGGCCCAGGTTTAGTGCCAGGCGCTCTGGTTTCAGCGCTTGGATTTGTCGTCGTCTCAGTCTTTATCTCGAGGCTAGTTGAAGGTAAGCGCAAGGCAACAGACCGCTTGGTTACCTCTTTGGTAACCGGTGCATTCTTGTTAGCACTCGTGCCATTGATCTCGCTGGTCGCGACCGTGGTCACTTTGGGTTCGAAGCGCTTTGACCTGGAATTCTTCACGTACTCCATGCGAAACATCTTGGGTGAGGGCGGTGGCGCAATTCACGCCATCGTTGGCACCTTAGAGATCACCGCCCTTGCCACCTTGTTCTCGGTTCCGATTGGCATCATGACCGCGATCTATCTGATCGAATATGGCCGAGGCAAGCTGGCCAAGGCAGTCACCTTCCTGGTCGATGTGATGACCGGAATCCCATCAATCGTGGCGGGCTTGTTTGCCTATGCAGTATTCGCTTTGATCTTCGGACCTGGAGTGCGCATGGGTATTGCGGGCTCGGTCGCACTCTCGGTGTTGATGATCCCGGTAGTGATTCGCTCTACCGAAGAAATGCTCAAGATTGTCCCCAACGAATTGCGTGAAGCCTCCTTGGCTCTTGGAGTCCCAAAGTGGCTAACCGTCGTCAAGGTGGTACTGCCGACCGCGATCGGTGGCATCGTCACAGGAGTCATGATTGCAATCGCCCGCGTGATTGGAGAGACAGCACCGCTGCTTCTCGTCGCTGGATTTACCTCGTCGATGAACTACGACCCAACCGATGGTCGAATGATGACACTTCCGGTATTCGTTTACACCTCTTACGCAAATGTTGGAACCAACTTTCAGGCCTATATCGATAGAGCTTGGGCTGGTGCCCTAACACTGATGTTGATCGTCATGATCCTCAACCTGGGAGCAAGGTTGGTTTCGAAGTTTTTTGCTCCTAAGAAAGGCTAGAAATGGCAAAGCACCTAGAGCTTCAGGACCTAAATGTCTACTACGGCAACTTTCTCGCCGTGGAAGGTGTGAGCATGGAGATCGAGCCTCGATCCATCACCGCCTTCATTGGGCCCTCAGGTTGCGGTAAGTCCACTTTGCTGCGCACCATCAACCGTATGCACGAGGTAATTCCAGGCGCTCGCGTGGAAGGAAAACTGCTGGTGGATGGCGAGGATCTGTATGGTCCAGAAATTGACCCGGTCATGGTTCGTCGTCAAGTGGGAATGGTTTTCCAAAGACCGAACCCATTCCCAACCCTTTCGATCCGAGACAACGTGCTCGCCGGCTACAAGCTAAATAACTCAAAGATGACCAAGTCCGAAGCTGATGACCTTGTTGAGAAATCACTGGTAGGTGCAAACCTCTGGAATGAGGTGAAGGATCGACTCGACAAGCCTGGAGCTGGACTCTCTGGAGGTCAGCAACAGCGTCTCTGCATCGCAAGAGCAATTGCGGTTGAGCCGAGTGTGCTCTTGATGGACGAGCCAACAAGTGCCCTGGATCCCATTTCAACCCAAGCAATTGAGGACCTTGCCTTTGAACTGAAGGAGCGCTTTACGGTCGTGATTGTCACCCACAACATGCAGCAGGCTGCTCGCATCTCTGACATGACGGCGTTTTTCAACATCGCGGGCTCTGGCCAACCAGGCAAGCTAATCGAGTATGACAAGACCGACAAGATCTTCTCTAACCCTTCGGTTCAGCAAACTGAGGATTACGTTTCTGGGCGCTTCGGCTAGAAACAAATACCCCAAAGTCATGGTTTAGTTAGCCATGATCGAAAATGTCACCGCTGACCTCCCCGAGCTAATAGCCCAGGATGGCAAACCGGCGCGGGTTTTGGTCACCGGTGCCACCGGATACATCGGTGGACGTTTGATTCGAGAGCTGCTTGCTCACAACTACCGAGTTCGAGTGCTCGTTCGCAACGCTGACAAGCTGCGCGATTACCCATGGGTTAACCAGGTTGAGATCGCAGAGGGTGACGCCGCTAATCCCGAGGTCTTAGACAAAGCACTTCAGGGCGTGAACGTCGCTTACTACCTACTCCATGCGCTCAACTCCCCCAAAAACTTTGAGCAAGAAGAAGCTGACCTAGCAACCAAATTCGCAACAGCTGCGAAAGCAAACCAGGTTGATCGAATTGTCTACCTGGGCGGCATGACCTCAAGCGATGATCAACTCTCTCCTCACATGGCGGCCAGAACGGAAACCGGTGAGATTCTCAGGGGCAGTGGAGTGCCGACCATAGAGTTACGCGCTGGCGTGGTGATTGGATCAGGTTCAGCTTCCTTTGAGATGCTGCGTCACCTAACTGAGCGTTTACCAATCATGGTCACGCCGAAGTGGCTGAAAAACAGAATTCAACCAATTGCCATCCGAGATGTCCTTCGCTACCTGGTTGGGTCGGCCACGATCGATAAGTCTGTAAATCGAGTCTTTGACATCGCGGGCCCAGATGTCTTCACCTACATGGAAATGATGCAGCAGTATGCCGAGGTAGCGGGCCTTAGACGCAGAATCATCATTCCGCTGCCAGTGCTAACCCCGCGTCTTGCATCGGGCTGGATCGGTCTTGTGACCCCAGTTCCGGTGACCTTGGCAAAGCGATTGGTGGCATCGCTTAAGCATGAGGTGGTTGCCAAAGAAGACGATATCCGCAAATACATCCCCGATGCCCCCGGCGGCAGAACCACTTTCAAAAAAGCTGTCGAGCTCGCATTGACAAGGGTAAAAGACCTCGAGGTTGAGACTCGCTGGTCAAATGCCACCACGCCCGGCACTCACTCCGAACCGCTGCCGACTGACCCAGATTGGGCAGGTGGTTCGCTCTATGTTGACCTTCGCGAGTACGTTAGCGATGACTCCCAAGAGGAGATTTGGAAGCGCATCGAAGCAATCGGTGGCGACAACGGTTACTCGACAGCCACCTGGGCCTGGGAGCTACGTGGATTGATGGACCGCTTTGTGGGTGGAGTAGGCCTTAGACGTGGCCGCCGTGACCCAAACACCCTGATGGAGGGTGAGGCTCTAGATTTTTGGCGAGTGGAGAAAATCGAGCGACCGCATCTGCTTCGGCTGAGGGCAGAGATGAAGCTCCCGGGGCTCGCTTGGTTGGAATTCAGGACCTACAAACTGCCAACTGGCCAAACCCTTTTGGTGCAGCGAGCCTTCTTCCACCCAAAGGGCCTTTTTGGTCACGCCTACTGGGCAGCAGTATTTCCAATGCACGGCATTGTTTTCCCATCGATGGCGAAAAAGCTGGCGGGTAAGGGCTGCAAGAAGGCACCAAATAGCTAGGCTTTGGCAATGACCAAAATCCGCTTTGCAGTAATTGCGCTGCTGTTTGTTGGATTTGTCTGGGGAGCGGCTTTCGTTCTTATGAAGGACGCAATTGAGCAGCAGCCCTACATGGATTTCTTGGCAACTCGATTCACGGTGGCCGCCTTTGCGATGATCCTGCTTAGGCCGAAGGTATCGCTGAGCTTTGCAAAGGGAGACATTGGTTTTGGTGCATTGATCGGCACCGTGCTGGCAATTGGATACATCACTCAAACCATTGGCCTAGAAGCTACAACTGCAGCAATGAGCGGTTTCTTGACCGGCCTCTACGTGGTTTTGACCCCCCTATTGGCTTGGCTGGTACTGAAGCAAAAGATTTCTATCAAGATCGCACTTGGTGCGCTCTTGGCTGCGGTTGGTCTGGGGATTCTCTCTGGAGCAGCCGAGAGTGTTGAGTTCCAAATCGGACAGCTCTGGCTAATCGCATGTGCGGTGATGTATGCGGTTCACATCTTGCTGCTGGGAAAGTATGGCCAGGGGCGAGACTCCTATCGCTTCGCAATGTTGCAGATTGCTTTTGTCGCGGTGGTCACTTGGGTCTTCGCACTTTTGGATGGTTACCAAGCTCCACCAAATGGCTCAGTTTGGTTCGCAATTCTGTTCACGGCGCTACTGTCCACCGTGTTTGCATTTTGGGTTCAGACCTGGGCGCAGACGATTCTGGAGCCGTCCAGAGTTGCGCTTCTAATCACCTCCGAGGTGGTCTTCACAGCAATCATCGCGGTCTCTGCGGGTCAAGAACCTGCTACCTGGGCGATGGTTATTGGTGGGTCAGTGATGCTTATCGCGATGCTATTGGTGGAATGGCCTACAAAATCAAAGGCCGGCCGCTACCAGGAGCGACTGGAGTTTTGAATTAGCCGCAATCTCGCTCTCTGAGCGGGACATTGCGATTGGCAGCCTTCTGCGAAGCAGATCCTCTCGGGTTCGAACATCTTCGTGCTTGGCGATGTATTCCACCTCTTGCGCGGTGATACCCAATCCCTCAATCAACTCTTCTAGCTCGGTGGCTGAACCAAGGATAGAAATCGACTGTTCGCCCTGTCTGCGCCAGGTTGACTCTGCGATGCGAATCGCTGCCACCTTGTCCCTGGACTTAGAAATCACAAGATTTTGGAAGTGCTCAAACTTTGATTGGTCACCCTCGCCAAACCACTCGATCGGCTTCTGGGTTTTTGCGCCCAACTTTGAAAGTGCTGCGACCACTTCTTGACCCACGTTTAGGCAGTCAGTCAGCTTGCCACCCAGCACGCTGATGACACGCTTTGAGGCGTCAACTTCAATGATGTGCTTGCGGCTCAGCTGGTGCCAGTCTTGGGTATTTGCCTGAGCGGCATTCTCAATCACCAGCGGCCTCACTCCGCTTCGTTCAGAGATGATGTCCTCTGGACGAATCTCAATGCCCTCGAGTTGGTTGTTGATCTGGCGAAGTACAAACTCACGATCGATCTCATCGACCTGGGTGTGAGGATCCTGAACTCTAGTGTCGGTGGTGCCGATCATTGATCTGTCACCCATCGGCAATACGTAGAACAACCTGCCCTGCTCGTCCCAAAATGCCAGCACCTGGTTGCCCTTGGTGATCTTGCGATTTAGCGTTAGGTGGACACCTTTTGAAAACACCAAACCTGCCTTGGTTTTGGATTGCAGAAGCTCAGAAACCTTCTCGGCAAATGGGCCTGCCGCATTGATGACATGCTTCGCACTAACCTGCTGCTCGCTGCCGTCAGAACGCAAGGTGAGCTTCCACTCCCCAGCAAACTCAGCTCCGACCAGCTCGGTGTAGTTGTTGGCCTGAGCACCTAGACGCTTGGCGTGACGGATGAAGTCGTAGACAAATCTGGCATCGGTGTCAGGCAGGTAAGCGTCGTAGTAGCGAACTGCCTTGCGACCAGTTATCAAACTTGGCTCTAAAGACTTGGCCTGCTCAGCAGAATAAGAGCTTGGTGGCTTGGTGCCGAAAAGGCCGATGCCCCAGTAAAACAAAGTTCCAAAAGTTCCTAGGAGTCGCCCAAACGGAGCGGTCTTGCCAAGCGATGCCAGGAAGCCGATCTGCTTGATCTGGTTTGGGTAGGAGCGCATCAGTCGATTGCGAGCGAGGCAAAGCTTGAAAACCAACATGAACTCGTAGCTCTGCAGGTATTTGATACCTCCCCAAACCAGGTTGCTGGATTGCTGAGAGGTAAATGAGGCGAAGTCTGACTTATCGATGAGTAAGACTCTTTGGCCGGCAGCGGAGAGCGCGGCAGCGGATACAGCGCCGTTGATGCCAGCCCCGACGATCACCACATCAAAATCAGTGTCTTGATTGGTATTGTCGTTTTTTGTTTGAGTTTGATTACTCATACTGAAAGCATAAACCAAGGTTTGTAAGCTTTGGGCAGAGGTTTCAAGGAGGAAATCGTGGCGATACTCTCGATAGATGCTGGCACCACTGGCGTAACGGCATTGGTGGTCAGCAAGCAGGGCGAGATTCTTGCTCGCGGGTATCAAGAATTCGCCCAACACTTCCCCACTCCAGGCTGGGTCGAGCATGATCCGGAAGAGATTTGGCAGGCCACACTCTCTTCATGTCAGCAGGCATTGCAAGCCACCACAGAAGCGCCCATCGCCATCGGCATCACCAATCAGCGCGAAACCGCGGTGATATGGGATCGCAAAACCCTGAAGAGTCCGACCCGAGCAATTGTTTGGCAGGACCGTCGCACCGCAGACCTAACCGAAGAACTCAATAAGAAAAACAACGGCGACTGGATTCGCTTTAGAACCGGCCTCAAGTTGGACCCCTACTTCACCTCGAGCAAGTTTTTGTGGTGGCAGAAGAACTTGCCACAGATTTGGCAACAGGTTGAGCAGGGTGAGCTTGCACTGGGCACCGTCGACTCATACCTTTGCGCCCGGATCTCGGGCGGAGCACTCCACATCACCGATGCCACCAACGCCTCAAGAACCCAGCTGATGAATCTAGAGAGCTGCCAGTGGGACGAAGAGCTTTTGGAAGCGTTTGGCATACCGGCCAAAGCGCTGCCACAGATTGTTCCTAACTGGGGAAACTTCGGGCACTCGAATCCCGAGCACTTTCTCGGTCTAGACATCCCAATCACCGGCATGGCAGGCGATCAACAGGCTGCGCTATTTGGACAGTGCGGCTTTGAGGTTGGAGACTCTAAGTCCACCTACGGCACCGGAGCATTCATCCTCACCAACACCGGATCGGAGATCAAACACTCCGATCATGGGCTGCTTGCAACCATGGCCTACCTCACCCCAAGCGGTGAAAAGGTCTATGCAATCGAAGGCTCGGTCTTTGTTGCAGGAGCTGCCGTGCAGTGGCTTCGTGACTCACTAAGGATCATTACAAGCTCATCTGAGGTTGAGACCCTCGCCCTCCAAAGTGGTTCAAGCCACGGGGTGAGCTTTGTCCCAGCCCTGACCGGTCTCGGAGCTCCCTACTGGGATCCGGCTGCCCGAGGAACCTTGATGGGTCTAACGAGAGGCAGTGACAGAGGTGCTATTGCATATGCGACCCTGGAAGGGATCGCCTTCCAGGTGAAGGCAGTGCTTGATGCCATGGAGCAGGACCTTGGCCACGGCCTCAAGGGCCTGCGCGTGGATGGTGGGGCAGCAGCAAATGACCTACTGATGCAGATTCAGTCAGACTGCATCAATACCGAGGTCATCAGAGCCAAAAATCTGGAGAGCACTGGACTGGGAGCCGCGCTGTTGGCTGGGTTAGGTGCCGGTATTTTCGGGTCAATCAATGATCTGGAAAAACTGAACCCGGCAGCAAAGACCTTCACCCCCCAAAAGAACCGAAGTCATGAGTTTGCGCGCTGGCAAAAGGCAGTGGAGCTAATCAGAGAGTTTGAAAACTAAGCTAAGTGCGTGTTTGATCCAGAGTCGAAACTTGCCGCCCAAGCGCTAAGCGCTGGGTATGCAGCCGACAATGTGCTCTCAGATCTTTCAATTAGTTTCAACACCGGTTCCATCACCGCAATCATTGGCCCCAACGGTGCTGGTAAGAGTTCGCTCCTAAAGGCACTTGCTCGCAAGATCAAACCGGAATCTGGTGCGGTACTGCTCGATGGTGTTTCCATCACCAGCCTCAAGCGCACCGAGCTTGCAGGACAAATCGGATATCTCGGTGCTCTGCCTGCGGCTCGCAGTAACGAGACTGTTTTTGAGATGGTTGCACGCAGCGCCATGAGCGCTGCTGGTATTTCGAGAGTTTCCCCAAGGCTCAAGGATGAAATCGCACAGCTTCTTCAAAGGACCGGCCTCTCCGAGGTTTCGGATCGCAAGGTTGGTGAACTCTCATCGGGAACCAAGCAATCAGCAGTGATCGCTGCTGCGCTGGTTGCTAACCCCTCGGTGCTACTGCTTGATGAACCAACCAGCTCGCTCGACTACTCGCACCAGCTTCAGGTGATCAACCTTTTGTCCTCACTAAAACGTGAGCGCGGGATGACTATCGTGACCGTGATTCACGACCTCAACCTCGCGGCTAGGTTTGCGGACTCGGTAGTAATTTTGAAAGACGGCAAGATCGTGGACCGCGGAGCACCAAAAGATGTCATCAATCCGCAGAACCTTGCCAATGCCTTCAACATCCTTGCCCGAGTGATTGAGGACCCGGTCGGCAAAACACCACTGGTGATTCCGATTCGACAGCTCGGCTAGTCGCTTTTTCTAAAACCCAGTTGCATAATGTTGGTGTAGTTCACCAGGTGAAGGCGCGGTTGCAGTTGCAACACCAAAGACGGTTTGCGCCTATCGGTGGATGAGGGCAAGGACTGGGCCCGTCAAATAAATCGGTCATTTGTTTGGTTGTGAATCAATGCGTATCTTGCTCGTTGGAGCAGGCGGTGTTGGCGATGCCATCGTCAAAATTGCTGCTAATCGTAATTTCTATGAACAAATCGTGGTCTCGGACTATGACCTAAGCCGTGCTGAGAAATCGGTGGCCTGGGTCGCAGCCAACCGCGATTCCACTGTCGCGGCAAGGTTTGTTGCTGACAGCGTGGATGCATCTAACCCTGCAAATGTTGCAGAGCTAGCTCGAAAGCACCACATCACTCACGTCATGAATGCCGTTGAACCCAAGTTCGTGCAGAGCATCTTTGAGGGTGCGCTTCAAGCTGGCGCAAACTACATGGACATGGCCATGAGCCTTAGCCACACTCACCCAACTGATCCATTCAATACCCCTGCGGAGAAGCTCGGTGATTGGCAGTATGACCGCAGCCAGTTGTATTCGGACAAGGGTCTGCTAGCACTCATCGGCACCGGCGCCGAGCCAGGGATCTCAAACATCTTTGCTCGCTATGCGCAGGATCACCTTTTTGATGAGGTCGATGAAATCAAGATCATGGACGGTGGCAACCTGGTCGTGAAAAACGATGTTGGTGAGGAGATCTTCGCGCCTTCGTTCTCGATTTGGACCGTTATCGAAGAATGCCTAAACCCACCGCTGATTTGGGAGAGAGACAAAGGTTGGTTCACCACCCCGCCATTTAGCGAACCTGAGGTATTCGAGTTTCCAGGTGGCATTGGGCCAGTTGAATGCGTCAACGTCGAGCACGAGGAAGTGAACATGCTTCCACGCACCCTCAAGGCGAACCGTGTTGCATTCAAGTACGGACTTGGAACCGAGTTCATCAATGTGCTGCAAACCCTTCACGCCCTGGGCCTGGACTCGGTAAACCCGGTCTCGGTACGTAGCAAGGAGGGGCGCGTAAGCGTGGCACCAAGAGATGTTGTCGCAGCGGTGCTACCAGACCCAGCATCACTCGCCGATCGCATGACCGGCAAGACCTGTGCGGGAACCCTGGTTACCGGCAAGGGCAAAGACGGAACTGAGCGTGCAACTTACCTCTACCACGTCTGTGACACCGAGTGGACGAATGCCAACTACGGATCACAGGCTGTGGTTTGGCAGACCGCCCTGGTGCCAGTGATCTCCCTTGAACTGTTAGCAACTGGTGTTTGGTCAGGATCGGGAGTAATGGGTCCCGAGGAGTTTGATGCCAAGCCGTTCCTCGATCTGCTGCGAGATGAATACGGACAGCCTTGGGGCATGGACGACCGCGACCCAAAAAACCCAGGCAAGCTCTAAACGAACTGCACTAACAGCCGTCGGCCAGCTAACGGTCGACGGCTGTTAGCTTTTTAAACTCATCGAACCTAAGTTGCTCTCAGAAGATCAAAGTTTGCATTCTTCTCGATGAAGCGAAACACCAAAACATTGCGCATGTTGCCGTTTCGATCCGGTGCACTCGCTGTTTCAAATGGCGTGGAGTCAAGTGCAACCTCACCCACGAACATCCAAGTTTTTGAATCCACTCTCTTGAATAGCAAAAGCTCTTTACCCGAAACCAAGGCCTTGTTTCCCCGAATCAGTGTTTGGTCACCGACCTGACCCTCACCGGTGTAGCGATAGACCGATCCCTCGACTTCATCGTTCTCGTCATATCCAAATCGAGTCCCAGATGGCGGGTCAGAGAAGATCAAGACCTGACCGGTTCTGGTTGGTGCAATGCCTGCTCTTGGATTGCCACCAAGGTTCCGATGCAAATCCAGCTTGAGGTAACTGTGGCCGATTTCAAGGATCAACTTTTCAAACACCTCTGATTTGCGGTTATCAGGCCTCCGGCGGGCCTCCGGGTCACTCTAGGTGACTTGGTGCAAAAGCGCGCAAGTTCGACCATGAAAAACATTATCCTCGGCCACGCTGTTACACTCTTTCCCTGCAAGGGCCTCTAGCTCAGTTGGTTAGAGCAACGGACTTTTAATCCGTGGGTCGTGGGTTCGAGCCCCACGGGGCCTACTTTCGTGAATACGCAAAGCTGCGAGAGGGGCCAAAGTGCCTAGGTTCATAATCTCCTTCAATGACGGCGACATGCAGGTTGCGGACGATGAGTGGCAACAGGTAGCCGATGAGTCCCACGCAGTGGTCCGTGAAGCCAAGGAAGCCAGGGTCTGGATCTTTGGTGGCGGCTTTCACTCCTACGAGCCAGTAGTAGTTTCCGAAGATGGCACAGTTACGCAGGGTCCCATAACCAAGAGTGATGTTGTTCTGGGAGGCTTCTCAGTGCTTGAGCTAAAAGACGCAGAAGAGGCCTACTACTGGGCAGCCAAAATCGCCAAGAGCTGCCGTTGCCCACAAGAAGTTCGTGAGTTCATCGACGATCCTGAGTCGGTTAACTGATCAAGAGCCTGCACTCCAGCACTGCCAAATAGGATTTTCAAGTGCGATTCCCCCTGGTAACCGAGCGCTTGAGTATCAGCCCGCTTCAACTGGCCGATCTAGATTCTTTCGTCAGCTACCGGCAAGACCCTCAGGTTGCTCGCTACCAGAGTTGGGAACCGAGCTATTCAATTGAACAAGGTCGAGAGTTGATCGGCTCTCAAGCCGGAATCGATTTCCCAGGAGTCGGTCAGTGGCTGCAGCTGGGGGTTCGTGAAAGCCAAAGCGAAAGGCTGGTCGGAGATCTCGCGCTTCACACGCTCGAGAATGCAGGCGAGTTCGAGATTGGATATACCTTTGCAACTGCGGAGCAGGGCAAAGGTTATGCCTACGAGTCTGCAACCCGCCTCATTCGATTTTTATTTGAAGAGGCGAGTGCGACCAAAGTGATCGCAACGCCCGATAGCAGAAACGCAAAGTCAATCACTCTGCTTCTGGAGCTTGGTTTTGTTCAAGACCCCTCGAAGAGCTGGGTTGAGGAGTTCAAAGGCGAAACTGTGACCGTTGAGTTCTTCGAACTTCAAAGACCAAAAACTGACTAGTTCACACCCAGTAGGTCAATGACAAAGACCAGGGTTCTGCCAGATAGCGCATGGCCTGCACCAGCTGGACCGTAAGCCATTTCAGGTGGGCAAATCAACATTCTGCGACCGCCAACCTTCATGCCCGGAATACCCTCTTGCCAACCCTTGATTAGACGCTGCAATGGGAAAGTGATTGATTCCCCTCGGCTCCAAGAGGAGTCGAACTCTTCGCCGGATTCGTAGTCAACACCGAGGTAGTGAACCTCAACGGTTCCGCCCACAGGGGCTTCAGCTCCGTCTCCAATAACCATGTCTTTGATGGTGAGCGTGGTTGGAGCTGGCTCCATCATTGGTTCTACTTCAGGGCGTTCAAGATTTGTCATGCTGAAAGTATGCCGAACAAACTTGCCTAGCGCTTGAAAAAGACTGCCTTCACAAAGTTGAAAGCGACATAGATTCCAACCACGGCAACTAGGCCGTAGATGATGTAGTCGAGGATTTGAGCAAACTCTTCACCCTGTGCCCAGTTTTCACCGAGGTTGTAGCCGATGGTGATCCAAAGCGTGTTCCAAATCACAATTCCGATACCGCTGAATAGATAGAACTTCGCAGCACCCATCTTCACAAGGCCCGCCGGGATGCTAACGAGCGATCTGATAATTGGGAACATGCGGCCAAAGAGCACCAGTGGACCACCGAATCGCTCAAACCAGTCCATGGTCCGCTGCAGGTCTTTTAGCGGTAGCCCAACATACTTTCCATACTTGGCGATGATTGATTCAAGTCGCTCCTGGGTGAACAGGTAACCCACGAGGTAGAGCAGTGTTGCTCCGACCAGCGAACCAAAAGTTGTTGCAATCACCGCCTCAACAAAACCAAAACTTCCAAGGCCGACATTGAAACCAGTTAGCAAGAGAATGGCTTCGCTTGGAATTGGCGGCACGACCACTTCAATCGCGATGATCAGCGCTGCACCAATCAAACCAATTTGATTGATAACTGAAATGGCAAACTCGATCACCCTAGAACCCTAC
>JACCDZ010529060.1_pt1 | contig 20374 bp, 14 predicted proteins | sample 7449551 | NCBI WGS metagenome assembly JACCDZ01 (sample SAMN15323452, study PRJNA562643) | freshwater metagenome | isolation source: river surface water | place: USA:Blue River Watershed | collected 2017-08-18
CTGCTCCTTCCGGATGAATTTCTGTTTGTTTAATTACTGGATTAAATGGGGGAGAATGCCACAAATCTAATGGGTCAGCAGGTTGAACATCATAATGACCATAAACCAATACCGTTGGCCATGTATTATTCACAATTTTTTCTCCATACACTAAAGGGTGACCTTTCGTAGGACAAATTTCAACATTGTCAAGTCCTATAGAAATTAAGTGATTTGAAATACGAGTCGCGCATTCGCTTACATCATCTTTAAATCTAGGGTCAGCAGACACTGAAGGTATACGAAGTAGGGCAAGAAGTTCCTCTAGAAACCTGTCGCGTTCTTTTATAATGAATTGTTGAGTGTTTGTCATATTTAAATTGGATTTTATTACATCAAAGTTGCGAAAAAGTAATCATTTTCTAATATGAAAACAAAACATTAATTTTGTAATGCAACTTTTTAAAAATTAGTGGCGTCATTTTAATACTAAACTTAACATTTTGAAAAAAATATTTTTTCTCACCATCCTAGGGTGTTTATCTATTACGCAAAGTTTTTCTCAGAGTATTCTTGTGAACAACACACAAACACCAACACAATTAGTTAATAATGTTTTATTAGGCTTTGGTGTTCAGGCATTTAATATAACAATAAATGGAAGTCCTGCCCTTTCTAACACACCTGTGAGCAATGTTACGTCATTTACAAACACGAACGCAGCGTTTCCCTTTAATGCTGGCTTGCTTTTAACGACTGGAAATGGTATCGGTGCGCAAGGTCCAAATAACGCCACTTCCTCCACTTCAAATAATCCAGCAACAACAAATGTATCCACTGATCCACACCTAAACGCGATTGCTAATGGAACCGTAACTAATGGGGTTGTTTTAGAGTTTGATTTTATTCCCTCTGGTGATACCATGAGTTTCCGATATATTTTTGGTTCAGATGAATATCCTGAGTTTTCTCCTTCAACTTTCAATGATGCTTTTGGCCTATTTTTATGGGGACCAGGGATTTCAGGCCCCTACACCCTTGCGGGTTACCCTGCTGGCGGGGCTAACGTAGCTGTTATCCCAGGAGGAACTCCAGTTACCATTAACAATGTTGGAGACGCCTCAAATACTGCTTATTACGTTTTTAACGACAATGGTTCTACTTATGGAACTGCAATTCAATACGATGGAACAACTGTTGTGCTTACTGCTGCTGCAACCGTTCAATGTAATCAAACTTATCATATTAAACTTGCCATATCAAACGTTGGAGATCAATCCTATGACTCCGGTGTGTTTCTAGAGGCAGGTAGTTTTGCTTCCGATGCTGTAGCGGTTACTGTTGCAACAGTTTCTGGTGACACAACCATCATAGAGGGTTGTACTGATGCTAATTTTATCTTTACGCGTCCAGCCGGGCAACTTGATGATACATTAATGATAAACTATACCATTACGGGAGATGCGATAGAGGGAATTGACTACAACAACTTACCAGACACCATTATTTTTCTACCCGGTGAAGACTCCGTTGTGATCAATTTAACGCCAACTCAAGATGGTATAACGGAAGGATTTGAGTCTGTGATTATTACTGTCGAAATTATTAATCCTTGTAATGACACCATATTTTCACAAGGAACAATTTATATTGGGGAGGGGCCCATTATCAACATAACAGAAAATGATCCTTCGGTTCTGTGTGCAACAGACAATGTTCCGTTATTTGCCTCTGCTTCTGGAGGCTATGCTCCTTACACTTATGCCTGGACCGATGTGGGAGGAAACCCCATTGGAACTGGAGATACAATTTCCGGTTCTATCTATCAAAATGGCACCGTATACTTTTTAGTAACAGCGACAGATAATTGTAATTTTTCTGGTACAGACACGGTTGCTCTTACCATGAACCAGACATTAGCAATTGACACAATGGGTACTGTTCCTTCAAGCTGTCAACCAACAGGTGTGGTCTGGGGATTAGCTACAGGAACAACAGGTATTCCATCTTACAACTGGACAGGACCGGGGGCTAACAATCCTAACTTTATTGACGCCTCTGTTTGGGAGAACATTCCTTCCGGTTGGTATTATTTTACTGTTACTGATAATGTTTGTTCGGTAAGTGATAGTGTTTTTGTTGATTTACTTGACCCTCCTGTTGCATCTTTTTCCGCAACCCCTTTAAGTGGTTGTGCTCCTCTCGAAGTAACTATTACAAACAATAGTCAGAATGGAACGGCTTACATCTGGTCATTTGGAGACGGAAATACTCAGACGACTACAGATCTTAATGTTTTGACTCATTTATATGAAGACGCTACACAAAATCAAGGCTACACCATTCAATTAATTGTTCAACAAGGTACTTTCTGTAGTGACACTGCTGTTATCGGGATAGTAACAACAGTTTGTGGGTGTACAGACCCTAACGCAACAAACTACGACCCGCTAGCAACTGTTGATGACGGTAGTTGTTTCTTCCCTGAACCCGTTGTAGATGCTCCTAACGTATTCACTCCTAATGATGATAACGTAAATGAACTGTTTTTCCTTGAATGGAAAAACCTAAAGAAACTTCGCCTTGTTATTGTAAACCGTTGGGGAAATGTCGTGTTTGACGAAACAAGTACCGATCTCATTAATTTTAACCCAGGATGGGATGGTTATCGCGCTGAAGAAGGTGTATATTTCTATCGTTATGAAGCAGAAGGTATTTCTGGTGTCCTCAAGGAAGGACATGGCTTCTTCCATTTAATAAGAAGTGAGTAAATTTAAACCCCCGAGGGGGTTTTTTTATTTTATAAAAATGAAAAATTTTGTTCTATATTTTATTATTTCCAGTGCTGCTTTATCAAGTCTGAAGGCGCAATCTTGGCAATCATTTACGGATTCAATTCCCACACTCTCTTCTCCTAGAGCTTGTGATTTAAATAATGATGGAATAAAAGACATCGTTATTGGTGGAGGCACAGATGGTGTTGCCAGTAATAATGGAATCATGGCCTATAACGGTGCCAACGGTGCTTTGATTTGGAAGCGAGGTAGTCGAAACGAAGTTTTTGGAAGTCCTGTTTTTCGTGATATTACTAACGATGGAATTAAGGATGTTTTTATCACTGGTCGTCAAGCCCAACTCTTGGCTATAAATGGAGCTAATGGTCAATTAATTTGGGATTATTTCCCTTATACTGCAAATCCTGCTGATAGTGGTTTATATAATTTTTACAATCCACAGTTCATCCCTGATGTTACTGGAGATGGTATTTCTGATTTATTAGTGGCAAATGGAGGCGATCATGCTGCACCAGATTGGCAAACAAATCGTCCTCCCGGTCATCTGATGGTTATTAATTCTCTTAATGGTCAACTTTTAGCAAAAGCGGTAGTTCCTGATAGTGCGGAAACTTACTGTTCCCCATTAGTTGCAGATATTCAAGGAAATGGAAGCTTATGGATATTGTATGGAACTGGAGGAGAAAACTTGGGGGGTTCATTTTGGGCCTGTCCGTTAATTGATTTGTTAAACAATAATTCATTGGCTAATTCCATTCAATTAGATTCAGACCCTAATAAAGGTTTTATTGCTCCTGCTGCGCTATCTAAAACAGCAAATGGTAGCTATGATATTGTAATTCAAGGCTTTGGTGGTCGCATCAAAAAAATAAAAGGGGCTAATTTTGGAAATCTTTGGCAAGTACAATTACCAAATACGGAATCTAGTGCTGAACCAGTTCTTGGAAATTTTGTTGGCGGAGATAACATTCCTGATGTATTAGCGATTCTATTTAAAGGTATTGCACCATCCTATTCAGATTTTTATCAGGTGTTAATCAATGGTTCAACGGGTCAAATTGCTTTTAAGGATAGTTTAGGTACGTTTAACTATGTTTCCGCAAATGCCTTAGATTTTGATAATAATGGTAGAGATGAAGGATTAGTTTCAATCACATATATGGAGAATGGAGCATACAGACATCGTTTACAACAAATTAATTTTATCAATGGCACAATCAATCAAGTTGGTAATACTAAAACCGGAGTAAATCTTGGGTCAACGCCTTTGATAACTGATTTGGATGGAGATAATTTAATTGATGTCGTTTATGCCGTAAAAAAAGATAGTTTGAATCCTGTTGGCTGGAAAGGCATTTACGTAAATCGTGATGAATTAACAATTAATGTTCCTAACGCTGGTATTGCTTGGGGAAGTTATTTAGGAACAGATAATGATGGGGTTTATAATTTGGATCCTGTTAATTGTGGTTTTGGAAGTGTTATTACAAATGCGGCGGTTACATCTATTTCCTGCAATGGCTTTGCAAATGGTGCAATTACATTGTCTGTAAATTCCAACGCAGGGCCTCATACGTATTTATGGACAACAGGAAGTTCCGATCCCACAATAAGTAATTTAGATGTTGGCACCTATTCCGTCATGGTAACGGATGCTTTAGGTTGCTACGAAACTCGTTCATTTACACTGTCCGATCCTTACGTTATAAGCTTTGGTGGAATAATTCCACCTGCTTGTCCTGGCGGAGCAAATGGAATGGCCACGGTTAACTCCTCAGGCTGCCCTTGCCAATTTAGCACTTGTACTTTCTTATGGGATAACGGCGTTACAACTAAACCAAATAGTACTTTAACAAGCGGATGGCATTCAATTGTAATAAATCACCCCGGTGGCTGTGTAGTAACGGATTCAGTTTATGTTCCTGAACCGTTGCCAATAATCATTGACACCAATATCGTTAACAATAACTGTTTCGGAGATAATTTCGGGTCCATCGAATTATTAAATTCAAACTATCAACCTGTAATTTACAATTGGAATAATGGAAATAGCACACAGGTTTCTGATAGTCTTCCTGCAGGAAACTATTCTGTAATTGTATCAGATGCTCGAGGCTGTATAGATTCGCTAAACTTTGAAATTACTGAACCTTCAGAATTGCTAGTTTCAACGGTTGTTACCAATGCCTTGTGTAATGGAGATGCAAACGGTGAAATTTTAATTCAAGGACAAGGTGGCACAGGAAATTATACCTATTGGATGGGTCAACAAATTACCAATCCTTCCAATTCAAATTTAACAGCAGGGGTATATGAGGTCTATCTAACAGATGAGAACAATTGTTCCTCTCAAATTGAAAATATAACATTAAATGAACCTCAATCATTAAATGCTACGCTTACCTCAACCCCTCAAATTATAAGTTTGGATGGAACGGCGACAGTTAACGTCACTGGCGGAACAGCTCCTTATTCCTATGTGTGGGATGATACGAATTCCCAAACGGAATCAATGGCAGTTTACCTTAATAGTGGATGGTATTCTGTAAATATTACTGACGCAAATGGTTGTCAATTGACGGATTCGGTATTTGTTGAAACAGAAGTTGGAATTGAAGATTTTAATTTAACTGATGTTTTACTTTATCCAAACCCGGCTGAAACTGTTGTTTTCTTGTCGAAACAAGTAAACAATGTGGCTATCATAGACGCAATGGGAAGACAAATAAAATCCTTTTCAGATGTCACTGAGTTCAATGTGGAGCAACTAGCCAGAGGGTCATATCAACTAATTATTACAAACGAGGGAAAGAGGGGTTATTTATCTTTTGTTAGAAAATGAAGCGGCTTGTTCTGCTAAACATAAGTTTTCTGCTTGTTTTCTGTGCGTGTAACCCAGAGGGTGACTCTAAAAACAAAGTAATTCTGGCTAAAGGCGATAAAGTTTATGGTGGTGTTTTTAAATTATCAATACCGAGTAAACCGTCTAGCCTTTTTCCTTACTCCTCTATTAGCTATTATGAACAGCAACTTAGCTCACAGATATATGAAACATTATTTACCACTGATTCAACGCAAAAATCTGAAGGAAACATTGCAGAAAAACACGAGCTACTTGATGGAGGAAGGACTTTTAGAATTCACTTGAAAAAAAACATTTTTTTTCATAATGAGGGAGGAAATCTGCAATCAAAAGATGTCTTTTTTTCATTGGCATTTTTATGTTCTTCTCTAAAAGAAAACAACTATTCTTATTTGTTTATTGATAAAATAAAAGGAGCAAAGTCTTTTTATGAAAAGTCGAAAACTACCCCATTCGACCCAATCAGTTTTGAAGGCGCAAAAATAATTAACGATTTTGTAATTGATGTTTACCTAACCTTTCCTTTTTCTCAGTTTTCTCAGTTATTAAGCCACCCGAACGCTGTGATTCTGAGTTATGAAGATTATAAAAAAAATAACGCCAATTTTTTTAAGAACCCTTTAGGTACAGGCCCGTTCATTTTAGAAAAAATCACAGAGACAAAAACAGTAATTACACGAAATGACAATTATTGGAAACACGACGAGCACGGGAATAAGCTTCCTTTTTTAGATGCTGTTGAAGCCTATTATGCTGTTAATGAACGAGATTGGTTTCAGTCCGGAAAATTAGATATGATACAAAATATTAGCACAGAAAAATTAAACAGTTTATTTGGAAATCTAGACGACGCTATCAGCGGAAAGAATCAACCACATCGGCTATTTCAACTCAAAAACAAAAACTTAAATTTCTTGGTCTACAATACCGTTTTTCCTCCGTTTGACAATAAAACAAATAGGCAACGAATACATTCATCTATTAACACGCTTACTTTATGTGAAAATATTTTAGATGGGGATGGCGAACCAACAAAAAACTTTTTTGTTCCAATTAATTATTATAAATCCTTAAATAGCGCTGAGCAGGAAATAAGCGCCGTGGAAGAAACGAGGGGAAACACGCTAAAAGCCGGAGATAAAATTAACTTTTTTATTAATAAAAACACCTCTGAATTAGGTTTGAAATGGGTAAATGAATTAATTCTTCAAATAAAAGCAAACGCTGGGATTTCTATTAATCTGATCAAAGGAAGTAATGAGGATTTTGAAAGGATGTGGAAGAAAGGCGAAATTCACATAGCGAAGTACGGTTGGGCAGCAGATTATCCCGATCCAGACTCTTATTTAGGTGTTTTTTATAGCCGGTCTACACTGGCCAAACAAATCTCCTTTAGTTCCGCTCAATACGATAGTATATATCTTAATTCTTTTCGTAAAAGTAGCCGGTTGGATAGGCTGAAGGCACAATTAGCTTGTGACAGGTTTCTAATTCAAAACGCGTTCGTCTCCCCTCTTTTTCTTCAGGATTTTATATTTGTTGTAAACATAAACATGCGCGACTTCAAAGTAAATATGGAGGGGCTACTGGATTTTTCTTGTGTGTTTTATAAGCCCGTACAAAAACTTAATTAAGGGCTTTTTCAACCCACCCCTTTCCCCACTCATCCTTCTCTTTTTCAGTCCACAAGGTTGGGTAAAATATACGCTTTTGAAACCTAGGGGGTAGATACTTTTGCCAATTGGTTCCCCCTGTGGCCGGAACATCACTATCCGATTTTGCTAAATAGCGAACAGCTGATTTATAGTGAACTAGAGGCCAATTAATATTTACGTTCGTGTCGTTTTCTTTTAAACAATTGATAACAAGAGGGTCTTCTTGTTCTGATTTAGATAAACGCAAATAAACTTGCCACAAGTTGTGTAGTTTGCATTTTTCGCCCAACGAAATAAATGATTCCTTGTATTTTTCCTCAAATTGCGTTAATGTTAGCGTTTTCTTTTGTGTTTCTACTTCTGTTGCGCCATATTTCCAATATATTTCTTCAAACATATCTCTTATCGGAGAATTCTCCTTGTACGAATTTCTTTTGTCCTTCGCTACCAAATTAAGAAAATCTGTGCTGTATATTTCAATTTCCCTATATTGGGCAGATTGAAAGCCGCTTGCAGGAAGCAATGACATTCTGAATTTTAAGAATTGGTCTTTCTCCATTCCATCAACCATGATATCAAAACTATTTGTTAATGCTTCAAAATAGCGATTAATCCTTGTCACTCGGGCTATAAAAAACTCTTTGTTTAGTTGGTCTGCTTGACCTAATTGCTCAAACTCACGCAGTGCTAATTTGAAATAAAGTTCCGTTATTTGGTGATACATTATAAAAACAACTTCATCAGGAAATTTTGTTTTTGGCTTCTGAAGGCTTAACAACGTGTCTATTTGAATATAGTCCCAGTAGGTAGTAACATCTGCGTACAAAAGGCCATCAAGATATGAAAGTAAGTCTTGCCCCAACGCTCCATATTTGTTGTTTAGTTTTTCGAGGCGGTCTTGAATTTCTGGTGTTATCTCCATTTTTTAGTTGTTTTTTCTTTGACGAAATTAAAGAAAAAGAAGGAGGTTTAGTACTTTTGATGCTACAACGAAAGAAGATTTAGAATGATTCAATATAATCCAAAAAACTGGATAAACTTAATTTTTTCAATTAGTCATAGCGACACCTTAAGGATTCTATGGAAACAACTCATTTACATTGGTTTACTTACGGCTCTTTTGGTTTATGCTGAGCAAAACTTATTTCATACCGAGTTATTTGAAAAGTTACCGACAGTATACCAATTGCTTGGTTTTGTTATTTCTCTTTTATTGATATTTAGAACGAATACTGCCTACGATCGTTGGTGGGAGGGAAGAAAATTATGGGGTTCCGTGGTAAATGACTCGCGAAATTTTATTCTTAAAATTAATGCTGTCTTACCTAAACAAGACGCCGAATGGCATAAATCACACATTGTACATTTTACAAATTCCATGAGAGATCATCTTCGCGATATTCCATATGCCGCATTAAATTTGGAACAAACAACACACGCGCCTTTGCATATAATGACACAAATACAACAAAAACTGGCGTCACAAAAAAAATCCGGTCTTATTTCCGAAGAAAACTTTTTGGCCCTTGAAAAACATCTCGCACAACTCATCGATAGTTTGGGTGGCTGCGAAAGAATTAAAAACACACCCATTCCTTATTCTTACAGCATGTTTTTTAAAAAGTTTATATTTCTTTATGTGGTGACGCTTCCTTTGGCTTTTGTAGTTCAGTTCGGATACTATTCTATTATAATATCTGTGTTTTTCTTCTATGTTTTAGTAAGTATTGAAGTGCTAGCAGAAGAAATTGAAGATCCTTTTGGAACGGATGATAACGACCTTCCTATTGATGATATCTGTCGGAGAATTGAAAGAAACTTAGACCAAATTATTGCGCAATAAAAAAGCGGCTAAGCCGCTTAATTTATTTCTTTTCGTTTTTTTCTTCAAAAATTCTTTTTGGTCGTAGCTGTTCAAATACACCCAACGTAATCCAATACGGAACAATAAATCCTAAAAGGAAAAACAATAACCAAAAAGCCATTCCGGCAATTAAAAAGAACAATACGATTCCAAAAGTGCTCATCTTTATTAATTTTGCAACGATTTACAGGGTAAAATTATAAATTAAAAACGAATAAATCACAAAAAATGAATTTTAGAATAGAAAAAGACACTATGGGCGAGGTTAATGTGCCTGCTGATAAATATTGGGGAGCCCAAACTGAACGATCTCGAAACAACTTTAAAATCGGCCCAGAAGGCTCCATGCCTTTAGAAATTGTTCATGCTTTTGCTTACTTAAAAAAGGCTGCCGCTCACGCAAATTTTGAGTTGGGCGTGTTGAATTCAGATAAAAAAGAGTTGATTTCTAAAGTTTGTGACGAAATATTATCCGGGATGCACGACCAAGAATTTCCTCTTTTGTTTGGCAAACAGGTTCTGGAACTCAATCTAACATGAACTGCAACGAAGTAATTGCAAATCGTGGCCACGTGTTAACTGGCGGAAGTTTGTTAGATGACGAAAAGGTACTAAACCCAAACGACGATGTAAACAAATCACAATCTTCAAACGACACTTATCCGACAGCAATGCATATTGCCGCTTATAAAATTACTGTCGAAAATACCTTGCCTGGATTAAAACACCTACGAAATGTATTACAAGAAAAAGTTGTGGCTTTTCGAGACGTAGTAAAAACAGGGAGAACGCATTTCATGGATGCTACACCACTTACCCTTGGTCAGGAGTTTAGTGGTTATGTCGCGCAGATTGACAACTCTATTCGTGCTATTAACAATGCGCTAGTAGCGGTTACTGAACTCGCTTTAGGTGGAACCGCTGTAGGAACCGGGCTTAACACCCCAAAAGGTTATGACGTGCTTGTTGCTCAGAAAATTGCTGATTTTACAGGTTTGCCTTTTGTGACCGCAAAAAATAAATTTGAAGCTCTTGCTGCTCACGATGCTATGGTTGAGCTTTCTGGAGCACAAAAACGCGCTGCCGTGGCCTTAATGAAAATTGCCAACGACATTCGTATGTTGTCTTCTGGGCCTAGATGTGGGATCGGAGAAATTGTTATTCCTGACAATGAACCAGGTTCTTCTATTATGCCAGGAAAAGTAAACCCTACTCAACCGGAAGCGCTTACGATGGTTTGTGCTCAAGTGATGGGAAATGATATGGCAGTTGCTGTAGCGGGGTCAAATGGTCATTTTGAACTGAACGTATTTAAACCGGTAATAGCCTACAATGTTTTACAATCGGCTCGTTTGTTAGGTGATGCTTGTGTTTCATTTGCCGATAATTGTGCAGTTGGTATTCAAGCAAATTTACCTGTTGTTAAAAAGCACTTGGACAACTCTTTAATGTTGGTGACTGCTTTAAACACAAAAATTGGTTATTACAAAGCCGCAGAAATTGCTAAATATGCTCACAAAAACGGCACAACGTTAAAAGAGGCTGCTGTTGGTTTAGGTCATGTTACAGAGGAGGAATACGACTTGTATGTTGATCCATCAAAAATGATTGGCGCTTTAGATTAAGTTATTGTTTTAGCGTCTTTTTGAGCTCTTCCCAGCATTCTTGGGTGATGTGTTTGGTTTCTATTATTTCGCCATCTAAGGTGTGGTGTTGGCAATCGAAACATAATTTCATTACGGCCGTGTTTTTTGATTTTAAGCGAAAAACCAATATGTCACGAAAAATTGGTACACATGCCGCCCTTGCCTCTTCGTTCATGTGTTGAGTATGAAAAATCTTTCGCAAGGACTCGGTTTTTTCATATGATAAATAACGATTGGTAAATCCCAAACTTGGCAGATAATTTAAAACCGAGGTGTCGGACAACGTGTCAAGTTTTTCATACAAAACAATTTCGATTAACCGTCGCTGTTCTTTTGTTTTGTCTTTAATTCGTTCTATCCCCCAAAGCGTGTCCTCTTCGATGGCGATGGAATAATGAATGATTGAGTCAAATAAGAATACTGGTTGATTTTTCAATTCGCTCTTTGCTTCCGGCTGTATATCTTTGGCTTTTTCCGTCGGCCCGCAGGAAATAAATGCAAGAATAAAAAACCCGGCGACGAAGGAATATGACATATTTACTTTAAAGACAAATGCAAAACTAAGGAATTCTTTAAGGCACAAGTTTATAGTGCATTGAAAAACTAAAAAAACACTATTTTTGTCTAAAATTTTTTAAATGTCAAAGATAAAAGTTATTAATCCTGTAGTGGAGTTGGATGGTGATGAAATGACCCGTATCATCTGGAGCTATATTAAAGAAAAACTAATCCTTCCTTACCTCGACCTCGATATTAAATATTACGATTTAGGTATCGAAAAAAGAGATGAAACAAGCGACCAAATAACCGTAGATGCCGCAGAAGCAATAAAGAAATATAAGGTTGGTATCAAGTGCGCAACGATTACACCTGACGAAGCACGGGTAAAAGAGTTTAATTTAAAATCCATGTGGAAATCTCCGAACGGAACGATCAGGAATATTCTTGATGGTACTGTTTTCAGAGAACCTATAGTCATGAATAATGTGCCTCGGTTAGTTACAAATTGGACCGCTCCTATTATTGTAGGTCGACATGCATTTGGCGATCAATACCGCGCAACAGATGCCGTTTTTAAAGGGAAAGGTAAACTTACCATGACATTTACTCCTGAGGACGGTGGAGAAATACAAACATTTGAGGTTTACAATTTTAAAGGTGATGGTGTTGCTATGAGCATGTACAATACCGATGATTCAATTCGCGGTTTTGCACAGTCCTGCTTTAATATGGCGCTTTCAAAAAAATGGCCGCTTTATTTGTCAACCAAAAACACCATACTTAAAAAATACGACGGTAGGTTCAAAGATATTTTTGAAGAAATTTACCAAAATGAGTTTAAAGCAAAGTTCATTGAAGCTGGCATTGTTTACGAACACCGGTTAATTGATGACATGGTGGCATCAGCGCTAAAATGGAACGGTAACTTTGTTTGGGCGTGTAAAAATTACGATGGCGACGTTCAGTCTGATACCGTGGCACAAGGATTTGGGTCGCTAGGGTTAATGACTTCCGTGTTAATTACACCGGATGGAGAAATTATGGAGTCTGAAGCGGCGCACGGAACGGTTACTAGACACTTTAGAGACCATCAAGCTGGTAAAAAAACTTCTACAAACCCAATTGCTTCAATCTTTGCTTGGACCAGAGGTTTAGCCTTCAGGGGAAAGCTCGATAACAACCAGGAATTAATCGATTTCTGTAACACCTTAGAAAAAGTATGTGTTGAAACCGTTGAATCTGGTGTTATGACAAAAGACCTCGCAGTTTGTATACATGGCAACAAGGTTAACCATGGAGAACATTACGTTTATACAGAAGAGTTTCTTGATGCTCTTAACGAAGGATTAAAAAATAAAATGAATTAATAAAGGGCCCTAGAGGCCTTTTTTTATGAAATAAGTATTACTAGATTTTCTATGAAAACTTTTGTTTTGGTTCTTTTTGGTTTACCTGTTTTCTCTCTTGCACAATCTTTTCCAGAGGATTGGTTAGGAACATTTTATGGGAAAATGAAAGTAGCGAGCAGAAGTTCAGAGCAAATAATCGATGTTTCGCTTTCTATTAAACCCATAGAAAAAGATAGCTCGTGGACTTACATAATGAAGTACAACTCTCCTTCTGGAAAAATAGAAAAAAACTATTCCATTCGCAAAGGAACAAACGGGAAATATACCTTAGATGAAGGTGGTATATTAATTCCTATGTTTTTCTCAAATGATTGTTTTTATGATTACTACGTTTTGGATAGTATGTATTTTTGTTCCATTCTATCTTATAGAAGAAAAGGATTCTTGGAGTTTAATTTGTATGGCGGAAGTAAAAAAATCAACAATCAGTCAAAAAGTAGTCAAGACGGCACAACAGTATATGCTTATTTACCGAGCTTTTCACAAAGGGTAGTGTTGAAACGTAGAAAAAAATGAAGTTCTATTATTTTCTATTTTTATTTCTATATGGTTGTAAAAGTATAAGTCCTGAAGTACCCATTGCCGTAAAAGCGGTTGCCCCTCCCCCGAAAATTATAGTTTCAAACATAACTATTCCTGTTGGTATAAACCTACATGATGGCTTAAATGAGGTTGAAAAACAGGTTCCACTTAAGTTTCAAGGGTCTGATCAGCCTTGTGAGGGCCTTGGGTATTCCTATGTTTTTGAAAGAAAGCCGATATCATTTGAGTTTAAAGAAAACGCTGTGTTGTTCTCGGTAGCAGGAGGGCTTGGGCTTGATGTTAATTATTGTCCGAGTTGTCATAGCTTGTTTGGAGACGAACGCTGTGTGATTCCCAGGGTATACGGAAGCTGTGGGTCAAACGGTGAACCTAGAAGACAGTTGCTCACGCAATTCCAATCCAACATTCAACTAAATAAAAGTTATCAACTTGTGGCAGAAACAAAATTAAAAAGTGTAAAGCTATTAGACCCTTGTCAGTTTAGTTTTATGAAAATTAACGTAACAAAAGAGATAGAGAATACAATAACAACCGAATTAATTAAACAAGAAAAAGAAATTAATCAACAAATTTCGTCCCTCTCAATACGCCCACAATTAATTACTGCATGGGATAAGTTACAAGATCCTATTCCTCTCAATGATTTTGGTTTTTTATACTTACAACCAAAAAGTGTTGCGTTTGATAAAGTAGTGTTTGTTGAAAAACAAGCAAGCACAAACATTCATCTTACCTTGAGTCCAACGATTCTCACCACTAAATCAACTACATATAAAAAAACTGCCCTTCCCTCTGCAACGGAGCAGAAACCAGCCGGTTCTTTCGGTTTATATGTTGATGTAGTTGCTAACTATGACAGCTTAAACACCTTGTTAACAGCCTCGTTAAAGGGTTCGCCAATAGAAATTGAACGAAAAAAATTTATTGTCGACAGCGCGTCATTGTTTCAAGTTTCATTAGACACATTGGGATTAAAGGTAGTGTTTTCAGGTTTTAAAGAAGGGACTCTTTACTTTAAAGGGGTTCCAAAAATCGATTCTGTTACTCAAAAGCTTAAAATTGAAAGTCTTTCTTATACGCTTTCTACTAAAAGTGTTTTATTAAATTCCGCGAAATGGTTGTATTCAGATAAAATACTTTCTTTTGTTCAGAATAACAGTTCTTTTGAGTTGGGGCCTCATATGAAAGAAATTGAACAATCTATTACAGAAAACCTGAATCAAGAAATTTATGAGGGTATTAAATTGTCCGGCAAACTAACGAATTTAGCCCTAAAAAACATCTATATTCAAGAAAAAAACATATTGGTTCGCTGTTTGATGAATGCTGAGATGAAACTAAATATCTACTAATTCGTTAAACAAAACGTTGAAAAGATTAATCTTCATATTATTGTTGTCTTGTTCGGCTGGTTTTACGCAACAAACGGTAGGTAGAAACACCTGTCAAGGGGCGATTAAAATCATAGAGGGTCAGGAGTTAAACATTCCTTTTCCTGGTGTAAAAGGAATCGAAAAAACTAATCTTTGTTCATACGTTGAAAAATCATCGCTCTCAAAGAATAACGTCTGGTTTTTATTTGAGCCTATTCGGTCTGGAAAATTAAATCTTTCGTGTAGAATTTATTTAGACACCTTTGATTTGGTTGTGGTTCGAACGAATATTAATGCTTCTTGTAAGGAAATAGAAGAGAAAAAAGCTGTACCCGTTTTTATAAAACCAAACACTAATTGCCGTGAGCTTGAAAACGCACAAATAGACGTAGAAAAGGGTTATTCCTATACAATTGTTTATTTTTCTAAAGATAAAGACGAAAGTAATATCTCTTTACAGGTTGAATTTCAGGCGATTGATATTAAAGGCGATGAGATTTTAGATACCCTTCGCTTAAATCTTGTCTACGATAAAAGTAAACCCATTTATTCCATTCATGTTTTAGATCAAGAAACAAAAAAACCAATTTCTTCAAGAATAGTAATATCTTCTTCATCAGATTTGGATGGTACATACCTGGCAAGTGATCTTTTTATGAATATAACGCGAAGCGTAAAAAACGGAGTAATTAAAGTTGACGCAGAAGGGTATTTATCAAAAGATTTTGAAAACCATTATTTTAAAACAGACGGAAAAACAAATACAAAAGACACTGTTTATCTTAAAAAGATTAAACGTGGAACTGTAGCAAAATTGGATAAAATATATTTTCAAGCGGGGAGTGAGGTTATTTTAGACGAGTCATTACCTAAACTACGAAGATTGCGTGATTTTATGGTATTAAACCCTACTGTTACAATTGAAATCCAAGGTCATGTGAATTTGGATGGATCAAAAAGATCGTCAAAAAGATTATCTACTCGTCGGGCAAAACAAATTTTAAAGTACTTGGTAAGCGAGGGTGTTTCTAAAAACCGCCTTACTGCGGTTGGTTTTGGATTTGATAAACCCGTGTACAAGCAACCTGTTGATGATGATCAAAAAGAAGCTAACAGAAGGGTTGAAATACTCATAAAATAATTACTTCAAAAGTTTTTGTTTTATTCTAATAGTGTTGTTTAACAAGTCTCTGCACAACGCGCTTATTGTTACTTCTTTTCCTGTAGGAAGTGAAGCTAATTTTTTTCTTATTTCATCTGTTAATGTACCGGATTTAACAGAATAAGCTTGGTTTTCAAACAATATATCGTACTCCATTAGAATTAACCCTCTTTCTAAAGGACCACAAATGTTGAGTTCTATTTCCTTTGGGTTGTTTTTTTTATTTAGTCCAACCAAACACAAGGAATCGCCGGGATAATCATTTTTAATATGAATAAGGAATTTATCTATCACCACTTTTTCTTGTTCTGATGTCTCTGGGTTTTCTAAATATAATAGAATATAAATCGTTGACTCCTGTGTTTGAGCTTGTGCAACTTTGACGGCAAAGGTTTTTGGATCAGCTGTCTTTGAAATTAACAAAGACCCATCCATACTCATGGGAACGCCTTGCTTTACAAAAAAGGAGTTTGTTGTGTTTTGATAAAAAACACTGTCTGTTTTACCGTTAAATAAGTATTTCTGTGAGAAACCTATGTGGTGGCTAACCAAAAAAACAACTAGAATTAAACGCATGCTATTTTATCAACGCGTTTTTGGTGACGCCCACCTTCAAAAGGTGTATTTAAAAATACTTCTACTATTTTTAACGCCTCCTCTGATGAAATAAACCTTGCGGGTAAAGCAACAATATTAGCATTATTGTGTTCGCGAGCCAACTTAGCTATCTCTACTTGCCAACATAGAGCACTTCTAATACCTTGATGTTTGTTTGCTGCCATATTGATTCCGTTTCCAGAACCGCAAATTAAAATCCCTTTTCCGTCTGTATTATTTTCAACATAATCCGCCACCGGATGAGCAAAATCAGGATAATCAATGCTTTCTTCTGAATAACAACCCATGTCGAGAACTTCATATCCTAAATTAACAAGTTGTTCCTTAATTTCTAATTTTAAAGAATAACCAGCATGATCACAACCAATAGAAATAATTTTTTTCATTTTTATTTCAAAAATACTTTTTTTGATTTTTTGGTTTTAATTGGTTTATAATAAATTATAAACATGTCGGATTTTGTTTTTTATAATTATTTATATATCAGTGTTTTAAAAATAATTTTATCCATGTGTTCTTTCTAAATAATATGTATAACGTGTTAATATCTTCTAATTGTTTTATTTGTTTTATTATTGATTTTTTTCAATCCTAGTATTGTTTTAAAAAACGAAGAAACATTATAGATTTTTCTACAAGAATAATCATTATGATATGCACAATCACTATATTAACATTCCTAATTTTTGTAATCAACAATTGTTTTAAACAAGCTGTTTATTACTCTCTAAATTTCTTTTAATTACTTATTAAATCATTGTTTATTTCTTGTCTAATTTTATTTAAAACTATATCTATTTATACTAATAGTGTAGTTATTCACAAATTAACAACCTTAATAAAAACAATAAATTCTTTTTAAAAATTAATCTTAATTTAATTTTATTAACTGTTGAAAAGCCTCGAGACTAAATACTGCATGGTTTTTGCCAATATTTATTTCGTAAATTAGCATTTCACTATGAATTCATTTGATAAACTTATTGACCAAGTTGATTCCTTTATTAGGAAGTATTATCAAAATCAAATCATTAAAGGTTTATTGCTGTTTTCTGTATTGTTGGTTGCCTCATTTTTAATAACAGCTGGATTAGAGTATTTTAATGAATTTAAAAGTTTAGGAAGGGCAATATTATTTTATGTTTTTATAGTTTCTAATGCTTTAATTCTCGGATATTTTATCTTTTTTCCTTTACTGAAATTATTATCCTTTGGACCCAGATTAACGAGATTTCAGGCGGCTGACGTTATAGGAAAATTTTTTCCAGAAATCGATGATCGATTGAAGAATACATTTCAATTACAGCAAGAAATAGATCAACAAAATGGTAATATAGAATTGTTAAAAGCGAGTATTCAGCAACGTACAGAAAACCTCTTGAAAATACCTTTTGTTTCTGCAATTAAGTTTTCTGAAAACAAGAAATTTCTTCCGTACGTTATTCCTGTTTTTTTATTGTTTTTCACCTTACTCATTTTCACACCGGATTTTATAACAGAATCCACCAACAGAATTGTTAATTACAACGAAGAGTTTGTTCCTTTTACTTTTGAATTACAATCTACTAATTTAACTGTTGAAGAAGGACAAGATGCTGAAGTAGTGATTGCTTTAAAAGGGAAAAAAATACCAGAGCAAGTATATCTTGTTTGTGAAAACGGAACCTTTTTAATGGAGCGAGTTACAAAAAACACATTTAGGTATTGGATAAGAAAGGCTAAAAAGTCATCAGTGTTTTATTTCAAATCGGGTGAATATACAAGTAGTGATTATTTTTTAAATGTAACAGGAAAGTCGCTGATTGGTAAAATAGAAGCACAATTAGAGTACCCCTCTTATTTAGCGAAACGCAATGAAATAATACAAAATGTTGGTGATTTAGTTGTTCCGGAGGGAACAAAAATTACCTGGAATGTGATTTTAAAAAACACTAATAAATGCGTGGTTAATTGGCAAAATAAATCAGTAATAGAATCAAAAAACGGTTTTACTAAAAGCTCAACAGTTACTCAAGATACAAAATTAGGATTGTTGTACACTAATAAATTCACGAATAAAAAAGACAGTAGTTCACACAACATATCTGTAATTAAAGACGTCTTTCCTACTATAGCAATTCAGGAAATCGCTGATTCAATCTCAGAAGGTGTGCGTTATTTCTCAGGTGAAGCAGATGACGACTATGGATTAACATCTTTATATTTTAATTATTCTGTAATTTCTGAAAATGGTAACAGAAGATCAACTAAACTTTTAGTAAAACCAGTTTCAGGGACTAAAGTTTCTTTTGATTTTGCTGTAGATTTTAGAAGGGAACAGGTAAAAATTAACGATAGAATTGAATATTATTTTAGTGTTTCGGACAATGATGGTGTAAACGGTAAAAAAACGACCAAATCAACAATGTCAACTTATAAATTACCAAGTTTAGAAGAATTAAATGAGAAGAGAAGTGAACAACAAGAAAAGTCAAAGGAAGATTTAGAAACGCTTTTGAAAAAAACTAAAGATTTCCAGAAGAATGTTGAAAAACTGAAGAAAGAAGCAATGAATTCAAAATCAAGTGATTGGAATAAATTGAATCAGGTAAATCAACTTCAGGAAGAACAGAAGAATCTTATAGAATCTCTTGATCAACTAAAAAATGAAATGGAACAAAGCGTTTCTGAAAAGAACCAATTATCTGAATTGGATAAAGAGTTATTAGAGAAACAAGAAATGCTTGAGAAGTTGTTGGAGGAGGTTATGGATGATGAGTTAAAAAAACTTTTAGAGGACCTAGAAAAATTATTAGAACAGAACAATAAAGAAGATCTAAAAGAAAAAATGGAGCAAATTAATCAGTCAGCTGATGATATGAAAAAGCAATTAGACAGAAGCCTTGAAATGTTGAAAAAAATGCAGGTTAATGAAAAAATTGATGATATCGAAAAAGAACTTAAAAATTTAGCCGAAGAGCAAAAAGAATTAAAAGAAGATATTGAAAAGAAAAACACCACAAAAGAATCAGCAGAGAAAAAACAAGACGAGATAAATAAAAAATTCTCTGAGCTTAAAGAAGATTTGAATGAATTGGAACAACTCAATAAAGAATTAAGCCGACCAATGGAACTTGGAGATTTGAACGAAATAAAAGAAAAGATTTCAAATGATTTAAAAGAAGCGAAAGATAAATTAGGAGAGGGAAAAGATAAAAAGGCAGGTGAAAAACAGAAGTCTGCAGCCGACGAAATGGAGCAGTTAGCAATGAGTTTAGACCAGAAGCAGCAACAAGCGAATAAGAAGCAGCAAACAGAGGATATGGATGCTATAAGAGCACTTTTGGAGAGCCTGATGACCTTAAGTTTTGATCAAGAAAAGAACATGTTTGATTTTACAAGGGTAAGCACGAAAGACCCATCATACACAAAATATGGGCGTAGACAAAGACGAATAATTGACGATACAAAGATTGTCCGTGATAGTTTAATGTCTTTAGCTAAACGTCAGGCACCTATAGCCACATTTATTGACAAGGAGTTAAACACGATCTCTCTGAATCACACACAAGTAATAGATAATATTGATAATCATAATAAAGGAGCAATAAACAGAAATCAACAAGCAGTTATGACGGCTTATAATAACTTGGCGTTATTGTTAAACGAAGCTCTTCAAAGTATGCAAAGTCAAATGCAAAGTCAGATGGAAGGGTCTGGTCAGTGTAGTAATCCAGGTGGAGGCAGGCCTAAACCAGGACCTTCATCTCCTGGCGACATGAAAGAAATGATAAAACAACAACTTGAGCAAATGCAAAAAGGAATGAATCCAGGAGGCTCAAAACCAGGAGATCAACCAGGAAACAAACCGTCAGAAGGAGGTCAGAATATGTTAGGCTTAGGAAATAAACAGATTGCAAAGATGGCAGCAGAGCAAACAGCGATAAGACAAAAACTTGAGCAACTCAGAAACGAACTAAACAAAGA